>Ga0256405_10004138_pt1 | contig 27909 bp, 25 predicted proteins | sample RumenRJG_02DNA_FD_189096 | JGI IMG/M metagenome (GOLD analysis project Ga0256405, IMG submission 189096) | Bovine rumen microbial communities from Lethbridge, Alberta, Canada - RJG_02 | ecosystem: Host-associated > Mammals > Digestive system > Stomach > Rumen | place: Canada: Alberta... | reverse complement strand
GTTCGTACGATGGTCTTTCACACGACGGTCATCGAAGACATACGAACGGATCTGTGAACCCCATTCGATCTTTTTCTTGCCTGCCTCCACTTTCGCTTGCGCTTGACGCCTTTTCTCCAACTCCAACTCATAGAGCTGTGACCGCAAGTGACGCAAAGCGTTCTCTCGGTTCTTAGGCTGATCACGTGTCTCCGTATTCTCAATAACGATCTCGTCGGGTTGATTCGTCAGCGGGTTAACGAACTTATAGTGCAAACGAACGCCGGACTCCACTTTGTTGACGTTCTGACCACCGGCTCCGGACGAACGGAAGGTATCCCAACTCAATCCTGCCGGATTCACTTCTACCTCGATTGTATCATCAATAAGTGGCACTACAAACACCGAAGCAAAAGAAGTCATTCGTTTGCCTTGCGCGTTATAAGGAGAGACACGCACGAGACGATGAACGCCGTTCTCGGATTTCAGGTAACCATATGCCATGTCACCCTCTATATTGAAGGTAACTGTCTTGATTCCTGCTTCATCGCCTTCCTGCAAGTTCGCAATCGTCACTTTGTAATCATGTTTCTCGCAATACCTCTGGTACATGCGCATGAGCTGTTCAGCCCAGTCCTGTGCTTCTGTTCCACCGGCTCCGGCAACGATCTTCAAAACCGCAGGCATCTGATCTTCCTCATGCGAAAGCATATTCTTCATCTCCAAATCCTCCACGGCAGAGAGTGCATGTGCATAAGCAGCATCCACTTCCTCTTCCGTCACCAGCTCCTCTTTGTAATAATCAAAACTCAGAGACAACTCTTCCACAGCAGCACGAACACTTTCGTAACCTTCAATCCATCGTTTGATGCCCTTTACCTTACGCATCTGTGCCTCTGCTGCTTTCGCATCATCCCAGAAACCGGGAGCCTGTGTATGCAGTTCTTCTTCCTCCAACTGAATACGTTTCTCGTCTATCTGCAAGTACGCTTTTAACTTATCCGCACGCAGCTGTACATCTTTCAATTGTTCAATAGTTATCATAAGTCTGTATTGTTATCTTAATCAGTATTGTTTTCCGGAGTCTCTCTCTTTTTTGTTTTCCTGAGTCTCTCTCTTTTTTGTTTTCCGGAGTCTGTTCCTTTTTTATGAGTCTCTCTCTTTTTTATGAGTCTGTCTCGTTTTTACGAGTCAGTATTTGACCCCTAAAATAAAAGTCTGTAATTAGCCAAATTAAAATAGCGTGCAAAGGTACAACTTTTTTTTGACATATGCAAATAAAATGAATTAAAAATTCAAAATTCTTCTTTTCTCTCCTAAAGAACGCCTCAACTACGCCTCAACTACGAGGTAAGAACGAGGCTTTCTACAGCCAAATACGAGTCAACTACGATCTCATCCCAAAGGATACCCCAAACATACCCATAGGATACCCATAGGATAGACACCAATTTTTGTCCAAAAACACGCTTTTTAACGCTTTATACTATATAATACTTTAGTATTATATACTTTTTGTCGTATTTTCTCAAATTATAAAAAAAAGTCATATTTGTTTGCGTATGTCAAATTTTTTTTGTAACTTTGCGCCCAAATTGCGAATAATTAAAATCTATATACACAATGAACTTATCAGAAATCACTGAGAAAATCTATGCTGAAGGCGTAGAGAAAGGAAATGCGCAGGCACAAGAGATTGTTGCGCAGGCAAATGAGAAAGCTGCTGCTATCATTGCCGAGGCAGAGAAAAAAGCCGCTGCCTTGGTGGCTGAAGCAGAGACCAAGTCTGCTGATCTGGACAAGAAAACACGCGCAGAGTTAAAACTGTATGCGGAGCAGAGTGTGAATGCCGTTAAGACGGAGATCGTCAATCTGCTCTCTGACCAAATTGCTGCAGACAGCGTAAAAGCCGCTACTGCGGATGCGAAGTTTATGCAGGGTCTGATCGCAAAGCTGGCTGAGCAGATGGCGAAAGATGGAGAAGTGCTGATAGAAGCTAAGGATGCAGAGGCGTTGAAGAAATACTTTGCAGCGAACGCTAAAGCGCTCTTGGACAAAGGTGTGAAGATCGCAGAGGTGAAAGGTATCAAGACTGACTTTACTGTTCAGCCTGCTAAGGGTGGTTACAAGCTCGCTTTCGGTGACGCAGAGTTCATCGCGTACTTCAAAGAGATGCTCCGTCCCCAACTCGTTGAGATGCTCTTCTAAATTGTACTTTGTACATTGTTAAATTGTACATTCTATGACATACGAATATTTACTTGCCGGACTGCCTGAGTTGAAAGCAGGTTCAGACGCACCCATTAGTCTCGAAAAACTCGATGAGTTGTTCGATGAGCAGTTGGCTGCGTCCGACAAGACCTTGTTGGACTTGCTTCGTGCGCCTATGAATGAGGAGACATTGGAGCAGGGTCTCAAGGCTAAGAACCGCTTCATTCGGGAATGGTTTGGCTTTAATCAGGATATGAACAACGTGCTCGTGGCGCAAATATGCCGCAAGCACGGCTTTGATGTCAAGACCCAGATCGTGGGAGAAGGCGAAGTGGCGGAGCAGTTACGCACGCACACCTCTCAAAAGGACTTTGGTCTGAACGAGCTTCCGGGCGACTACCAAGCGATCCTTTCTCTCGCGCAGATAGAGAACCTCATGGAGCGTGAGAAAGCGATGGATGCGATTCGCTTCGAATGGCTCCAAGAGCGCACGGAGTTTGACTTCTTCTCCCCGGAGATGGTGTTTGCTTATTACCTTGAAGCGCTCATGCTCCATCGCTGGTCTATCCTCACCGTCGAAGAAGGCGAAAAGATCTTCCGCGAAATGGTAAAGGACATGAAAAAGGGTGTAAAGCTTGACGCGTAGCGAGATATTAATTATTAATTGTTAATTATTAATTATTCTATATGACAACTGGAAAAGTTAAAGGAATTATTGCCAACTTGGTGACCGTCGCAGTAGATGGTCCGGTTGCGCAAAACGAAATTTGCTACATCTATGTTGGCGAGACCAAACTGATGGCGGAAGTCATCAAAGTCATCGGCGTCAATGTATATGCGCAGGTATTCGAGTCCACTCGTGGTCTGAAAGTGGGCAACAAAGTGGAGTTCACAGGTCACATGCTTGAGGTGACACTCGGTCCCGGTCTGCTCAGCCGTAACTATGATGGCTTGCAGAACGACCTTGACAAACTCACAGGCGTGTTCCTCAAACGTGGTGAGTACAACTTCCCGCTTGACGAGCAGAAGAAATGGTCCTTCACCCCTATCGCCAAAGTCGGCGATAAGGTCGAAGCAGCTGCTTGGCTTGGTGAGGTAGATGAGAACCATCAGCCGCACAAGATCATGGTGCCTTTCGTCTTTGAAGGTACTTATACCGTGAAGTCCATCGCCAAAGCAGGTGAGTACACCATCAACGAAGTGATGGCTGTTCTGACCGATGCAGAAGGTGTTGACCATGAGGTAACCATGGTTCAGAAATGGCCGGTGAAGAAAGCCATCTTGGCTTATCGCGAGAAACCGCGTCCTTTCAAACTCCTCGAAACAGGTGTTCGTACGATCGACACAGCGAACCCGCTTTGTGAAGGTGGTACCGGTTTCATTCCTGGTCCTTTCGGTACCGGTAAGACCGTTCTCCAGCACGCTATCTCCAAACAAGCCGAGGCAGACATTGTGATCATCGCAGCCTGTGGTGAGCGTGCGAATGAGGTTGTAGAGACCTTTACCGAGTTCCCGGAACTCGATGACCCGCACACAGGTCGTAAGCTCATGGAGCGTACCATCATCATCGCCAACACATCTAACATGCCTGTAGCATCTCGTGAGGCGTCCGTTTATACGTCCATGACCATAGCAGAGTACTATCGTTCGATGGGTCTGCGTGTTCTCCTTATGGCGGACTCCACTTCCCGTTGGGCACAAGCACTCCGTGAGATGTCTAACCGTCTGGAGGAGCTTCCGGGACAGGATGCCTTCCCAATGGACCTCTCCGCTATCATCGGTGCGTTCTATGCGCGCGCAGGTTACGTGTACCTTAATAATGGAGCTACAGGTTCTGTTACCTTCCTCGGTACCGTTTCGCCTGCCGGTGGTAACCTCAAAGAGCCGGTTACTGAAGGTACGAAGAAAGTGGCACGTTGTTTCTATGCTTTGGAACAAGCTCGTGCTGACCGCAAACGTTACCCGGCTGTGAACCCGATTGATTCGTACTCCAAATATGTGGAATACCCTGAGTTTGAGGAGTATATCTCTAATCTGATCGACAAAGAATGGTTGCCGATGGTCAACGATATGAAGACCTATCTGCAACGCGGTAAAGAGATCCAAGAGCAGATTAACATCCTTGGTGACGATGGTGTGCCTGTAGATTACCACGAGGCATTCTGGAAATCCGAAGTCATTGACTTCGTCATTCTCCAGCAGGATGCCTTTGATAAGATCGATGCCGTTTGTCCGTTGGATCGTCAGCAGTATATGTTGCGTCTCGTAATGGACATCTGCAATCATGACTACGATTTCGATAACTTCCTTGACGTCATCGATTACTTCAAACGCATCATCAACCTCTGCAAGCAGATGAACTACTGTGAGTTCCACTCCGCAGACTTTGAAGACTACCGTAAGAAACTCGATGCCCTTATTGCGGAGAAGCAGATTGCTGCGTAATTCTTAATTTTTAATTTTTAATTTTTAATTATTATGGCAAAGGCATTTCAAAAGATATATACGCAGATATCTGCGATCACGAAAGCGACCTGTTCGTTGAAAGCCGAGGGCGTTGGTAACGATGAACTCGCTACCGTCAACGGCAAACTCGCGCAGGTAGTTAAAATCCTTGGTGACGAGGTGACCCTTCAGGTGTTCCAAGGAACCGAAGGTCTTCCGACCAACGCAGAAGTGGTATTCCTTGGCAAGGCTCCGAGTCTGAAGGTCTCTGACCAACTCGCAGGCCGTTTCTTCAATGCGTACGGCGACCCGATTGATGGCGGACCTGCTATCGAGGGTAAAGAGGTTGAGATCGGTGGTCCTTCTGTAAACCCCGTTCGTCGTAAACAACCGTCAGAGCTGATTGCTACCGGTATTGCAGGTATTGACCTGAACAACACTCTCGTTTCCGGACAGAAGATTCCGTTCTTCGCGGATCCGGATCAGCCGTACAACCAAGTGATGGCAAACGTAGCGCTCCGTGCAGAGGCAGATAAGATCATCCTTGGTGGTATGGGTCTGACCAACGATGACTACCTCTATTTCAAGAACGTCTTCTCCAACGCCGGAGTGTTGGATCACATCGTTTCGTTCGTCAACACGACGGAGAACCCGCCTGTTGAGCGTCTTCTGATTCCGGACATGGCGCTTACTGCCGCAGAGTATTTCGCAGTAGAGAAACACGAGAAAGTGCTCGTCCTCTTGACCGACATGACGCTCTACGCCGATGCATTGGCTATCGTCTCGAACCGTATGGATCAGATTCCTTCCAAAGACTCCATGCCGGGTTCGCTCTATTCGGATCTCGCTAAGATATACGAGAAGGCAGTTCAGTTCCCGGAGGAAATTGGTGGTGGTTCTATCACCATCATCGCCGTAACAACCCTTTCCGGTGGTGACATCACACACGCTATTCCGGATAACACCGGTTACATCACAGAGGGTCAGCTCTATCTCCGTCGTGACTCCGAAATCGGTAAAGTCATCGTCGATCCGTTCCGTTCGCTCTCTCGTCTGAAACAGTTGGTAGCAGGCAAGAAGACCCGCGAAGATCATCCGCAGGTAATGAACGCTGCCGTTCGTCTCTACGCCGACGCCGCTAACGCTAAGACCAAGAAAGAGAACGGTTTCGATCTGACCGACTACGATAACCGCTGTCTGAAGTTCGCACGCGACTACAGCCGTGAGATCCTCGCTATCGACGTGAACATCAATACCGTTCAGATGCTCGATGTGGCTTGGCAGCTCTTCGCTGAATACTTCAAACCCGAAGAGGTAAACATCAAAGCAGCTCTCGTGGAGAAATATTGGCCGGCTAAATGAGATAATTTTAAAATGAGAAAATAAGAAAATAGCCATGGCTATAACTTACCAGTTTAATAAAACGTCACTGCAGACTTTGGAGAAAGATCTGAAGATGCGGCAACGGTCTTTGCCCACTTTGCAAAGCAAAGAGACTGCTCTGCGCTTGGAAGTAAAGAAGGCAAAGCACGAACTCGACGAATTGGATCAAGAAGTCGAGCGCCGTATTAAGGATTACGACCAGATGATTGCACTTTGGGGTGAGTTTGACACTTCGCTTATCCATGTGGACGACGTGCGCATGTCTATTAAAAAGATTGCGGGCGTACGCGTACCTGTGTTGGATGAAGTCGTCTATTCTACCAAAGAGTTCTCGCTCTTCTCGTCGCCCAAATGGTTTGCAGATGGTTTTGAGCAGCTCAAGACCATAGCCGATGTGGGTATCCGTCAGGAGTTTGTACGTCGCAAAGTGGATCTCTTGGAATATGCGCGTAAGAAAACGACGCAGAAAGTGAACCTCTTTGAGAAAGTGCAAATCCCCGGTTACCAAGAGGCTATCCGTAAAATCAAACGATTTATGGAAGACGAAGAGAATCTGAATAAATCAAGTCAGAAAATCATTAAGAGCAAACGTGAGAAAGAAGCTCGCGAGGCTGAGGAACTGAAACAGAAAGGAGGTAACGCATGATTACGCAAATGAAGAAATATACCTTCTTGGTATTCCATCGTGATTATGAGCCCTTCCTGACGCAGCTTCGTGACCTTGGCGTAGTACATATCACGCAGAAAGCAGCAGGTCTCATCGAAAATGATGAGAAACTTCAAGCTGCTCTCCAGCATGAGGATGAACTCCGTCATTTGCTCAAGCAAGGTGCGCCGGATCAACTCCTCGCTGAACGTGCTAACATCGAACAAAGCATTGCTGATGCACAAACAGCAGCACAACAGGCTGCCGTTTGGGGTGACTTCGATCCTGCGCGTATCCAGCAACTCAAAGATGCCGGCTACACGCTTCGTTTCTTTGCATGTGGCACTTCAGCTTTTCAGGAAAAGTGGGGTATAAAAGTCTCCGAGAAAGAGGGTAAAACCTATTTCGTTACCGTCAACGAAAATAACGAAAACGACGCAGACTACGAAAGCTACGCCACTTTATTGCCTGCTCCCGAGAAATCGGCGGCACAATATATGCAGGAAGTAGAGCACCTCAAAGGTCTGCTCGCTGCTGCCAATGCGCGTATTGAAGCATGGCGGTTGGCAAACTTGGAGGACATCAAAGAGCAACTCAAAGAAGCACGTCAACAGATAGATTGGCAGCGAGTTACGCTCTCTACGGATAAGTTGGCGGAAGGTTCGCTTTGTCTCTTTGAGGGCTTCTGCCCGATTGATAAAGAAGCAGAACTGAATGCGATGCTTTCAGCAGCAGAAGTCTATTATGAAGAGACCGACCCTGCGAAAGAGGACGCTACGCCGATTAAGCTGCATAACAATAAGTTCACGCAACTGTTTGAGTGTCTGACGGGAATGTACGGTTGGCCGAACTATCATGAGTTTGACCCGACGCCTATACTCGGTCCGTTCTTCCTGCTGTTCTTTGCCATCTGTATGGGTGACTGCGGTTACGGATTCCTGTTGATGCTGCTCGGTTGGATGATAGCCAAAGGCAAACTGAAAATCGATATGTTCGAAGGTCTCGGACCGATTATCTTTGTCTTAGGTGTCGGCACAGCCGTTGTGGGTTTCTTCTTAGGAACGTTCTTCGGTATCGATTTGTACAACGCATCTTGGGTGCCCGATGCCCTCAAGAGTGTGATGATCAAAGGAGAAGTCATGGGCTACGATATCCAGATGGTAATGGCAATCTGTATCGGTATTTTCCACATCTGCTTGGCAATGACCATCAAAGCGGTTACCTATACGCTCCGCGATGGTTTCAGAGCTACTGTCTCTACATGGGGATGGTTACTGCTGATCGTGGGTACGATTGCGACGCTCATCGTCACAATGACCTTCTCCTTGCCTGCAGAAGTGACCAAATGGACGCTTATCACCATCGGTTCAATCTCGGCTTTGGGTATTTATATCTTCAATACTCCGGGACGTAACCCGTTGATTAACATCGGTTCCGGACTTTGGGATACATACAATATGGCTACCGGAATCTTAGGTGACACCCTGTCGTATATCCGTCTTTACGCCCTTGGTTTGGCAGGAGGAATGCTCGGCGGTGCGTTCAATAACTTGGCAGGAATGCTCTTGGGCGACGATCCCACATGGCAGTGGATTCCGTTCGTGCTGATCGTTGTATTCGGACATGTGCTCAACCTCGCGATGTCGGCTTTAGGTGCGTTTGTTCACCCGCTGCGTCTGTCGTTCGTCGAGTACTTCAAGAATGCCGGATATGAAGGTAACGGAGCGCTCTATCAACCCTTTAAGAAATAATTGGTAATTACGTCATTACGTGATTACGTCATAACGAAAAATATTAACAATAAAATCAATAAACTATTATGGAACAAATTTTAGGTTATCTCGGTTGGGCTCTTATGTTGGGTCTCGCCGGAATTGGATCTTCTTTCGGTACAACGATTGCCGGTAACGCAGCAGAAGGTGCTCTTAAGAAGAACAAAGAAAAATCCAGCTCGTACATGATCCTCTCTGCACTTCCTGCTACTCAGGGTCTGTATGGTTTTGTGGCATTCCTTATGTGGATGGGCAAGGATTTTGCAGCTAACGGCGCACTCTATTTCGGTGTCGGTTTGGCTGTTGGTCTCGTTTGCTTGTTCTCTGGTATCCGCCAGGGACAGGTTTGTGCAAACGGTATTGCTAACATCGCTGCCGGTCATGACGTTCAGACCAACACCATGATCTATGCCGCACTTCCGGAGTTCTACGCTATTTTGGCACTCGTTGCAGCGCTGATGGTGTAATACTAAGTATCAAACAAAACATTTATGCTAAAAGCATTTGTTTTTCCCGGACAGGGAAGTCAATTTCCGGGCATGTGCAAAGATCTGTACGATGCACACGCAGAAGCCCGCGAGATGTTCCAAGCAGCTGACAGGCTGCTTGGCTTCTCGCTGACGGATGTGATGTTCAACGGCACAGCAGATGATCTGAAGCAGACCAAAGTGACGCAACCTGCCGTCTTTCTACACTCGGTGGTAGCACAACGTCTGATGACCATCGAGAAGCCCGACATGGTAGCGGGACACAGCCTTGGTGAGTTCAGCGCACTCGTAGCATGTGGCGCATTGCGTTTTGAGGACGCCTTATTATTAGTGTCCGCGCGCGCACAAGCAATGCAGGCTGCCTGTGAGGCGAACCCCGGCACGATGGCTGCCGTTCTTGGTCTTGACGATGAGAAAGTAGTCGAGATCTGTAAAAAGACAAGTGGAGTAGTGGTTGCTGCTAACTTCAATAACCCCGGACAGATTGTTATCTCCGGTGAAGTGGAGGCAGTAGATGCTGCTTGTGTGGCGCTCAAAGAAGCAGGAGCTCGTCGTGCACTTCGTCTTAATGTGGGCGGTGCATTTCACTCTCCGTTGATGCAGCCTGCCGCAGAAGATCTCAAGGCTGCGATCCTCAAAACGGATTTCCACAAACCTTTCTGTCCGATTTATCAGAACGTCACTGCCAAAGCAGAGACAGATCCTGAAACTATCCGCGAAAACCTCTTAAAACAACTCACAGCCCCTGTTCGCTGGACGCAGAGCGTGCAAAACATGATTGCGGACGGCGCAACTCAGTTCTATGAGTTTGGTCCCGGAGACGTACTGAAAGGCATGATCCGGAAGATCAATGCAGAGGTGCAAGTGGGATAAGTAAATTCAAAAGTAACGATAAGAGAAATGAAAGATATCTTTGATTTAACAGGCCGCGTGGCGTTGGTAACCGGTTGTTCGGGCGGCTTAGGAGTGCAGATGGCCAATGCGTTGGCTGCTCGTGGGGCGAACTTAGTGATCATAGCTCGTCGTTATGAGAAATTAGTGGAAATACAGAAAGCTATCGAGGCTCAGTACGGCGTCAAGGTGTTACCGCTCCAATGCGACATCACATCTACCGAAGCCGTAGAGACCATGGTAGATGAGGCACTCAAACAAGTGGGACACATCGACATAGTGGTTAATAACGCCGGAACAGGAGCTGTAGCTCCCGCAGAGGATATTACCGACGCGCAGTTTGAGAACGAGATGCAGATTGATCTCTTTGGTACATTCCGTGTAGCACGAGCTGTAGCGAAGAAATCGATGATCCCGAATAACTATGGTCGTGTAATCAATATTGCATCCATGTATGGCCTTGTGGGTAATAAGATTGCGCCCGCTTCGCCTTACCATGCTGCAAAAGGTGGTGTTGTCAATCTGACACGCGCTTTGGCGGCAGAATGGGGTAAGTACGGTATTACGGTGAATACCATTTGCCCGGGTTATTTCATTACCCCGCTGACCAAAGAGACCTTGGAGTCCGAGTATTTCGCTAACTACGCTAAGACGGTTATCCCGATGGAGCGTTACGGTCATGAGGGCGAGCTGGACAGCGCAGTAGTTTTCCTCGCTTCCAATGCGTCAACTTATGTCACCGGCGTAGCACTGCCCGTAGATGGCGGTTATACATGCGTATAAAGATCCTTTTTATACATTCGAAAGGAGTCCTTCGGGACTCTTTTTTTTACCCCGAAAATAGTTTGGCACGAAGTTTGTGAATACCTTTGTGAATGTGTAATTCTTTAAATTTTATTGGTATGAAAAATGAAATTAATCGTGCCTTCATGGCTAAGAAAAAGATTGTAATTCTGGCAATTAGCGCCATTCTTGCGGTAAACATCAGCGCGCAGGAACAAAAGAAAGAACAGTTTGCAGGTAAGCAACTTAGTAAAGAAGAAAAGGTGGAGTTGAAGATCCAGCATCTGACTCAAGAACTGATGTTGAGTGATCAACAAGCCGAGAAGTTTGCAGCTACTTTCCGTGAGTACGCAGCCGAAAAGGCGAAACTCTTTTCCAAAAAGGACAAGAAGAAGGGTGAGCAAGGCAAGGAACTGAGCGATGCTGAATTGGATCAGTTGGCGAAACAGCGTTTTGAGGAGATGAAGAAGTTTGCGGATTTGCAGGCAAAGTACTATGATAAGTTCCGCAAAGACCTCAGCGCTCGTCAGGTAGAGCGGGTACTTCATCTCAATGAGCCGTTTGGAAAGCCCTGTTGCGGAAAGGGATTCAAGCCGGGTGATAAGCCTTGTGGTAAACAATGTGGAAAGCAATGCGGCAAACATGAAGGTCCTTGTGGCGAAAAGCACGGCAAACATGAGCATAAGAAAGCACCGATGCCGGTAGCTGAATAAGCAAACGATGAGTGTATCAATAAACAGCAGCCCGAAAAGCTGCTGTTTATTGGTATTGGGATGTGTAAATTGCTAAAATGATTTGGTCCTAATTGATGGACTTTATTCTAATAGATGGACTTTATCCTAATTTCTCCAAGGCAGCTTTGACGCGGCGAATCGTTTCGTCTTTGCCGAGGATGTCTGTGATGTTCCAGATATGTGGACCACGAGCTGCTCCAACGAGACAAATGCGGAAAGCATTCATGACGATGCCGACACCATATTCCTTGCTCTCAATCCAAGGCATCACCACTTTGTCAAGATACCAAAGTGTATTTACTATTTGGTCATTTACAATTTGTTCATTTTTATGCCAATCCTCTTCAGAAACGGTCTCGAGGAGCGCAATGAGTTCTGTCATGTGCTTCGGAGAGTCTTCTTTCCAACGTTTCTTGAGCGATTTCTCGTCATACTCGGTCGGGGCAACAAAGAAGAAGTTCACTTGCTCCCAGAGTTCGGGCACGAAGTTCACACGGTCCTTGGTCAAACCGATGATTTTGGCGATTTCCTCGTCATTACGTAATGACGTGATCTCGTTATTACGAACGTGCTCCTCAAGAACCGGCATGAACATCTCTGCCAACTCTTCGTTGGAACGGAGTTGGAGGTATTGGTGGTTGAACCATTTGCCTTTCTCGTAGTCGAACTTAGCACCGGATTTGGATACACGGTCGAGCGAGAAATCCTTGATCAGTTCATCCATGGTGTACATCTCTTGGTCTCCGGATCCATGCCAACCCAGCAGGGCGAGGAAGTTAATAACCGCTTCGGGCAGATAACCGCTCTCACGATAACCGGAAGAGACAGTTCCATCTTTCTGGTTGTGGAACTCCAGTGGGAAGACAGGGAAACCAAGACGGTCGCCGTCACGTTTGGAGAGTTTGCCGTTTCCGTCGGGCTTAAGCAACAAAGGCAGATGGGCGAACTCAGGCATCGTATCCTGCCATCCGAATGCACGATAGAGCAGCACATGGAGCGGGGCAGAAGGCAACCATTCCTCACCACGGATGACGTGCGAGATCTCCATCAGATGGTCGTCCACGATGTTTGCCAAATGGTAAGTAGGCAGGTCGTCCGCGGATTTATAGAGCACTTTGTCGTCCAAGATATTGGAGTTGATAACCACCTCTCCACGGATGAGATCATGCACATGTACGTCCTCGTTCGGCTCCACTTTGAAGCGAACGACGTATTGAGATCCTGCATTGATGCAGGATGCTACCTCGTCTGTGGACATCGTTAAGGAGTTGCGCATCTGAAGGCGCGTACGTGCGTCGTATTGGAAATTGGGGATCTCAGCACGTTTGGCTTCAAGCTCTTCGGGCGTGTCGAAAGCGATATACGCATGACCGGAGTCCAGCAACTGTTTCACGTACTGGTGATAGATCTCACGACGCTCAGACTGACGATAAGGACCATGTTCTCCGACAGCTTCAATCTCTTTTGTGCCTTTCTTCAGACGAAGACCCTCGTCGATGCCGATACCGAGCCAATCCAGTGCTTCGAGGATGTATTCCTCGGCTCCGGGTACGAAACGGGTGGAGTCGGTGTCCTCAATACGAAGGAGCATGTCGCCTCCGTGCTGACGGGCGAACAGGTAGTTATACAATGCGGTACGCACGCCGCCGATGTGTAAAGCGCCGGTTGGAGAGGGCGCAAAACGAACTCTTACTCTTCTTTCCATATTCAATAATCAAAATTGCGTGCAAAATTACTACTTTTTTGGCATATATGCAAATTTTAGAAATTAAAAATTAAAAATTATGAATTAAAAATGGATATTGGAGTAATAAAACGAAACAAAAAATGCGCGCGTGCTTGCGTATATCAAAAATTTTTTGTACCTTTGCAGCCAAATTAAATTAGGTGTAAAATGTTTGATAATTTAAGCGAACGATTAGAACGGTCTTTCAAGATCTTGAAAGGTGAAGGCCGTATTACTGAAATCAATATTGCGGAGACGGTCAAGGACATCCGTAAGGCATTGTTGGAAGCGGATGTGAACTACAAAACCGCTAAACAATTTACTGACCAAGTGAAAGAGAAAGCCTTGGGTCAGAACGTGATCACCTCTGTTCGTCCCGGACAGTTGATGGTGAAGATCACACATGACGAGTTGGCGGCTCTCATGGGCGGTGAAGCGCAGGAAATCAACCTCAAAGGCAATCCTGCCGTTATTCTGATGTCCGGTTTGCAGGGTTCCGGTAAGACCACTTTTGCTTCAAAATTGGCTAACTATCTGCAAACGAAGAAAGGTAAGAAAGTGATGCTGGTAGCTTGTGACGTTTATCGTCCGGCAGCTATCGAGCAGTTGCGTGTGCTGGGTGAGCAGATTAACGCTAAAGTTTATACAGGAGAAGGCGAGTCGAACCCTGTGAAGAAAGCGCAGGATGCTATTTCCGAGGCTAAGAAATTCGGCTACGATGTAGTGATCGTTGATACAGCAGGTCGTTTGGCTGTGGACGAGCAGATGATGAACGAGATAGCGGCTATCAAAGAAGCTATCAAGCCGTCGGAGACGCTGTTCGTGGTAGATGCCATGACCGGACAGGATGCAGTCAATACCGCTAAGGAGTTCAACGACCGTTTGGACTTTGACGGCGTCATTCTGACGAAGTTGGACGGTGACGCCCGTGGTGGAGCGGCATTGAGTATCCGCAGCGTGGTGAACAAGCCGATTAAGTTCATCGGAACGGGTGAGAAGATGGAAGCATTGGATGTGTTCCATCCGTCTCGTATGGCAGACCGAATCCTTGGTATGGGTGACGTGGTGAGCCTCGTGGAGCGTGCGCAAGAACAATACGACGAAGAGGAGGCAAGGCGAATCAGTAAGAAGATTGCCAAGAACCAGTTTGACTTCAATGACTTCATCGGTCAGCTCAACCAGATCAAGAAGATGGGTTCGATGAAAGAGCTCATGGGCATGATTCCGGGCATGGACAAAGCCCTGAAAGGTGTGGAGATCAGCGACGATGCGTTCAAGCCTATTGAGGCGATGATCAACTCGATGACTCCTGCTGAGCGTTCTAATCCGGCATTGCTGAACGGAAGCCGTAAGAGCCGTATTTGCAAAGGCGCAGGTGTGGATATTGTGGCACTCAACCGTTTCCTCAAGCAGTTTGAGCAGACCAGTAAGATGATGCGCAAAGTGCAACAAATGGGATTCAAGAGACGTTAAATTGTTAAATTGTTAAAACGTTAGTAACTTGTCGGAGGAGAAGATATATCAACCGGGATGGGGTGAGAAGAAGGATAAGAAACACCGTCAACATCATCTTCATCGTTCGGACAGCCGCTACACCAATAGTTGGGGCGGATGGTTGAAGATGCGTGACAAACAGGCATACTACGGACTGATGTTTGTCGTAGTGGTCGGTTTGCTGTTCGGCGCATACAAGGTCGTGCAGATGTTCGTTCATGAGTTCCGGTCCATGCCGCTGGATGATCCCCGGACGGAGATGAAAGTGGATGAGTTGGATGTTCGTAGAGGTGAGAAACAGGACGCTTTGATCGCCGGCGACAGTATCAAACAGGCGTTTAATGTGGATTCGATTAGACGTGTGCAGACCGAGAGCCACCATGTGTATCGTCCTCCTCGTCGTGAGAACAAATGGTATATTACCCAACGGGAATGGAAGGATATCTGGCGTAATATGAAACGCTGGAAACAGGCTCAGAAGAACGATGATCGCGTCAAAGAAAAGGAAGAAAAGAAATCAGCAGAATGATATTAGACGGCAAACACATAGCACAAACGATCCGCGCTGAATTGCGCGAACAGATAGCGTCGATAGTTTCAAAAGGACTTCGTGCGCCTAAATTGGCGGTTATCATCGTCGGGCATAATCCGGCGAGTGAGACGTATGTTGCCAATAAAATCAAGGCTTGCGCGGAAGTGGGTATTGAGGCAGAGCGTGTGGCGTTGGAAGCAGAAATAACAGAAGAGGAACTGTTGGCAGAGGTAGAGCGGCTGAACAGAGATGCGTCTGTGGACGGGTTTATTGTGCAGTTACCGCTGCCGGAACATATTAACGAATCCGCAGTCCTTTCGGCAATCGATTACCGAAAAGATGTGGACGGTCTGACGCCGGAGAACGTGGGACGAACGGTGCAAGGTCTGCCTTCCTTGGTGAGCGCAACACCGAGAGGTATTCGTGAACTGTTGGCGCGTTATGACATCCAGACGGAAGGCAAACATGTGGTGGTTATTGGGCGTTCGAACATCGTCGGCAAGCCGATAGCGATGCTGTTGATGCAACGTCCGTATCTGAGTCTGCCGGGCATGAGCGCTTCGTCGCTCGGAGACGCTACGGTCACGATCTGTCATAGCAAGACCCGCGATTTGGAGGCAATTTGTCAGACTGCGGATATCATCATCGTAGCTGCGGGAGTGCCGAATCTGCTGACAGCGAACATGGTTAGAGATGGTGTGGTGGTTATCGATGTGGGTATCAACCGCGTGGAGGATGATTCACCTCGCGGATACCATCTGGTGGGAGACGTAGATTTTGAGAACGTGGCTCCGAAAGCGTCGTTTATCACTCCTGTTCCCGGAGGCGTCGGACCGATGACCATTGTTAGTTTACTGCAAAACACGCTACAAGCGTACCTTGGAAATTAAAAATTAAGAATTAAAAATTGGATATTTTATCAAAAATAGAAGGATTAGAGGCTAAGTTTCATGAGGTGAGTCTGTTGATTACAGACCCGTCTGTGATAGCCAATCAGGCACGTTATGTGCGACTTAACCGCGATTACCATGACTTGGAACGTGTGTTGGAGTGCGCGCATCGGTATAAGAAAGCGGTGACCGATTTGCAGGACGCCAAGGATCTCTTTTTCAATGAGTCAGACCCGGAGATGAAAGAGATGGCGAAAGCGGAGATTGATGAGTTGGAACCGCAGATCCCCAAACTGGAAGAGGAACTGAAGATCCAACTGCTGCCTCAGGATCCCGAAGATAGCAAGAATGTCGTCATGGAGATACGTGGCGGAACAGGTGGTGACGAAGCGGCTATTTTTGCCGGAGATCTGTTCCGGATGTATTGTAAGTACTTCGAAATCAAAGGATTCAAGTATTCCGTTTCTTCGTTTACAGAAGGCGCTTCCGGCGGTTATAAGGAGATCATTTTCAATGTGACCGGTCAGAATGTGTACGGAACGCTCAAATATGAGAGCGGCGTTCATCGTGTGCAGCGTGTGCCTGTGACCGAGACGCAAGGACGTGTGCATACATCGGCAGCTACGGTTGCGGTCTTGCCCGAGGCGGATGAGTTTGAGGTGCATATCAATGAAGGCGAGATCAAATGGGAGACTTTCCGTTCCGGTGGAGCAGGTGGTCAGAACGTCAACAAAGTGGAGTCGGGTGTTCGTTTGCGGTATAACTGGAAGAACCCCAATACGGGTGAAGTGCAAGAGATCCTGATAGAGTGTACCGAGACGCGTGATCAGCCTAAAAATAAGGAACGCGCGCTCTCACGCCTGCGCACGCAGATATACGATAAGGAGCATCAGAAATATATTGATGACATAGCCGCACGGCGTAAGACGATGGTCTCGACCGGTGACCGTTCTGCCAAGATCCGCACGTATAACTATCCGCAGGGACGTATTACCGACCACCGAATAGGTTATACGGTGTATAACTTGGCGGCGTTCATGGACGGCGATATACAAGGCGTGATCGATGCCCTGCAGGTTGCTGAGAACGCAGAAAGGCTGAAGGAATCGGAACTGTAAATTTCAAATAGATGTATTTGTTTTATTGCCCGGATATAGCAACGACGTTGACGCTCTCGGAAGAAGAGAGTGCGCATTGCGTGCAGGTGTTGCGTCGTAGTGCAGGAGATGAGATACTCGTGACAGATGGAATAGGGCAACTCTATCATTGCGTGATCACTAATCCTCATCGTAAGCATTGTGAGGTGGAGATCCGTTCCGTAGAGACTCCTGAGCCGCTTCATGAGGGGCATATTCATATGGTTATTGCACCAACGAAGAACATCGACCGAACGGAATTGGCAATCGAGAAATGTGTGGAGATGGGAGTAGATGAGTTGACGCTTGTGCTTTGCGAACACTCGGAACGCAAGACGGTGAACATGGATCGGTTACAGAAGATTCTTGTTTCTGCTGCCAAACAGTCCTTGAAGACGCGTTTTCCGATTCTTCATCCGCTGACTAAGATGACCGAGCTGCAGATAGAGGGCGATAAGTTCATTGCCCATTGTATGTCGGACGAAGAGGATGCGTCGCTACAAGCCCATTACCGCTCGTCGGACAGCAAACATGCTTTGCAGAACGAGATTGTGCGAGGCCATCAAACGACCGTGCTTATCGGACCGGAAGGCGATTTCTCGCCGGAAGAGGTGCAATGGGCAATACAGAACGGCTATACGCCGGTGAGTCTGGGAGCGGCTCGTCTGCGCACAGAGACGGCTGCTATCGTGGCTTGTCATACGGCGGTTTTAATGAATAGTTAAAATGATGTTTCACACGTTAGATTCAGACATATTATTGTGGATCAATGGTCATGGGAATGAATGGTTAGATGCCGTTATGTGGACGATCAGCCGTTCGAAGACTTGGATGTGGTTGTACGCGCTGTTAGTGGGGTTGATCGTCTATCGCTACCGGAACTGGAAGACCGTTCTGCTGATCTTGGTGGCTTTTGGCGTTGCTGTTGGTTTGAGTGACTACACCTGCAGCGGTATTCTCAAACCTTGGATCTGCCGTTTGCGTCCGACACACGAACCGGCAATCGATCCTATTCGTTTGGTACATGGCTATTTAGGCGGTTTGTATGGTTTTTGCAGTAGTCATGCTGCGAATACGATGTCGTGCGGTTTGCTTTTCTCGCTGATTTACAGGAATAAAATAGCCACCGTCGGTCTGATGACTTGGGTGGCTCTGAACTGTTATAGCCGGATGTACCTCGGGGCTCATTACCCGGGAGATATATTGGCGGGCTTGTTTATTGGTTCGCTTTTTGCTGTTCTGGCGTACTGGGCGCTTTGTCGGTGGGTGTTGCGTTCACCGGCAGCATCCTGTTCGCACCCCTTGGACGGCGAGGCTGCTCGACAGGGTGGTTCATGAACTGATCGAACTCCTTCTCTGTGAGCAGACGTTTGAGCTCCGCATAAATAGCGTTCATTCGCTCCATCTCTTGCGCACGTGTCAGACCTGTCTGACGAACCCGCGCGTACTTGAGATGCATCTTATAGATTGTATCAAAACGCACAGAGTCCTTGATATCCAACTCGCGTACGAGACGCACGGTTTGCTTGAGAGCCTCATCCTCCGGCGTACGTTGCGGACGATCCGAAACAGGCTCTTGTGCCATCATCAGCCCTGCTGAAAGGGCGATGGACAGAATTATTAATAAACGTTTAGTCATCATACAAATTTTACTACAAAAATCATGCCATTAAGTCCTGAAATAGTACTTGCCTCGCAACTTTACTTCTCCCAACAGGGAGAAAACCGCCGTTCCCGACCGGCGGTAAGGGTCGCTTTGGCAGGTATGATTGTGGGAGTGATGGTGATGATTCTGACAGTGTGTATCGTGGTCGGTTTCAAGCAGACGATCACTCAGAAAGTGGCGGGTTTCGGAGCACATATACAGGTGGTTTCGTTTGAGAATAACAACACGTATGATCTGCAACCGATAGAGGTCTCCGACAGTCTTTTGGCGCAGTTGGGACGTTTTGATCATGTGGTTCAAGCGGCTCCGTTCATCACCAAACCCGGTATGCTCAAGACCGATTCAGCCTTTCAAGGGATGGTACTTAAAGGAACCAATTATTGGGATTTCTTTGCCCGCAATCTGGTGGAAGGTGCGCTGCCTGAGAAGCCGCAGGAAGTGCTTCTTTCGCGTACTGTTTCTGCCAAACTGAGACTCCATGTGGGCGATGCTGTGTATGCCTATTTTGTCGATGATTCGGATGTCCGTGCAAGGCGTTTTACCATCTCCGGCATCTATGATACGGGCTTTGAGCAGTACGATGAGTTGTTTGTATTAACTGTGCTCGAAACGGCGCGAAGACTACAATCGTGGGAGAAAAATGTCTATTCGGGCGTAGAAATTCTGATCGATAATATCAATCGCTTGGACGAAGTGGCGGATGAGATTTACTTTGCTACGGTCAGACAGATGGACGAAAACGGCTATCATGTGTATTATGTGCAGACCCTGCATCAGCAGAATCCGGCGATCTTTGCTTGGCTCGATCTGCTGGATATGAACGTGGTGGTGATCATTATTCTGATGCTCCTTGTGGCAGGCTTTAATATCGTTTCGGGGCTGATTATTCTGATCCTCGAAGGTGTCAATCTCATCGGTACGCTGAAGGCGCTCGGAGCAGACAACCGGTTTGTGCGGAGGATCTTCATGACGCAGGCGGCTTTGCTCATCGGAAAAGGCGTTTTGTGGGGCAATATACTTGGTTTGGGCATTGCGGCGGTTCAGTATTTCGGTCATCTGATGCCCCTTGACCCGACTACGTATTATGTGAATTTTGTGCCGGTGACTTTTGCATGGAGTTGGCTGATTGTGCTCAATGTGCTGACGATCGTCGTGTCGTTGGCGATACTCATTCTGCCATCTATGATCATCGCCAAAATCAGTCCTGCGAGAGTGATGCAGTTTGAATAATTAGCCACATGAAAGGGTAGAGAAGAGATGATTAAATTACAAACGATAGTGGATACGAAGCCTTCCGAAAGGAAGATCGGGTATGAGGACAAGATCCTTATGTTGGGTTCGTGTTTCTCGGACGAGATCGGCGAGCAGATGAAGCAGCGGAATATGTCCGTTACCTGCAATCCATTCGGCACGCTCTATAATCCGCTCTCGATTGCAAATGCCATCCATTCCTCCTTTGTACATTGTACATCGTACATCGTTCATCACGATGGTCTCTGGCATTCGATGATGCACCATGGTTCGTTTTCCCGTCCAACGCGTGAAGAAGCCGAAGAGGCGGTAAAAGCATCCATCGAGACGATGCAAAAGGCGCTCCAAGAAGCTACAGTCGTTATTGTCACTTTCGGAACCGCTTGGATCTATGAGATGAATGGAGAGATTGTCGGTAACTGCCATAAACTGCCTGCCGATCGATTCACCCGTCGTCGGTTGACGGTGGAAGAGATAGTAGCAGCTTGGCAACCGATCATCGAGCGTTATTCGGATAAACATTGGATCTTCACCGTTTCGCCTATTCGTCACGTCAAAGATGGTCTGCATGAGAACCAACTGAGCAAAGCCGTTCTGCTACAAGCAGTAGAGTGTCTAACAGCCGAAGGCGGTCTAACAGTGCAACGGTCTGTCAGTGCAACGGTCTGCCAGGCGAAGCCGGTCTACTTTCCAAGCTATGAAATAGTCTTGGATGAGTTACGTGACTACCGTTTTTATGCGGATGATCTGGTTCATCCGTCTTCTTTGGCGGTAAACTATATCTGGGAACGATTTGTTGATACTTTCTGCACACCGCAAACCCGCAACGAAATGATTATTCAACACAAGCGTTGGAAACAAACACAACATCGTCCGTTGCACTAAAATGACATTATTTTACTAAAAAATGACGTGCGTACTTGCGTATATCATTTTTTTTTCGTACCTTTGCAGCGAATTTTTAACAAAAAATCACTATGAGTTACATGCAAATGGCACAATTAGATGTGCTAAATCTTGTTAGGGGCATTCAAACGGAAGGAGAATATACGGACTTCCGAAATATGCTTGCGCGCTATTTTGCAGACAAGGCTCAAAAGCAAATTGATGCCTTGTGGGAAAAGGGCACTATCAATGAGCAGACCATTGAACAATGGGGTAACGAACGAATGAGAAACACTTCAATCCATTAAAAACTATTCCTTGGCCTAAAGTAGAAATTATCAAGATAGTTGATTTTATCAAACTGATATAATCGTCGGCTCTCATGGATACAAAACATTGAGAAATCCTAAAAATCTGCATCCCAAGTGCAGATTTTTTTTGTGGATGTTGAAAAAAAGCGAGATTTATTTGCATATATCAGAAAAAAGTTGTACCTTTGCAGCCGCAAAGGTTTTATAACCGAAAAATAATAAGCGCAAAGCGTTGCGCTAGATATAGCATTCAGCTTAGAACTTGGATTGTTGAAAACTGGACACTTTCAAACAATTTCATTACCAAGAACAAGGCTTTTGAGTGCTCACGTTACGGCGTGAGCCTTGTTCGGTAGATATTTGGTAATGAAAGGTAGTCCAGAATCCTCAACAATCCAGATTGAAGCTAACAAGCCTCACGTTTTTCGTGTATATATCAATTATTAAACGGAGTAAGCCGAAAATCCGATAAAGAGTAGGCAAACTAAAAATTACAAATATGAAAAAATTAACCGTATTTCTAAGTATGTTGCTTGTAGCAACTACTTGTGCCTTTGCTCAAACAAAGACAATTCATGTAACACCAGACAAAGCTAAAATCTATGTCGATGGTAGCGAAGTGGGTAATGGATCTTACACATTGAAGTTCAATCGAAAAACAGACTTCTATGTGCTGAAATTCGAAGCTCCGGGGTACATTACCAAGCAAGTGAAACTCTTCAAAAACAATCCAAACAAGACAATTGCTTACAAAATGGCGAAAGATGAGTTCTATTTTAATTCTGTGGGACCGAGCGGTAATTCCGGAGGAGAAGAAGCTATAGACCTTGCAAATAAATGGTTTGATGTAACTGCTAAGAAAGGAATGACAGAAGACAAGATCTGGAAACGTTTAATGTCTATCGCCAATAAGAATTTCGAAAATGTAGAAATTCGCGACAAGTCCGCAGGTTGGATTCGAACGGCTTGGGCAAAAACGACTTTTGAAACAGGGGCAGGCATACAAGTGGCACGCACTCGTTTGGAAATTAAGATTAACACAGACGAAGATGACGAAATAACCTACAAGGTTAAAATCTATTCCGAAGTTAATAATGACGCTGAAGAGTGTACCGGAGAAGATTGTTTTGAAAAGTCAGATCGCGTATTGAAAAAATACGTTGATGTAATCAACGAACTCCAAAATAAGTTAAACTAATTAACATTTAATCCTATGAAAAAATTATTATTTATTGCTTCTTTGCTTTGCGCTTGTTCATTTGCAAATGCTGAGAGAGTAACTCGTACCGATGATTTTACCGATGGTGAAAGCAAATTCGGATTTGACCCAACTGCAGATAAAAAACACAGTGTAACATTAGATGGTGAATACTTGGTCGTAACCTCGAAAAAGGATTGGTACAAAGTAGGTACACGCTTCCCGGTAAGAGCAAAAGAAAACTTTAAGATTTCTTACAAACTCCTCTTCCCTAAATTGGATGATGATCATGTATTTGGACTTGTATTCAACTATGATGAGGATGAAAATAAAGGGGACATTCTCTACATAACGGAGAACAAGTTTTATATCTACGATGCTGAAGGTACGAAATTAGGCAAGATAGAGAAGATTAAACTGAAGAAGGGTAAAAATGTGGAGGTGACAGTTGATATAGAGAAGAAAGGCAAGAAACTTTTAATATCAATCAACGGTGTTGAATTCACTAACGAAGACTTGCAAATCAAAACTTCGTATATGGGATTCTGTGTAAACGAGAAGAATACGCTTAAAGTAGATCAAATCAAAATCACACAAAACGAAGAAGAATAGAGGAAATTGGTCCTTAACAACCAATAACTCGGTCTATCTGAATTTCTGCCTGCTCCAACTTTCGAGCAGGCAGTTTTTTCATATAAAAATTTGTATTGAGAAAAGTGAGAAATCTCACAATTCTCACATTTCTCACATCATTTTTTGTAAAATTTACATTGGGCATTTTTGTCCCATCATTGGGACAACTTTCAGCTTCCATTCTCCGACATGCCATGCCGCTTGTATAAAAATTTGCACTGGCATAAATGGCATAAGTGGCATAAATTATCGTTCAACACCCACTTTTATGCCATTTCTGCCACTTCTGCCACATCATTTTTTTGCTTTGCACTTTCTGCACTTTCTGCACTTTCCCCTTCCAAAGTGCAAATAGTGCAAATAGTGCAATGTCATTTTTTTATTAACTTATCTCTGTATAGTATTATATACACAGTATATAATACAGATCGATTAAATCTTTAGTTATTCCTTATATATTACTTATTCATTCGTTAATCATTCACGGTACTGGAACGGACTTGAAACGGACTTGAAACGGAGGCGGAACGGAGTCAGGAAGGAATAGGCATCTTACGGGCACGTACAGGATGCGAACGACATGCGAACGGTTTTAGCAGGTAATCGGAAGACAATTAGCAGGTAATTCTTAACTATCATATACCGTTATGCCAAAATCTTAATAATCGGCAATTCTTACCATTTTTAAGCCCATTTTGGGACAAAAAGAAACAGAAGAACGATATTTTTTACAAAAAAATACATTTTTATTTGCATATGTGCAATTTTTTTTGTAATTTTGCCCCGATTTTGCTACATTGAGTTTGCAAAACAGTAAAAAATCCTTAAATACTAACACATTATGGCTAAAGTTTATCAAGCATCTGAGATCAAGAACGTCGCTATGTTGGGCGGCTCTGGATCGGGTAAAACGACTCTCATGGAGTCGATGTTGTTTGAAAGCGGGGTGATCAAACGCCGCGGTTCGATTGAGCAGCAATCTACCGTGTGCGATTATTTCCCGGTAGAGAAAGAGTACGGCTACTCCGTCTTCTCCACAGTTTGTAACATTGAGTTCGAAGGCAAGAAACTGAACATCATTGATTGCGCAGGTTCGGACGACTTCTGCGGCGGTACCGTAGCAGCACTTCAGATGTGCGGCTCGGCGCTCATCGTTCTCTCCGCTAACGGCGGCGTGGAAGTGGGAACGCAGAACAATTTCCGTCTCGTAGAGAAAGCACACAAACCGCTCGCATTCGTCATCAATAAATGCGACCACGAGAACGCAGACTTCGAGCGCACGTACGCGCAATTAAAGGAGAACTTTGGCAATAAGTGTACGCTGATCCAGTTCCCGGTAAATGCCGGAGCAGGTTTCAACGCAGCTATCGATGTCCTCAAGGGCAAGATGCTCGTTTGGAAAGCAGAAGGTGGTGCTCCTGAGCTGAAGGACATCCCTGCGGAATATGCAGACAAAGTAGAGGAGATGCGTCAGCAACTCCAAGAGCAGGCGGCCGAGGCAGACGAGACGCTGTTGGATAAGTTCCTCGGCGAAGGTCTGACTGACGAGGAGATCATGCAGGGTCTGAAGAGCGTTTATGCGGATGGTTCGATGTATCCGGTTATCTGCTGCTCGGGTCTCAAAGATATGGGTGTTCGTCGTCTGATGGACTTCCTGAACGGTATGGCTCCGAGTCCTGCACAGTTCAGCTATCCGACGGTAGACGGCAAGAAGATCAGTCCGGACGCTTCGGCTCCGACAAGCCTCTATGTCTTCAAGACATCCGTTGAACCGCACATCGGTGAGGTCAACTATTTCCGCGTTATGCAGGGAACCGTTCGTAACGGCGACGACCTTCTGAACATGGAGCGCGGTTCGAAAGAGCGTATCTCGCAGCTCTATCAGGTTGCCGGTTCGATCCGTACTGCCGTAGATGAACTGCAGGCAGGTGACATCGGTGCTACTGTGAAACTCAAAGATACCCGTACGGGCAACACCCTCAATGCTAAAGAGTGTGACAACCAATATGCTCCGATCGTTTATCCGCAGCCGCGTTACCGCCGTGCTATCAAGCCGGTAACCGAGTCCGATGCTGAGAAACTGGCAGCACTCCTGACCCGTATGCACGAGGAGGACCCGACTTGGGTAGTAGAGCAGTCCAAGGAGCTTCGTCAGATGATCGTTTCGGGTCAAGGTGAGTTCCATCTGCGTACCCTCAAATGGCGTCTGGAGAACAACGATAAGATGATGGTTGAGTTCCTTGAGCCGAAGATCCCGTATCGTGAGACGATCACCAAGGCAGCTCGCGCGGACTATCGTCATAAGAAACAATCCGGTGGAGCCGGTCAGTTCGGTGAGGTTCACTTGATCGTGGAGCCGTACGAGGAAGGTATGCCGGTGAAAGAGACCTATAAGTTTGGTAATCAAGAGTATAAGATCTCTGTAAAGGATCAGCAGGAGATTAACCTCGAATGGGGTGGTAAACTGGTCATCATCAACTCTATCGTCGGCGGTGCTATCGATGCACGCTTCATCCCGGCTATCGTAAAAGGTATCATGGATCGTATGGAGCAAGGTCCGTTGACCGGTTCGTATGCACGCGACGTGCGCGTCATTATTTATGATGGTAAGATGCACCCGGTTGACTCGAACGAAATCTCCTTCCGTCTGGCAGGCCGTAACGCGTTCGCACAAGCCTTCAAAGAGGCGAACCCGAAAGTGCTCGAGCCGGTTTATGACCTTGAAGTATTCGTTCCGTCGGAGATCATGGGAGATGTGATGTCGGACATCAACGGTCGTCGTGGTATGGTAATGGGTATGGAGACTGAGAAATCGTTTACCCGCCTCAAAGCACAAGTACCTTTGAAAGAGCTCTCGAGTTATTCGACGACTCTCAGCTCGCTGACCGGTGGACGTGCAACCTTCACGATGTCCTTCAACTCGTACCAACTCGTTCCGGCAGACGTTCAGGAGAAGCTGCTTGCTGCTTACGCTGCTACTCAGAACGAGGAAGAATAAGCATCGACCATATATGGCCGATCTCGAAAAGGCATGCTTCTGCGTGCCTTTTCTTTTTTGTCTCCTTTGCTGCTGTGCGGGCTCGGACATAGGCGGTTTAGTCCTCGCCTGGTGCTCCCTCCCCATTACCCTCCGCTGCGCCGTTTGTTCGCCCCCTCGCGTCCGTCATAACCGCGTCATATTTCATAAGGCCGCGGAAGATGCCGCCCCGCCCGCGAGGTGCTCAATGCGGGTGTAGTCCATTCGGAATGTAGCGGACTGTTTACCTCCGGTGGTGTTTCTTTAACATCGTCTATTAGGTCGCATGTTATGCGACATTTTAGAAAAAAATCTTCCTAAAATTTGCATATATCAAAAAAAAGTCGTACCTTTGCACCCGCAAAGGTTTAAATAATAATTATGATTACATTAACGTCCAAAGAAAAAGAAGCCATTATGGCGGATATGAAGTCTTTCGATGAGCCAATGCCGGCAGTCGGAATCTTTTAGTATGATCCTCAGGAGCACGATTTCTTTGGTGTGTATAAGACAGAACTGATGCCTAAAATGGTGGAAGATGCGACAGATAAGGGTCTGCCATATATCAACTATCAGCATTGGAATCTCTGTCACGGCTGGTCCGGCGACCTGTAAAAAAAAGGTTGAAGTATTAACTCATCTCCTTTTCGAGTCAGCTAAACTCAAAAATACATAAAGCGCAAGCGAGCGCATAAAATAAGCAATTTGCTATTTATTCTTGTAAGTCAACTACCACAAAGACTCAATCTAAAACCGAGAATAAGTCGCGAAGCACTGAGTGCAGTGTGGAGGACTTGTGGTTTTAGAGGTGTGGTAGCCTGACTTCAACAAGGAATCCACACTTTTTATACGAAAATTTTTAAATATTGATATCATGAAACGTTTTATTCTATTTATTTTTATGCTTTGCGTAGTTACTTTAACGCAAGCTCAAACTTATGAATTTAATTTAACTGCTACGGCTGTCAAAAAGTATCAAGGTTATTCTAAAGGATCAACAATTAAGATTAAAGGATTAGAACATAATGTTAGTACTGATCCTTTTTACTCAAGTCAAGTTGTTCTCAAAGATTCTTATGATATGTTATTAGAAGATGGCTCTAAAATACCATTAACTACTCGCATTGACAAAGCTTTGAAATTTGATTTAAAATCCATAGATGACTTGTGGAATGCAGCTATTTTACAAGACGTTATACCTATGCTTATAACTAAAGGCACACAAGTAGATATAAGGAGCGATGCTGAATTAAATGCACTTGAATATGTGTTGGCTATAAAAAATAATGGGTTGGAATTTGATGATCCATACTTGTTAAATTACTTGTATGCGCTTGTCTCAAAAATTTCTCCTTCTGTCCTAATTGATGGACGTCCTGGAGGAATAAACCTAATAGTAGAGGACAACCCAGATGTTAATGCAGGAACTTATCCGAATGGAACAATAGTTGTCAACACGGGATTATTGTCAGTTCTACATACGGAAGATGAATTGGTCGCTGTCTTGGCGCACGAGGTTGCACATTTTGTATTAGATCATCATATGCAAAATATTAATGCTGAGATCCAACGTCAACGTCGGGCTGAAATCGGAGCAGCAATTGCTACTATTTTTGCTGCTTCGGCAGAGGGAGCGGCTGCATATTATTCAAATGGATATTATATTCCGGGAGCAGTTACGGCAGCAACTGCGATAGGTGCTACTGCGATAGCGAAACAAGCTGTGATAGATTTGGGAATGGAATATAGTCAAAAACAAGAATTTGAAGCCGATGAATAAGCATTACAAGTACTTGATTTTCTTGGATACGATCATCATGCATTAGCATCTGCACTCAC
>Ga0256405_10004137_pt1 | contig 27922 bp, 24 predicted proteins | sample RumenRJG_02DNA_FD_189096 | JGI IMG/M metagenome (GOLD analysis project Ga0256405, IMG submission 189096) | Bovine rumen microbial communities from Lethbridge, Alberta, Canada - RJG_02 | ecosystem: Host-associated > Mammals > Digestive system > Stomach > Rumen | place: Canada: Alberta... | reverse complement strand
CTCTTGGCATCATTACCGTGATCAATCTCAATCCTTCTAAAGGCGAAAATGTCGTTACCTTCTTCTTAATCGTCTTCGGCATCTCCACCGTGATCATCGGTGTCGCTTTAGGATTCACTGCAATTGTTGCCTTAATCGCTAAGAAGCGTTTGAATGACGCCGTGAATAGGGAACCGGCGGTCAATCAATCTGAAGATCCTGAGCCAAGCGAAAAGCCGATCGAAGAAGAGCCTAAGCCAGAAGAATAATCATTGCTATCAGGCAAACAAAAATGCACCCGCGGGTGCATTTTTATTTGGTTTTTGCAGCGATAACGAGATTTTCAATCAACGCTAAGCGGGTTAACAAGCCAACTCCACCAGGCACCGGCGTCTGAAGTTTCACCGGCAACCCTGGCATTGCATCACCATGGAGTTTGCCGTCTTCGCCACGATTGATGCCAACATCAACGATATAAGCAGAATCCTTATATTGGTAACGGTTATCCAAGAAGCCAAGCCTGCCAATGGCAACGACAATCAAATCAGCATGAGCGATATAGAAAGCCTTATCTTCTTCTAAAGTCTTAGAATGCAATACGGTGACGTTGCAGCTTTTAGAAAGCAACATCTTTGCCATCGGCTTACCAACGATATTGCTGCGTCCTAGCACGACGGCGTTCGCGCCTTGGAAAGCAAATCCAGAGGCAGCTAGATAATCGACGATGCCTTTTGGTGTGCATGGGGCAAAGGTGGTCGCTGGGTGAAAGCCATCAACATCCTTCGATGGATCAACGGCCGATTTAACCATGTCCTCGCGAATATGATTTGGTAATGGAAGCTGAACGATGAGTCCATCCACGCTTGGATCCGCATTGACTTTAGCAATCTCTGCAAGCAGCTCTATTTCGCTGATGGAAGGATCAAACTTAAGCAATGTGGCTAAAGCGCCGATTTCCGCACTATCTTTGAGTTTACCACGGATATAGGCATCCGAAGCAGGATTATCATTAGCTTGAATAATGACTAGGTGTGGTGGGCGCGATAAAGCTGCCACTTCCCTTTTGAGTGCCTCTTTGCGCATTGCGACATATTCTTTGATTTCCATACAGCTCCCCTTTTAAGAAAAATCCCGGATACACCGGGATGCTTATTCGATCATCCGATCCTTCAGAGGCTTATTGCCCTGAAACAATAGAGATGATAATCGCAAGGAATAAGAACAAGATCGCGAAGATGAAGGTCAGCCAGGTAACGACTTTCTCGGAACCACGCTCCTTGGTCTTTGCGAAGACATTCAATCCGCCACCGGTGATCGCACCGGAAGCACCTTCCGATTTACCGCCTTGAAGCAACGAAAGGATGATGATCACAAGCGATACAATGATGAATATAACGTCATACCATTTCATATCAAATTATCCTTTCCGCGGTTTTGCGCCTGTATACGATAGAGCAAACTGAGTTTTTTATCAACTAAAGAATATCTTTAAGAGAAGAAATTTTTATTCCGACATAGTCAGGATAGGCATTCTCGCGGTCAATGAGTACGCCATCAATGTGGGCTGCCTTAGCAGCCTCCATGTCTTGAAGGGAGTCCCCAATATAGACAACATCGACTCCTGGCTGCTCGCCAAGTTGAGCTAAACACATAAGTAATGGTTCAGGAGAAGGCTTACCGTTTTTATAGATATCGCTGCCCATGAAATTCGAGAATTTAAAATCCCAACCCAGGAATTCCATGACTTCTTGGATGTGTTTTGTCGTATTTCCAGAGCAAACCGCGAGGGTTTTGCCGGCATTTTCAAGATTTTGAAGCACTTCAAACGCTTCAGGGAAGGCTTTGGATTTCTCAATGGTTTCACGACGATTGATGCTTTTGATGCAAGCATCGAGGAAGATCGGGAACTGTTCTTCAGGAACGCCTTTCATCAAAGATGCCTGCAATAAAGTGTGATGCATGAACTCCTCGCATTCTGCGTGGGTGATACCATAGATGCCTACGGCTGCGAAGCAATCTTCGAAGACTTGATACAAAGATTCCTTGGTATCGCACAATGTGCCATCAAAATCAAAAATATAGATGCGATACTGTTTCATTTCTCTAATCCTGCTTTAATCTCAAAGATGATGTCGCGTAATTCAGCAGCGCGTTCAAAATCATAAACCTTTGCCGCGGCTTTCATCTGCTTCTCTAATTCGGCAATGCGCTGCTCAATCTGTTTACGGCTGTATTTGCCTGAAGTATCCAATAAGACCTTAGACTCATCTTCCACATTATGAAGTGGCTCGCGGATCGGCTTGATGATGGTCATCGGCACAACGCCATTTTCCTCGTTATAGGCTTCTTGGATCGCGCGGCGCCTGTTGGTCTCGGCAATCGCTTCTTTCATCGATTCAGATTCATTATCCGCATACATGATGACTTTGCCATTCGCGTTACGGGCTGCCCTACCGATGACCTGAATCAAGCTACGTGTGCTTCTTAAGAAGCCTTCCTTATCGGCATCTAAGATGGCAATCAACGAAACTTCCGGGATATCGAGTCCTTCACGGAGAAGGTTGATGCCAACCAAAACATCATATTTGCCTTTACGTAGCTGATAGATGATTTGGGTTCGCTCTAAGGTCTTCGTCTCGTTATGGAAATAAGTGACCTTAATGCCTTCTTCCTTTAAATAAGAGGTGAGGTCCTCCGCCATCTTGATGGTCAAGGTGACGATCATGACTCGTTCTTTCTTCTGGATGCGCTGCTTGATCTCACGGATAAGGTCATCGATTTGGCCCATGGTTGGGCGGACTTCAATTTGAGGGTCTAATAATCCTGTTGGCCGGATGACTTGCTCAACGACTTCATGGTTGCAGCGATTTAATTCATAATCCCCTGGTGTGGCCGAGGTACAAATAACCGTCGAAGGCATTAATCCCTCAAATTCTTGGAAGTTGAGTGGGCGGTTATCTAAAGCAGAAGGCAAGCGGAATCCATAATCCACGAGGGTTTGCTTGCGAGAGCGGTCCCCATTATACATGCCACGCACCTGAGGGATGGAGACATGAGACTCATCGATAAGCAACAAAAAATCCTTCGGCATATAGTCCATCAAGGTATATGGGCGTTGGCCAGGTAATCGTCCATCGATATGACGGGAATAATTCTCAATGCCAGGGCAACGACCAAATTCCAGCATCGATTCCATGTCCTGACGGGTTCTCATCTCTAGCCGTTCGGCTTCAAGTAGCTTCCCTTGGCTGCGGAAATAGGCAAGCCGTTCTTCAAGCTCCTGCGAGATTGTTTTGCAGGCTGCTTCGATGCGTTTTCTCGTCGAAGCATGATCATAAGCTGGAAAAATAGGGTAGTTTTGAAAGGTTTTTAGGATTTCGCCGGTAACCACATTAACTTGAGCGATGCTTTCGACCTCATCCCCAAAGCAATCGATGCGGATATAGAAATCGTGTGTCGCAGGAGCGATATCGATGACATCGCCACGGACACGGAAAGTGCCTGGTTTGAGTTCTAGATTATTACGGGTGTATTGGGCATCTAATAAATGCTGGAACAATTTCTTACGGTCCAATGTCTCGCCACGACGTATTTCAAAAATCAATCCTTTGTATTCATTTGGATCGCTTAACCCATAGATTGAGGCAACCGAGCAAACAACAATCGTGTCTCTTCTAGATAACACCGAGTTCATCGCCGAGGTGCGCATCATGTCGATTTCTTCGTTCATGACCGCATTCTTATCGATATAGGTATCCGATTTTGGGATATAGGCCTCTGGCTGGTAGAAATCGAAATTGGAGATGAAATATTCCACGCGGTTATGCGGGAAGAGTTCTTTGAATTCGCCATAAAGCTGCGAGGCTAGGGTTTTGTTATGAACAAGCACTAAGGTTGGGCGATTTAAAGCAGCAACGATATTGGCATCGGTAAAGGTCTTGCCAGTGCCGGTCGCACCTAAAATAACCTGGACCTGTTTGCCTTGCTCCACGCCTTGCAAAATCTTAGCAATGGCCTCTGGTTGATCACCAGTTGGACGATATTCGCTGACAAGCTCAAAGGGCTTATTTTCCATCGCCTTCTCCTTCTTCCGTATGCGGAATTAAGTCAGGAGAGACGATTTCTGAAAGGTTTTTGGGTTTTACAAGTGGATCGAAACCCTCACCATTGATCTTCGCTGCCATCGAGAATGTCACGAAAGCGCGCGGGTCCACTTCGGCGATGAATTCCTTGAAGCGGAAAAGCTCACGCCTAGACAAACAGACGCGAAGCATGAGTCGCTTCTTACCTGTATAGCCGCCGGTCGCCTCGATCAATGTGGTCGTGCGATCTAATTCTTCTTCAACGTATTTCTTAATGGCCTCGGTTTCGCTAGAGATGATGTCGGCGATGACGAAGGAATTCATATTCACGAAGATGACCTGGACCGCCAAAGCGCAGACCACAGCCGAGAGAATACCGATGAATCCGTGCGGAATATCACGGGTGCAGATCATACCAATAATAACGAGGGTGCCATCTAAAGCCAGCGCAGAAGCCGCCTCTTTTATGGAACTATGCTTGGCGATGATGACCGAAATAACATCTAAACCACCGGTAGAGGAATCGCCATGATAAGTGACAGCAACACCAGCTCCGACGCAGAATCCGCCGATGATGCCACCAAGAAGGGTTAATGCCATAGATTCCCCTTGCGTCACAACTAGCACTCCTTCCACTAGCTCAGCATTCACGATGATTTCTTTCGTGAATTGACGGGAGATCAACCCACCAAGGCTAAGCCCTTCTGCTAGAGGGACACGCATGAACAAAGTCAGCAGCAATGGATATAGTAACGTTGAGAAGATGGTCCTCAATGTGAATTTCTTGCCTAAGAAAATGAAGCTGATAATCAGCAAAATAATCTGCAGAATCCAGGTAACAATATCAACGACATTGAAATCCGATCCAGCAAGACGAACGAAATGCTGCACGATAACGCCAGCAGAAAGCACGCCGCCAGTAACAAGGTTAAGTGGGGCGATGAAGGCCGCATCGCCAAAAGCAAGCAAAGCGCAGCCAAAAACGATCAAGCTGATATTCTTAATCACGCGTAACACGTCTTTTCGGGAGATCTTCTTATGACTTTTGACCATCGCGAGCCTCCATTTCTAAATATGCATACATGAATCCGGCGATATCGCCATCCATGACGGCGTTGACATTACCAACCTCAAAAGAAGTGCGATGATCTTTGACCATCGTATAGGGTTGGAAAACATAGGAACGGATTTGAGATCCCCATTCGATGTTTTTCTGTTCACCCTGGATGGATTTGAGTTCACGGCTGCGCTCTTCGAGTTTACGTTGCATGAGCAAGTCGGTAAGCATCGACATACACGTGGCTTTATTCATCAGCTGAGAACGCTCAATCTGGCACTGAACAACAATACCAGTAGGGATATGTGTGATACGAACAGCAGAGCTGACCTTATTGACGTTTTGTCCGCCGGCACCACCACTGCGATAAGTATCGACACGGAGATCTTTAGGATCAATCACAACATCAGCGACCGCACCGAATTCCGGGATGACGTTGACAGAAGCAAAGGATGTATGACGTCTTGCAGCGGCATCAAAAGGAGAGATGCGGACCAGACGATGAACGCCTTTTTCAGACTTCATATGGCCATAGGCATCCTGGCCGATGATTTTGATGGTCGCCGATTTAATGCCGGCTTCATCCCCATCTTCCATATCCAGCACCTGGTATTTGAAGTTATTACGCTCTGCGAAACGGCAATACATGCGCAGCAACATCGATGCCCAATCCTGGGCTTCGGTTCCACCTGCGCCAGGATGAATCTCAACCGTGCAGTTCAAGGAATCATATTCGCCAGCAAAGAGCAATTGATGACGTAACTTCTCACAGCTTTCGGATAGTTCATCCTCGAGTTCAGAGATCATCAAAAGCATCTCTTGGTCTTGTTCGGAGACTTCCTTGAGGAGATCATTGATATCCTGATACGTGGATTTCGCCTTTTTATAGAAGTCCGCTCTTGATGTTAAAGATGATAAACGGGAAGTGACGATTTTTGCTGTATTAGGGTCATCCCAGAAACCTTCTTCGTTTTGTTTGGCCTCTAATTCAGCAATCTCTTTTTCTATGTTTTCAAGGTCAAAGAGAGTCACCGAGCTGCGAGACCAGTTTGCCTAATTCATAGGCGCTTTGTTTTAATTCGACAAGCTCTTTCATACTATTCCTTTTTCAAATTTCTAAATTTCGTTGCAAAACCCCATTATTTTGCTTCTGGCTTTGGGGTTTCTTCATTAACTTCTGCTTCTTGGACATTGCCAGAAGCTTCGGTCTCTGCCGTCTCGCCTTGTGGCTCAGGCTTTGGCTGAACCTGGATGCGAACATTCATAAATGAATAAGCGCAATCCAAAGCGATGGAGGTATTCATCTCACGGAAGAGGGCATAGCCTTCGTTGACATAATCCTGAAGTGGGTTGGTCTGAGCATAAGAACGAAGACCAATGGCTTCACGGAGGTGGGCCATGGTATCGATATGCTTGGTCCAGTTACGGTCGATGACGGATAAGGAAACAGAACGCTCCATCTTATCAACCTGTTCGGCTGGCCATTGTTTACGGCGACGTAGATAAGCTTCATAGAGGAAGTCACCAAGGTCTTCGCCACCTTCTTCGACGGTTGCTTCATCGTAGGCTTTTGCTGGGAAGCTGCCCTCTGGAACGAAGGCTGGCTCAACCAAACGCTTCAAGGCATCGCCAGAGATCAAACCTTCATCACGTCCTGCTAAAACGGCACGCTTCGCAAGGGCAAGGCCAGCATCGGCAAAAAAGCTATGGATGAGTTCTTCAATGTCACCCGCCATCATGATGGAGTCACGGCGGTTATAGATGATCTGACGCTGTTTGGCGAGAACATCATCGTAATCGAGCAAGTTCTTACGGATATCGAAGTTCTGACCTTCGATCTGCTTCTGCGCATTGGTGACAACGTTTTGAAGCATCTTATATTCAAGGTGTTCTTCACCAAGCTGCTCTTGGAATGTCTTTCTGATGTTGTCTGGGACGAAACGTCTCATGAGTTCATCATCGAAGGAAACATAGAAACGGGAGAAGCCTGGATCACCTTGACGGCCAGAACGTCCACGGAGCTGGTTGTCGATACGGCGGGATTCATGACGCTCAGTGCCGAGGACACATAAGCCGCCGAGTTCGGCAACGCCTTCGCCTAACTTAATGTCGGTACCACGACCAGCCATGTTGGTGGCAAGGGTGACTGCACCGCGCTCGCCTGCGTGAGAGATGATCTCCGCTTCGCGAGCCTGGTTTTTCGCGTTCAAGACTTCATGTGGGATACCGGCAGCGGTCAATAACTTCGAGATCTCTTCGTTGGATTCGACGGAAACGGTACCAATCAAGACAGGTTGTCCCTTCTCATGACGGGCTTTGACCTCTTCGACCAAACCTTTGAGTTTGGCATCGTGGGTGCCATAAATATAGTCATTGTCGTCGATACGCTGAATGGGTTTGTTGGTAGGAATGACGATGACCTTCATGTTGTAGATCTTCTCGAATTCCTCTTCCTCGGTCTTCGCGGTACCGGTCATACCGGAGAGTTTCTTATAAAGACGGAAGAAGTTCTGATAGGTGATGGTTGCAAGAACAACGGTCTCTTGTTTGATCTCAACGCCTTCTTTGGCTTGGATGGCTTGCTGAAGACCATCGTTATATTCACGGCCATGCATGATACGACCGGTGAACTGGTCGATCAATTGGATCTGATGTTCAGCATCAACCATGTATTCGACGTCGCGAGTCATGATGTAGTTGGCCTTCAATGCCTGATGGATACGGTGAACGAGGTCATTGTTCTCTGGGTCATAGAGGTTGCGGAGGCCAAACAGGCGCTCGGCTTTATTATTGCCTTCATCGGTGAGGTTGCAGGATTTGGTCTTGATATCGATGACGAAGTCCACATTCTCACGAAGTTTCTTAACGAAACGGTCAGCAACCTGATATTGGGAAGCTGGTGCTTTCTGACCACCAGAGATGATCAATGGGGTACGGGATTCGTCGATCAAGACAGAGTCGGCTTCGTCGACGACGCAGAACTTCAAGCCGCGAAGGACGCGGTTATTGAGATCCTGGGTCATGTTGTCACGAAGGTAATCGAAGCCAAGCTCGGAGTTGGTGGTATAGGTGATGTCGCAGAGGTAGGCCTCTTTCTTCTCACTGGCGGTTTTGGAAGCAAGGTTGCATCCGACGGTTAGACCAAGGAAGCGATAAACCTGACCCATCCATTCTGCGTCACGGGAAGCAAGGTATTCGTTGACGGTAATGACATGCACGCCACGGCCGCTTAAGGCATTCAAATAAACAGCCATCGTCGCGGTCAAGGTCTTACCTTCGCCAGTTCTCATCTCAGCGACATTGCCATCGTTGAGGACTAACGAACCGATGATCTGAACCTTGAAAGGGGTTTGATGGAGGGTACGTTTTGCGCCTTCACGGCAAACAGCGAAGGCACGATGTTTGATTTCGGCAAGACGATGATCGATTTCATCATCGTTCTGACCAGCACGAACATAGTCGATGAATTTCTGTGTTTCGGCGCGAAGCTCGTCATCGCTTAAAGCAGCGATCTCTGGCTCAAGGGCCATAATTTGCTCAGCTTCTCTGGCGTAGCGGTTTAATTCACGTTTTTCAAAACGGAAGATTTTTTCAAAAATATTAGCCACGTTGTATCTCCTTTTCTCAAAAAAGCGTGGTAATCATACCATTTCTAGAAATGGTAATCAATGAAACCAAATCATCACCTCTGATAAGGCACTTTGGCAAGCACTAAAACAGCGATCTTTTTAGGGTTGCAACGCTTCAATAAAGCGATGCAAGCACGTGTTGTCGATCCCGTGGTATAGACATCATCCACGAAAAGCACCTGCTTCCCTATAAGTTGTTTTTTCTCTTGCAATCGCAATATTTTGGCGACTTGTTTTCGACCTTTTGGACCAAAGGACGTTTGTTTGCGATCCTTGGTCTTTTCTATTGCTTTTACCAAAGGTAATCCAAGTTGTTCATAGATCGATATCACATGATTGAAGCCACGCGCTTCATCATGGGTGTAATAGCTTGGGGCGGGCACGATGATGTAATTTTTGAATTTCAGTTTTAGATAACCAAGAACATGTTCAAGAAAGACGCTGCGAAGCTCATAATCACCGCACCCTTTAAACTGGTAGATGAGCGATGCAAATCCTTCACTATACCGGAATAGTGACATGCATGGAACCTCATCTTCCTTCCATATCTTCACTTCTGGTTTAAGCCCTTCTCGACACTTTGTGCAAATGGTGGGGTTCTTTGTCAAAATACTAGCCAGCGTTCTTTCTTTAAAAGGCTTCATGCACACCTTGCAAAAATGTGTTGCAGTATTGGATTTCCTCAATGGCACGAATCATGCCCTCGCTTTCCCTTTCGGCAATGAAATAAACTTCTCCAAGCGGGGCTTTGCTTTTCCTTCCTGCCCTACCCGAGATTTGGATTAATGCCGCGGCATCATAGATCTTGCTATCAGCATGAAAGACGATGACTTGGCAATTCTCAATCGTCACCCCTCTTTCTAATACGGCGGTTGTTACTAAGTAGGCATATTTACCCTCCTTGAATAATTGAATGATTTTGGTTCGATGCTCGCTTTTAGAATGGATGCATGACCCTTGCGGAATAAAGAGTTTCAATAGCGATGCGAGAGACTCAGACATCGCGATGGTCGGCACGAAAACCAAGCATGGTTTCCTTTGTTTTTGGAAGCGACGGAGCGTTGCGATCAAGAACCAATATTTGGTGAAGAATAAGCGCACCTTGATGACGGGAACCGGGATTGGTTTTTTGTGGAATCTTGTATGCAAACTGAGGATGGATTTGCCTTCGCCTTGAAACTTGCTGACGATACACTTCGATGGCGTTGCTGACATCATTACATAGTGGCCACGCACGCTTTTTTCGAAAAAAGCCTGCAAAACTTCGTTATCTTTGAAGGGAAATGCATCGATTTCATCTAAAATAAGCAAATCAAAGTAGTTTGGATAACGATGCAATTGATGCGTTGTCAGGATGATGCAATCACCTTCAAGCTGTTCGTGATTGCCTCCATAGACGGCAATGATTTTGCTTAATGGAAACGCCTTCTTGATACGTGCATAAAGCTCTATGACAACATCTCTTCTTGGTAATGCAAAGCCCACGCGTTGACCCTTCGACATCGCATAGCCAATCACCCCGTAGCTGATCTCGGTTTTGCCTGAGCCGCAGACAGCATAAATCAGCGTGTCGATACCATTTTTATAGTTACTCACGATGGTCTTGCTTAGCTGCGTTTGCTCTGGTGATAAGGAGTATTCCAAACGGAATCCAACCGTCTTCGATCGATAGGGGGGCGGCGTCATTTCCTCGCCAAGAAAAGCAATGCATTTCCTGCAATATGGCTGTCCGTTTTTATTGCCCACTAAAAGCGGATCTTGATTGCCGCAGCGTGGACATACAAAAGATGCTTTCTCCGTCATTGAATCTCTTTTTTTGGGACTAAAGTTGTCGCCAAAGAAAAACCTCCCTACTTACATATAGGGAGGAAAAGTCGATTTTGGAGAAAAAAATTAATCTAAAACTTCAAGCTTTTCGACGCGTCTATGGTGTTTCTTCAAAGAAGAAAACTTTTCCATGAGAAAAATGTCCACGCGACGTAGCACATCTTCTAGTTTCATGTACTTTTGGCCAAAGGCAACGACATTGGCATCGTTATGCTCTCTCATTTTGCCGGTCGCGATATCGTCATACCCAATGCCCGCACGGATGCCTGGGACTTTGTTGCAGGAGATCATAATGCCTTCTCCAGATGTGCAAACAACGATGCCGAGTTCCGCGTCTTTCCTAGCAACGGCTTTTGCAACCTCATGGCCAAAGTCAGGATAGTCGCAGGAATCTAGGCTGAAGGTGCCATAGTCATTCACTTCAAACCCACGCTCAGCAAGATGGGAGCAGATCGCATTTTTGTAATCGAGTCCACCATGATCGCAACCAATGGCAATCGAGCAGAAGGCATCTTGGTAGACGTCTTCGATATCTTGAAGCGCAATCGGTCCTTCACGAACAAGCTTCACTTCTCCAGGAATAGACATATCCACGATCGTAGATGGCACGCCACCTTCGCACTTCCCATCGATTACTGCGGCGATCTCGCCAGAGAAAACAGAGAACACACCATCTTTGGTCGTCTCTGGTTTTTCATTAGAAATATTCGCAGATGGCACTAGTAATGGGGCATCTACTCGCTCAATTAAATCAAGAGTTGCAGGGTTTTTTGGAATTCTGATACCAATTTTGCCCGTTCCAAGGTCAACATGGTGTGGCACATTCGCTCTTGCTTTGAGTAATACGGTAACTTCGCCAGGGAAGAAATGCTGCATCACTGCACGCACGCCAACATCCATCTCGCAATACATCATCGCCTGCGTGAAATTGCAGCACATCAAGGTGAATGGCTTATTTGGTGAGCGTCTTTTAACAGCCACCAGTTTATCGAATGCTTCTTTACTAGATGCGATGCAACCAAGACCATAGACAGTCTCGGTTGGGAAAGCCACAAGCTCACCTTGTTTTAATAAAGCAGATGCTTGATCTAATTGGTTTTCTTGTAACACTAATGTTTCCATGGTGGCTCCTTTCTACTTGCAATAGACGAATAAGAATCTAGGCAGGCCATTGAGGTCATCGATGAATTCGTATTCGTAATCTTTCAAGTATTGTTTCATTAATCCTTCTAGATACTCTTTAAGGTCATAGCCGATCTCAAAGCACATCAAAATGGATTCTTTCTTAACCTTAGGCAAATCACGGAAGATTTTTTCATAAACGGAATTGGATTTATCCAGATATAAAGCCAACTCAGGCTCATAATCACGGACTGAATCCTGCACATCTTCCTTGTTTAAAATATAAGGAGGATTGCAAACAATGATATCCAAATTCATCCTTGCATCAATATATGGTTGGAGCGCATCACCTTGAAGCAATTGGACGCGAAGACCACTGGATTCTACGTTCTTCTTTGCAACTTCCAAAGCATCGGAAGAAATATCAGATCCGGTGAGCAACCAGTTATTGAACATGGACTTTAATGCGATGGCGATTGCTCCGCTGCCGGTGCCGATATCCGCGCAGACAAGCCAATTTCTTGGGTCGAAGTAATGATAGATGCGTTCCGAAATTTGTGAGATGAGTTCCTGGGTTTCCATACGTGGGATCAATACACGCTGATCCACATAGAAACGATGCTGCAAGAAACGTGCTTCGTTAATGATGTATTCAACAGGCTCACCCTTCTTTAAACGCTCAAATTGCTCTAAAAATAAGGGTTCTGCAGTGAATTCATCATCTTTATGGAACAAAGTCTCAATTGGTTCCCGCCAACCCATATCCTTTGCAATAAGCAATCTCAAGTCGGCAGAAAGGACACCAAAAGCTTTGCCTTCATCGATGGCTTTGTTATAGCAATGAAGGATAGTTGACATTATTGTTGTTCCTCCAAGAGTTTCTGTTCTTGGTCATAATGGATGAGCGCTTCCAGTAAGGCATCCAAATCACCTTCCATGATGCGGTCAAGCTGATTGACGGTATAGCCGATACGATGATCGGTAACACGGTTTTGAGGATAGTTATAGGTTCTGATTTTCTCAGAACGCTCACCGGTGCCAACTTTGAGTCGACGCTCATTCGCGCGTTTTGCATCTTCTTGTTCTTGGAAGAACGCATAGACTTTCGCGCGGATCATCTGCATCGCGATTTCTTTATTCTGGAGCTGTGCTTTTTCGGTTTGGCACGCAACTACCAAGCCCGTTGGGATATGCGTGATGCGAACTGCGGATTCGGTCTTGTTGACGTTTTGTCCACCGGCGCCTTGAGAATGATAGGTATCAATCTTTAGATCGTTTGGATTGATTTGAACGTCCACTTCCTCCGCTTCTGGCATAACTAAGACGGTCGCGGTTGAAGTATGGATGCGGCCAGAGGCTTCCGTCTTCGGAACACGCTGAACGCGATGGGCGCCAGATTCGAATTTGAGTTTGGAATACACGGAATCACCCTTAACCATAAAGGAGATATAGGAATATCCGCCCGCTGGTGAAACGGATGCATCGATCATCTTGATGTGCCATCCCTGACGTTCGGCATATTTGGTGTACATCCTGAATAAATCGCCAGCGAAGATGTTGGCTTCGTCTCCGCCAACGGCGCCACGAATCTCAACGATGATGTTTTTATCGTCATTAGGATCTTTTGGTAACAATAAGGTTTTGAGTTCGTTTTCTAAGACAGCCATCTCATCCTCGTCATCTTTACGGGTGATTTTCGCGAGTTCAATCAACTCTGAATCACCGGAATTCTCCATCTCAAAGGACTGTCTGACATCCTCTTCAAGATAAAGATAACGCTCGAATTTCTTGGTTGGTTCCTCTAAAGAGGAATGTTCTTTCGACATCGCGGTGAATTTCGCTAGATCCGAAGCGACGTCATCTTTGGCTAATTCTGCCTGCAATTGATAATATCTTTCCCTAGTAGCTTCTAGGCGTTTACGCATTGATTCTTCCATAATTAAAACTTTCCGAGGCGATTATATCACCCTTTGGCCTAGTTTTGATACACTTGCTAATCATAGATTAGACACTAGGAAGAAAAACGCCTCGAGGGTATAATGTTATAGACACATGGCATACAAAGCACTTTATAACAAATATAGACCCTCGACTTTTGAAGAAGTCGCCGGCCAGCAAGCGATCGTTCGCACCCTGAAAAATGCGATTGCAAACAATAAGATCGCCCATGCCTATCTCTTCTGCGGTCCACGCGGCACAGGCAAAACCTCGATGGCGAGGCTTTTTGCCAAGGCACTCAACTGCGAAGAAGGCATCGGTCATCAATGCAACCACTGCTCCAATTGCTTAGAACTTGCTGCAGGATCCCATCCAGATGTGATTGAAATCGACGCAGCTTCCAATAATGGCGTGGAACAGGTCCGCGATTTGATCGATCAAGTCCATTACGCGCCAATCAAAGGACGTTATAAAACCTACATCATCGACGAAGTCCATATGATGTCCCCGGGCGCATTCAATGCTTTATTGAAAACATTAGAAGAACCACCTGAACATGTCATTTTCATCTTAGCAACGACTGAGCCACATAAAGTCTTGCCAACCATCCTAAGCCGTTGCCAGCGTTATGACTTCTCGAAAATCGAAGACCGCGACCTCAAGGCCAAATTAATCTGGGTCTTGCAGCAAGAGCACATCTCTTTTGAAGAGTCCGCCCTCAACCAAATCATCGCCTTATCCGACGGTGGCATGCGTGATGCTTTATCGATCTTGGATCAAGTCATCGCCTATGGAGGCGACCGCTTGCAAGAGAAGGATGTCTTGTCCATCTTCGGATTGACCTCCACCATCGAGAAAATCGATTTATTGAAGACCATCGCAAGCAACCAAGTTCCTGCTGTCTTAGATAAATTCTCTCAGTTTCTCAATGCCGGTGTGGACATTAAGCGTCTATCTTTGAACTTATTGGATATCCTCAAAGACTTGCTCGTTTTTGCCCGCACCAAAAACGAAGGGTTATTATCCACAATCAAAGCAAACGAAGCGCAAGAGTTGTTATCTATCATCCCAGTTAAAGTTGCATCCAAGATGATCGATGTCTTACTGAAAGCGCAGTCTGATTTCAAGGTTGTTGGTAACCTGCAATCCCTCTTTGAATTAACCTTAATTCAGCTCTGTGGTTTGTTTGGGGAGGCTGAAATTCCAGAAATCCCTGCAAAACCAACGCCAATGCCAGTAAAAACTGAGCAAGTTACACCAGTTATTCCTGAAACTCCTAAGCCTGCCCAAACGCCGGTTGCACCTGCACCTCAGATAGCACCAGAGCCTCAACAAGAACCTGAACCAGCACCAGAGCCTGAACCTGAGCCAATGCCTGAGCCAGTGTCAGAACCAGCTCCTGAGCCAAAGCCAATCGTTCAAGAAACGCCGGTTATGCCGACACCAAAGCCTGCGCCAGCAGCGCCTCGCCCCAATGAATATGACCCGACGCAATCTGGCATCTATACCGGGACCACGGTACCTTCCTTCTTGTTAGAACCTGATCCAAAACAGCCTCAAGAAGAAGAGCCAAAACCGATTATCCCTGCAAAACCAGCTCCAATGCCTGCGCCAGCCCCACAAGTTGAGCCCGCTCCGCAGGTTGATCCAATCGATACTTCCAACATGAAGGCATTCCGTCTGCACTTAGATGGAGAACCTTATGTTCTCAGTGAAGAAGAGATCTTGAACATCATGGTTCTTGGTCCTAAATATCGCGAGGAGCGGCGCAAACTATTCGCAGAATGGAACCGCATCGATGCCTTGCGCATGGATAAGAAGTTCGGCGATCTTGCGTCCCTGCTTGCCGACGCCCGCCCCTTCTGTCTCTGCGAAGAGGCACTGCTTATCAACTTCAATTTCACGCATCTAAAAGAAAAGGCCAACCTCAAGGCCAACCAAGAAGGCATCGCCTCTTTGATTGAAGCCTTAATTGGCAGAAAAGTCTTCGTCTATGCATTAGACCGCAACGATTCCGCTAAATGCCAAAAGAAATACACCGATTTGAAACAACTTGGTAGATTGCCGAACCCTGATCAGGTCAGCTTACATCTACCGAAAGGAGAATAATATGAACCCCATGCAACAAATGCTCATGAACGCGCAGCGCATGCAGCGTGAAATGGCAAAAGCCAATGCCGCCCTTGCAGAAAAGGAATTCGTCGTCGAGAAAAGCGGTATGGTGAAAGTCACCGTCACAGGTGATTATAACGTCGCTATGATCGATATCGATGAAGAGGCTTTAGACCCAGAGAACAAAGAGATGCTCCAAGAGACCATCGCCCTTGCGATCAATGAAGCCTTAGAGCAGATTGCCGCTGAGAAAGAAGCCATCGAAGAGCGCGTCACCGGAGGCAAGACCGGTCTGTTCTAATCATGAAAGAACTTCATTCCTTCGCCGCCTTAGTCGATTCCTTTGCGAAATTGCCAGGGATCGGCGCGAAAACCGCGGAACGCCTTGCCTATGCCGTCATGGATATGGATGAGGCGGATGCGATGCAATTTTCTTCTGCAATCAAGGATGTGAAACACAACATCCACCATTGCCATAACTGCGGTTTATATTGCGAAGGCGATCTCTGCGAGGTCTGCCACGATCCAGAGCGCGATCATTCCGTCTGCATCGTCTTATCCTATCCTAAGGATGTGCTGGCCTTTGAGCGATTAGAAGGCTTTCATGGAGTCTACCATGTCTTAGGCGGAGTCATCTCTCCAAGCAAAGGCATTCTTGCCGCGGATTTATCCATCGATCCATTATTGAAACGTATTCAAGAAGAAGGCATCAAGGAAATCATCATCGGCACCAATCCAACCATGGAAGGTGAGATGACTGCCTTATTCTTGTCCAAATTGCTCAAAGAGCAGAATGTATCGGTTTCGAGGCTTGCCTATGGATTACCGATGGGCGCAAGCTTAGATTACGCAGATGCCTTAACCTTAACAAAAGCACTAGAAGGGAGAAAAGCGTTATGAGTCTATTTATCACATTTGAAGGCGGAGAAGGTTCGGGCAAATCCACCGTCTTACGCAAAGTGGATGAACGTCTACGCGAAAACGGTTATCAAACCGTCGTCACCCGCGAACCAGGCGGCACCCCGATCGCGGAGCAGATCCGCAACGTCATCTTGGATAAAGAGAATACCGCGATGGATCCTCGCACCGAGGCATTGCTATATGCCGCGAGCAGACGTCAGCATCTCGTCGAGAAGATCTGGCCAGCCTTAAAAGAAGGCAAACTGATCCTCTGCGACCGTTATTTGGATTCCTCCCTTGCTTATCAAGGCGGGGCAAGGAACCTTGGCATTGAGAATGTCCTCAATGTCAATCGCTTCGCCACTGAGGATACCTACCCTGACCTCACCATCTTATTCGATATCGAACCAGAGCTTGGTTTACGCCGCATCGCCGCCAATGCCTCTAGGGAGGTCAATCGTTTAGATCTCGAGAAGATGAGCTTCCATCAAGAAGTCCGCGAAACCTTTCATAAGATCGCATCGATGTTCCCTGACCGTTTCGTCATCGTCGATGCTTCTAAAACCTTAGAAGAGGTTGTCGACGAAGTCTATCATCTCATCTTAAGCCGCTTGAAATAAAAGTATGCCAATTGGAAGTTATGTGCAAAACAAGCAACGTTTCGTCTATCAGACGTTTTCAAACGCGCTCACTTCCAAACGTTTAGCCCATTCCTATTTGTTGCTTGGTAATCCTGGCACCCCATTAAAAGAGACTGCAATCTACCTCGCAAAATCCATCCTCTGCGATCATCCTTCTCCGCTTGCTGATGAAACTTGCATCACCTGCAAACGCATCGATAATGGAGACTATCCAGACTATGTCATCTTTGATGGGGAAGGCGCCTCCATCAAGAAAGAGGATGTCGCACATCTAGTTTCTTCCTTCCAGCAAACCGCGTTGGAACGAAAAGGCATCATGGTCTATGTCATCCACCTCGTGGAAAATATGACCACCGAAGCCGTCAACGCCTTACTCAAATTCTTAGAAGAACCACCCGATCATGCCTATGCCATTTTGACAACCGAAAACGAATCGCGCGTCTTACCCACGATCATCAGCCGCTGCCAAAGCATCCGCACCTTGCTCTATCCTAGAGAAAACGTCGTTAAGGAAGCCTTGGAGATTGGAGTCAGCAATCTCGATGCCGAATTGTTGAGCCATTTCTATAATGATGCTGCGCTAGTGAAAGATAAAGCTGAGGAAGAATCCTATCAGCAAATGCGTGCTTTGTTGCTTAAAAGTATCGAAGCATTAGAGCAAGAAGAAGGCGAATGCCGATATCGCTTTGAGAAAGATATCATCCCTTCCCTGAGCGCCAAACCCATCCTTAGGCTCTATATCGACTGCATGGCCATCGTATTTGAGGATATCCTCAGACTACGTTCTGGCAGTACAATACACCTCGCTTCCATGAAAGAAGGCGTCGCGCATCTAGAATCGCGTTATGAAAACGCCCAACTAGACCTTTTGGATCTATTAACGATGCGCAACGAGGTCGAACTCAATATCAATCCAAGTTTATTAATCACCCATTTCCTGTTCTTGCTCTTCCATCGCAAGAAAAAGACGAACTGAACGTTACCGAAACTAAGCTAATTCAGAAAGGAGTTTGCATTCTCGTTAGCTTAGGAGAAACCATTAGAGAATGCAACTATCGATATGTCCAACATCAACCATCCATACTTCGTGCCCATTCGCTTCCGCGGCGCGGATAAAAGCTACTTCTTCTCTACCGATATCGAAGATCTTCAAATCGGGGAGCAAGTCGTCGTCGATTCCGTCAATGGCTACACGATGGGTATCGTCGCAGGACCATTGAAATCGGTCGCGGAATACCATTCCGATTTGGATTTGAAGGCGGTTATGAGACGTCCTACCAAATCCGACATGCTCAACCATAACTTCAACCTCAAAGAAGAGAAGCGTGCTTTGGAAATCGTCGATGAGGAAATCAAGAGGCTTGGACTTCCCATGGATTTGGTCGAGGCCAATTACACCTTAGATGGCACTTACATCACGATTACCTATACCACCCCTGAAAAGCGCGTGGATTTCCGTGAGTTACTCAATGTGATCAAACCGGCTTTAGGCTGCCGCGTGGAACTCCGTCAAATCGCGCCTAGAGATCGCGCGAAGAATACCGGCGGCATCGGTATCTGTGGGCTTCCGCTTTGCTGTTCCACCTTCTTAACGGGCTTTGAATCCATCTCCATCGGCAAAGCCAAAAACCAGATGCTTACTTTAAACATCCCGAAGCTTTCCGGCCACTGCGGCAAGCTCATCTGCTGCTTGCAGTTTGAAGACGAAGCCTATACCGAGGCCAAAAAAGCCTTCCCAACGATGGGCACCCCTATTCATACCCCAGAAGGCGAATATTTCGTGGATTCCTTCAACATCATCTCTAGAAGCGTCCGCCTTGCCAACAAAGACCGCTCCGATTTCAAGATCTTTGATCTAGAAGATATCGTCGCCATGCAAAACGGCACCTATAAAGAACATATCAAGATCGTGAAGAAGAAAGAGGAAGAGCTCCCAAATTTCGGCATCGTCCCAGAGCGTAAAGAAAATAACCCACAGTCTCAAGAACGTAATAATCCAAACCAAAATCAAGGGCAGCAAAACAATAAGGGTAATCAGAACCAAGGCCGTCATAACAACCATCATAGCAACCGTCATCACGGCCAAAATAATGGCCAAAATCCAAACATGGGTCAAAATAAAGGCAATCCTAACAACAATAATCGCCCGAATAACAACCCACAGAATCGTCCCGAGGGAAAGATTCAGGACGGCCAAGGAAACCGTAATGGCCACCGCCACCATCGTTTCTACCATCATGGCAAGAGTAAACCGAATAATGGGGGCGGCAACCAATGAAGCGTGATCTAAACTTCAAAGGCAATGAACCCTTGCTTTATCTTATCGCAACCCCGATTGGAAACATGCAAGAAGTATCCCCAAGAGCGAAAGCCATCTTGGAGGAAAGCGATTTCGTCTGCGCTGAAGATACTAGAAACGCTGGAAAATTGCTCTCGCTATTAGGCATCAAAAAATCCCTGATTTCCTGCCATGAGCATAATGAGGAAGAGGCTTCTGCAAAGATCATCAGCCTTTTGCTAGAAGGCAAAAAGGTCTGCTATATGTCGGATGCTGGTTATCCAACCATCTCAGACCCAGGGGGAAGACTAGTTGCAAATTGCCTGAAAAACGACATCAAGGTCTCCGTGGTCTCAGGTCCTAACGCCGCGATCAATGCCCTTGCTTGTTCGGGGTTAGATTCCTCGCATTTCTATTTCCATGGCTTCTTGCCACCGAAAGAAAGCGAACGTAATGCAACATTGCAGCAACTCGCTAGCAAAGAAGAGACCCTTATATTCTATGAATCACCACACCGTATTGGTGTGACCTTAATTGCCCTAGCGGCAAGTCTAGGCAACCGTAAAGCTGTCATTGCTAGAGAGCTCACAAAAGCCCATGAGGAATTCATCCGCGGCAATTTGCCAGAGTTAGCCTTATTAGATCCAGAAACGCTGATTGGTGAGATGGTGATCGTCGTTGAGGGTAAGATGAAAGAAGCAAACGCAGAAATGCCAGAAGAGCAAATCGCGCTTGCCTTACGCGATGAGCTTGAATGGGGCAAGACGCCGAAAGAAGCCATCGCCAGTGTAAGCAAAAACTGTAACCTTCCGAAGAATAAGGTTTACGCGATCTATCTAAAGCATTTCAAAGATTAAGCACCAAGAGTTGGTTCCTGCTTCAGGTCCAACTCTTTTTTATTGGCTTTCGCGGCACGGATAAAGGTGAAGATGGCGTAAGCAGAATAAGACGATACTGCGAATACCCACGCCACCGCGGCGATCTCGCTATATGGGGTGGTATAAACCATCTCGTAGGTCACTTCCATCGGGGTGCCATCCTCATTTCGTTTTCCAGGGGCGATGAAGCCGACAAGTCCACCGTCAAGCTTGAGCATCTGGCATTTGATCTTCTCACCGTTAACATGCGCGGTCACATGCCATCCTGCATCATATCCTAATTGGGTTTTGACCAAACGATCTTTTGTATAGTTGGTCTTAAAGGTGAAGGAATTCACGTCGCGGTGAACATCCTGAAGCTTATCATTTTGGATGGCGTCGATCTTCGCTTGATAGTCTGCATAATCGGTGCAAACCATCGAGATGTTATTAAGGTTGAGGCCTTTATTGCCACTGCCATTATAGTTAAAGACAATGCCTTTGACCTTGCCCCGACAATATAAGCCAAATGTACCCGTAGAAGAGGAATAATAACCGTTATTGCCTTCTAAGGATTGCACGCTTTTCAAAGAATAATATTCATAGGATAAGATCTCGTTTTCCTTGAGCAGATTGCCTTGCTCATCGAAGATGTCGCCGAGAGCATAGATCCTCGGTGGGTCGCTCCATTCTGGGGTATCCACACCATTCACCTTATGATCTGGATAGGTCTTGATTTCGATATAACATCCTTCTTTAGAGGCGTTGAAATAGGTGTCGTTTTGCGGGCGAAGAACAACCTTGCCTAGATCGGCTTTTAAGACATGACGCCCTGCGACATTCGGTTCTTTCTTAAGATAATGGTTGAAGAAATACCCTGGGCCTTCGGAAAAATAAGGCTTGCTGATATGAGCAAAGAATCCATCACCGGATTCGTTTTCATAATAATCGGCGATGAAGCCAGAATAACGTTGCATGATGTTAATGCCAAGGCTATCCAAATAATCTTTTGCCGCGGGCACTTGATCCTTGATCGCGATATGTTCAGGCAAGGTGACATCATCTTCAACGATTGCACCGCGCAGCTGCACTTCTTCGACACGGGTTAATTCACGCAGCGAAGAAACCCCACCATAATAATTGAAGAACGCGGTCTTATAATGGCTGCCTTCCTGGTGGCCAATGCGGTAAATCTCATCGCCAACAGCCCAGCCTAAGGAAGGCACATGATCCTCTTTAACGCGATAGATGCGGAAACGGTCGCGGTTTGGCGAAGCGCTTTCGACTTCCTCGGCGCCGAATGGGACATTCGGGCATGGGAAATAATGTGATTCATCGTAATTCTTCCAAGCGGCATAGACGTTTTGGACGACATAATAACGATAACCTAGCATGAAGTCGGTGCTGAGCCTCTTGTTTTGATAAGCACCGGACCAGTTTGGGTTATAGATATCCTCCGTCTCATAGGCATAATGGGTGCCGCCAGGCTTCTTCATTTGGTTCTGCAAGGCAAAAGACTCGGTTTCAAAATTCATCAACGAATGGAATTCGCTGGCCGCATTGAACCCGGCAACATGCTGGCCGTATTTGGTTTGGAGAGTGTCGCTATAAACGCGGAAATAGGAATCATCCTGGGCATTGATGTTATTGATGATCAAAGAGGTTGTCGTGCGATTTTCTTTGCCACCAGCAAATAAAGTATCAAGCCACCATACCCCATTATAGATGAAGGTAAGGTTACCCATGACGACCGCTTCAATGGCTAAAGTGCCAAGCAAGAAATGCGCGGTCCATTTCTTGCGGTGGCCCACCACTAACAAAGCGCCTTCAAAGACAATCCAACCAATTTGGTAATACAAAAACCATGGGGTATCTAGTTTCTCGTAATGATCAGAAGGTACTTGATAGGAACTCTGCCAATAGGTCATGCCGTTGACATTATCAAAGGTTTGACCCTTTAAGGTCTTCTCTAAGAAGAAATAGACAAATAAGGTTAGTCCAAAAGCGATGCAGGTACCCGCTAATGGAATCAAACGGTTGCTCGTCGCGCGTTGCTGGAAGCCCCAACAACCATAATAAACAAGCAATGGAATCAAGACGAAATACCATCTGCCATAGCCATTTCCCGTAAAGGCATAGAACGCGAAATGGGAGAACTGCGTCAAGAAGAGGGCCGTTAATAAGAAGATGGCGAGGAAATGATGCCATTTCCGTTGCATCATCGAATGGATCATAGCCACGAAGAATAAAATCAGGAACGGCGTGTAGACGAAAATCGAAGCCGTCCAGGAATCATATCCGGACCTTGCCCATGGCATCGCATAGAAGCCGCCGGTTGGGAAGAAGAACGAGGTAAAGGCAATCACTTCTCTGCCTGGATGATCGCCGATTTCTTCAAACATCAAGGTGAAGAAGGAACGAAAATCACGCTGCTTGATGCTGTTTTTCAGCATCTCTAGATATGCCCCACCGATGGAGCTGGTACGTCCCGTAAGGGTTGCCTGACGGATCGATGGCAAGATAGAAAATGATGCGAGACATAAACCTAAAGCAAAGGCGGCAACGCCCATCAGCATGACGAGCCCATTGGTCTTTAGATCGCGCTCCTTAACGGTAGCGAAGAATCTCCACACCGCATAAAGCACGCCGAAGATACAAAGGATCACCAGATTGAAGAAGGATGTAATACCCTCTAAGAACACAGCAACGATAACCCAACCTGGTTTACGTTCCCGGATGAGACGTTCTAACCCATAAAGCAGCATCGGCATATAGACCACGCTAGAAACCGTGGTTGGAAAGCCAATCATGAACATCGTATATCCAGAGAATGCAATGGCGATGGCGCCGACCCTGGCCATGATCTCTTTGATACCCATGTATTTCAAATACGCTCTTGCTGCCAAAGCGGTGACCACGAATTTGGCCGAGGTCATGAGCACAAAATACTGCGGGATGAAGGATTTCGGAAATAGCAGCATTGGGATCAAGAATGGATCCAATAAAGAATAATAGCTATTCGAGCCAAGATTATCCGCGCCGATGAAGACGCTGGTGCTATAAAGCGGGAATTTACCGGTCTTAAGCAACGTCAACCAGTTCTCATAGAAATCGTAGGCAAGCGGGACGAATTGCACGGAATAGTCCCAGTTATAAGTCGTTGCAAAATGGTTCAAAACCAAGGCATAAACGACATGAAATAAGCTGATTAAAATAACGGCAAGGACAAAATAGAACAAAGAATCCCAACGTTTCAAAAACGAAGGAATACTGAATTTGAATGTCTTTTTCTTGCTTGCCGCTAGCATCTTATTCCTCGCTTGTGAGTGTTTCTTCTCCTAAGCCGACAACGCCGCTGACCGGCATCGAGAAAGCGATGCCCATGCCACGGGTGTTCATGCCTGCGCCTTTATTGATGGCATTCAATACATCATCACGGATGGCCTTAGGCACTAGAATCATAACCATTTCTTTGTCTGGTGTAATCGTCACGCCAAAAAACTGCTCAGCATCTTTGTTACTAGTGCCTCTGCCACTTAAGACCGTGCCGCCTCTAGCACCTGCGGATTTGGCTGCTTCCATCACAAGGTCGGTGAACCCGTGATTGACGATGCAGAAGATGACTTCATAGTTATCATTCATCATTGCTCATGCCTTCCTTTCATTTTCTTATTCGGCTTTTCGAAATATCGCGTATTCGAGAGCATCTTGTAGACGGATACCCCTGCCACCGCATCTAGTTTAATGCAGAAGCAAACCCCTTTGGCCATCGCCGATATCTTAAATCTAGCTTCTAGTTCTTTGGCATAACCCTCAAAGGAAGTTTCCTTCATCACCGAGAAGATGACGTCTTTCTTAAGCGGTGCACTGCCTAGAATCGCGTAGAGGTTATTAGGGGCCGTGCCTTTGCCAGTCTCCACGAAATTGAGGTTGCTCTCGTATTTGGTAGCTAACGATAAGATAGCATCTGCTTGGCCTTTGCCAACGATGGTCACGACAAGCAGAAGGCTGCGCAGGCGATGCGTCTTCTCGTAAGGTGTGAATGTTTGCTGTGTCTCTGCCATCTTAGTCCTCCATCACCAAATGAACGATTTGGTCATCATTATCTTCCACCAAACGGCGTTTGGCTCTTGCTAAAGCGATACGGCTCTTGATTTGGCTTTGCAAGCCCATGGCCTGCAAGACGATTAACGGCATCATCGCCACCAAGGCGACCAAGCCAAAACCATATAAATAGACATCGCTGCCACCACTAGGATCTGCGACATAACGGGCGAAAGAGAAACCAATGCAGAAAGGCAAAACGAAAGTCGATGTCATTGGACCAGTTGCAACGCCGCCCGAATCAAACGCCATCGCGGTATAGATTTTCGGTACCATAAAGGACAAAACGAAGACGATGATATAGCCAGGAATAATATAGTAAGCCAAATCAAACATGAAATAGGCACGTACCAAATGCAAGGCAACCGCCGCCCCGATCGTAAGCGCCAGGATAATCAATACCTTTTTGCCCTTGATCGCGCCTTCAGATACCATTTCGATTTGCTCCACCAAAACATGTACTGCAGGTTCAGCAAGCACGCCAAAGACGCCGAATAAGGCACCGAGTAAGACCGCGATTGGGAAGAAGTCGCCAGAGCTACCCATGGCCTGGCCTAACTTAGACGCAATCGGCAAGAAGCCCGCTTCAACTGCCGTTAGGAAGCAAACTAGACCAACATAGGTCACAAGCATCCCTAAATAGATGCGGATATTGGCCTTCCATGGCAAACGGATGAAGATGCGTTCATAGACCAAGAAGAAAATAAGCAATGGGCCGACGGAGACGGCAACCGATACTAAGCAATGAGCAAGCGCGTGACCAAGATTCTCCCAAATTGAGCCATGCAAGGATGCTAATGGATCGATGAAATCCACCATCTCAGGCAAGCTCTGCCCCGAACCTTGCAAGAACATGGCGATGACAATCACCGATAATATTGGACCGATTGAGCAAAGGGCAGTCAAGCCGAAGGAATCCTCCGAGTTTTGGCCGCTGCGACTAGAAGCCATACCTAAGCCAAATCCAAGTAAGAACGGAACCGTAACCGGCCCTGTAGTGACGCCACCAGAATCAAAACAGATGGGCAGGAAGCGAGGATTGATGAGATAGATTAAAGTGAAGGCCAAGGCATAGAAAGCGAGGAACAAGATATTCAAATTCTTATGGAAGGTTGTACGGAGAACGCCAACGACCAAGAAGACACCGACACCTACGCCAATCGTGATGATAATGATCTGAGATGGGATGCCAATCTGTCCGGCGAGAACAGATAAATCTGGTTCGGCGATGGTCACAAGCACACCTAAGAAGAAGGTCATCGTCAAGACGAAGAAGAAGTTCTTTTTCTTGATCAAGGAACCACCGATGATGCGTCCGATTTCAGTCATGGATTCTTCGGTGCCACCATTGAATAACGCCATGCCAACGATGATCATCACGCAGCTAATGCCAAATAAAATCATGTCCTGATTGGAGATCAATAACGAAGCATCAAAGGTATTCTCAGGCAGCGCAAAGCGCATGATGAGGAACAATGCCAAAACAACAACTGCGATCGGCGCAGTTGAAATTGCGGCTACCCCGAGCTTTGAAAACCAGTATTTTGCAGAGCTCATCTTTTACGACCTTTCTGCTTGCCACCATTAAATCGAGCGCGTTTTTGCTGGCCTTTTTTGATTTTTGTGGCGGATCTGGTATCTCTAGTTGGAGCGACTTTCTTCTCTTTGACTTGAGGTACGTTTGGTTTTGCATCATCAAACATCAACGTCTTGAATTCATTTGGCATTGGAGCCTTCAGATCATAATGCTTCTTGTTGAGCGGATTGACGAACGCTAGTTCATAGGCATGCAAACCAAGCCTGCCTAATGGATTGGATGGCTCGCCATATTTGTCATCGCCGACAACATAATGGCCACGATGGCCAAGTTGCACACGGATCTGATTCTTACGACCAGAAGACAAGGCAACATCCAGTAAGGAATAGCCGTTCTTATAGGTCATCAGCTTATAAGCGGTGATGGATTTCTTGCCTTTAGTTTTGTTATGGGTGACATAAACCAAATGTAGGTCGTTTTCATCTAAGTAATCGGTTAAGGTTGCTTCTTTCACCTGCATCTCGCCTTCGACGATTGCATAGTAATAACGCTTGCTGACAATCTCCTGCCAGTGGTTTTGAAGCGCCTCGCGGGTTTCATAGTTTTTCGCAAAGATCAATACGCCTGAGGTATCTTCATCCAAACGATGGACAACAAAGATGCGCTTCTTAGGGTCGCCTTGGGCGACATAATCTGCGACCAAACGATAAGCGGTTTTGCCCTTTTCTCTATCCGAAGCAATCGAAAGCAAACCCGATGGTTTATTGATCGCGATGATATCTTCGTCTTCGTAGATGATGGGGAGATCGATGCTGCTACGTTTGGCAATGCGGCGTTTCGAGACGATGACTTCGTCCTCTGGATAAAGCCTATAATCGAATTGAGATACAGGGACCCCACCGACAGAAACCTGATGATGGCTCAATAATCCCTTCACCGAGTTACGGGAACTAGATGGCATCTTGAATAACAAAAACTCCAACAAGGTCGTCTCCACATAGACTTTGTAGGTCGTGATCATCTTAGGGTCGACAAGACCTTTTTGACGTGTTGGTGTTCTTTTGGCGTTACGATTCATATTCAAGATACCCTTTGCACGCGCAATAGCGGGCCCATTTCGTTTATAAAACGAAAAGCACCCCTATTGTCTACAGAGCAAATGTTAAGAGTTAATTGGAAAAGTAGCAACCTTTAACTAGTTAAAGGCCTCATTTTATCGAAAATTATTTCTTTTTCGCGGATAAATGGAGGATATCGCCATATAAATCTGGGCGACGGTCGCGGAAGACACCCCAGTTTCTTCTTGCATGATTGATCTGCTCTAAATCGAATTCGGCGTAAAGCAAGCCTTCTTCGTGATTACCGAAATTAGCGACGAATTCGCCATCTTCATTAGCGATGAAGGAATGGCCGAAGAAGGTCATGGAAGACTCGCCATCTCTTTCTTCGCCGATGCGGTTCGCGGCAAGTACTGGCATGATGTTTGCAGCAGCATGGCCTTTCATGACGTTCTGCCAATGTTTGGAAGAGTCTTTAGGTAAGACAGGCTCAGAGCCAATCGCGGTTGGGAAAAGCAAGATCTCCGCCCCTTGTAAAGCTAAGCAACGAGCAGTCTCTGGGAACCATTGATCCCAACATATGCCAATACCGATTTCACCGGCTTTGGTATGGAACACCATGAACCCAGTATCGCCAGGAGAGAAATAGAACTTCTCTTCATAGCACTCTCCGGTTGGAATATGGGACTTACGGTACACGCCTAATAATTTGCCATCAGCATCGATCATCGCCAGGGAATTGAAGAAGGCATTGCCATCGCGTTCAAAGAAGGAAATCGGCAAGACCAAATGAAGGCGCTT
>Ga0256405_10004136_pt1 | contig 27922 bp, 18 predicted proteins | sample RumenRJG_02DNA_FD_189096 | JGI IMG/M metagenome (GOLD analysis project Ga0256405, IMG submission 189096) | Bovine rumen microbial communities from Lethbridge, Alberta, Canada - RJG_02 | ecosystem: Host-associated > Mammals > Digestive system > Stomach > Rumen | place: Canada: Alberta... | reverse complement strand
TAGTGCGACAGCCCCTTTTTCTATGCAGCTAACATGTATTCTCGGTACTCAACTGGGCTCCGGTATCCGAGAGATGCCTTACTGCGCTTCTCATTGTAATAACGGATATATTTTTCTATCGCTTCTTTGAGCTCATCGAAACTGCTGTATACCTGCCCATAGTACATTTCTTGCTTCATTAACCTCATTAGAATAATAGGTAAAGTGTGGTATAAAGCTTTAGTACGTCAAAATACGTCACATTAAAAAAAGACCGTTGAATTTTCAACGGTCTCAGACCGTAGACAAAGTCCAAGTTTCAATCACGAAGCTTGGGCTTTTCTCATACGTAGGAAAATGATCTTGTGAATAATCCGAAAAATGAACTCAAAAAATCATCGAAAAGGCCTCCATCCGGTCCATTTTCAGGCCGTTTACTCAGTATGTTTACCAGCTTTTTCATGTTCATACATGCGTAGGTCAGGCCAACTTTCATGGCCATCTTCTCCTTGCCGATCTGTTGAGTGTATCGCATCGCGTGATGCTCTTTGGCTGTCCCGAATACCCGCTCGATCGTTTCTTTTCGCTTTCGGTAAAGCTCTTTGCCTTCATCGGTGTGTCGTATGTCTTCCACAATGTCTATGTAGTCCGCCCAGATATGTCTCTGGATCAGCTTAACGTGGTTTTGGCTTTCAGTACACTTTGCAAGGTGCGGGCAATTAGCACAAATCTTTCCTTTGCTTTTGTATTCCCTGTATCCGTCACGATTGGTGGTCTTGTACTCCAGTATCTGGTTGCCGGGACAGATGTAGCAGTCGACATCTGCATCGTATATATACTCATACTTTTTGAAGAAGCCTGTCTTCGTCATCGGAGCATGGTATGGCATGACGGGCATGACATCATCGTCGATCAGCATTTTCGCGATCGGAGGATTCTTGTATCCCGCGTCCATGACCATAACTTCCGGATCAAATTTCTTCAGCTTTTCATATATGTCCGGGAATGTCGTGCTGTCGTGCAGGTTACCCGGATGGACTGTATACCCAAGTATCCAGCCCCATTTGTCGCAGCCTGTCTCTATGCCGTAGGCGAATACTTCCTTGTGCTCGCCTTTGTGGAACCATCCGCTCTCAGGATCGACTGTACTTTGCTTCTGCTCCTTCATCGGAATCTCAGGGGAAGAGCCGCCTCCTTCAGGATCATCGTCATCCTTGTCCTTTAGGGGCTTCTTTCCATGAGCCTCTCTGTCTGCGTTGATCTCTTCCCAGAGCTGCTTGTCGTATGCTTTAGCACTCTTCTTGGCAACCAGGATCTTCTTGGATTTCTTCCTGTTGGCCGCTGCTTTTACATGAGTAGCGTCAACAAAGATGGTGTTCGTATCCACAAGACCTTCTTTCATGCACTGGTAGAGTATCTTCTCAAAGATCTGCTCGAAAAGGTCAGTCCCTTCGAAGCGCCTCTTGTAGTTCTTGCCGAATGTACTGAAGTGCGGGACGGGATCGTGGAAGCCAAGACCTAAGAACCAGCGGTATGCCATATTGACCTCTATCTCCTTGATGGTCTGGCGCATACTCTTTATGCCGAACATGTATTGGATGATCGGGATCTTGATCAGTGTTACCGGATCTATGCTTGGTCTTCCTGTATCCGGAGAATACTTTTCTTCCACTAAATCATAGATGAACGAGAAGTCTATGTGCTCATCTATCTTTCGCAGAAGATGATCTTCCGGAACGAGCTGATCGAGAGACACCATCTCTATCTGCTCGCCTTTTCGCGCGGTCTTCGAGATCATCTCAAGGCCCTCCTTTTTAGATACTTTATTATACCATCTGAGGGGGCTCAAATCCTTGAAATTCCAACGAAAACTGAATCTGTTGACAACACGGTTTTTGTACCTGAGGCGCGTTTGGGGCTGGCCACAAGGCTGAAGGGGGGCGGGCTTCATGGGGCAGATCGTTTCAATAGAAAAGCCTCGACCAAAGTCGAGACTTTGTCTACAGTCTGAGACCGTTGAATTTTCAACGGTCTTGAGCTTTTTGCACTATTCGAACTCTACCGTTCCCGGCGGTTTGCTGGTGAGATCGTAGAATACTCTGTTGACGTGATCGACTTCATTGACGATCCTTGTCATAACTCTCTGAAGCACATTCCATGGGATCTCGGCAGCCGTAGCCGTCATGAAATCCGATGTTATCACGGCTCGCAGAGCTATGGCATGATCGTATGTCCTGAAGTCTCCCATGACTCCTACCGTCTGCATGTTTGTGAGAGCAGCATAGTACTGGCTGATCTCTCCGGCAAGTCCCGCCCTGTCTATTTCCTCTCTGTAGATCGCGTCTGCATCCTGCACGATGCGCACCTTCTCAGGCGTCACGTCTCCAATGATCCTGACTCCGAGACCCGGTCCGGGGAAAGGCTGCCTGCTGACAAGATATTCCGGCAGGCCCAGTTCGCGCCCGAGCTGCCTTACCTCATCCTTGAACAGCATCCTCAATGGCTCGATTATCTCCTTGAAGTCAACGTAGTCAGGAAGGCCTCCCACATTGTGGTGTGACTTTATGACCGCGGACTTTCCGAGCCCGCTCTCGATTATATCCGGATAGATGGTACCCTGCGCAAGGAAATCGACCGTACCTATCTTCTTTGACTCTTCTTCGAATACTCTGATGAACTCCTCGCCGATGATCTTACGCTTTTTCTCAGGCTCTGTCACTCCTGCGAGTGCGGCATAGAATCGTTCAGCCGCATCTACTCTTACGAAATTGAGATCGAACTGTCCTTCTTCTCCGAATATTGCGGACACTTCATCAGCTTCATTTTTTCTCATAAGGCCGTGATCAACGAATACACAGGTAAGCTGGGGACCGATCGCCTTGGCAAGCAAAGCGGCTACGACTGATGAATCGACCCCTCCCGACAGCGCGAGCAGGACTTTTCCGTCTCCTACTTTTTCCCTTACAGCGGCGATCTGTGACTCAGCAAACGATTCCATTTGCCAGTCCCGGTCACAGCCGCATACATCAAGCACGAAATCCCTTATGAACTCAGCGCCGTGCTCCGTATGATTCACCTCAGGGTGGAACTGCACGGCGTAAAAACCTCTCGAACGGTCTTCCATGGCGGCTACAGGGCAGTCATCGGTATGAGCCGTGACAGTGAAGCCCTGCGGCGGCTCGCTGATGTAATCCGTGTGGCTCATCCAGCATATATTGACATCATCAGCAGTACGCAGTATGCCTTCCCTGCCGTCAACGACGACTTCCGTGCGTCCGTATTCGCTGGTAGGCGCAGACTCTATCCTTCCTCCGAGTCTGTATGCCATTAGCTGTGCCCCGTAGCAAATACCCAGTATCGGGATGCCCAACTTGAAGATACCGTCATCTATCGACGGAGCATTCTCGCCATATGCGCTCTGAGGCCCGCCGGTAAAAATGATGCCCTTAGGATCAAATCCGCGTATCTTATCCGCATCGACGGATTCATACCCCATGATCTCTGAATAAACACCGCATTCCCTCACTCTTCTGGCGATCAGCTGATTGTACTGCCCGCCAAAATCCACTATGAGGATCCTGTTCTCTGCCATTGAATTCCTCCTGACTAAAAATCAAGTGCCTGCCTGATGTCCTCGATCAGGTCTTCTTTATCTTCGAGTCCGCATGACATTCTTACAAGTCCTGCCGGAACACCGGCAGCTATCAGCTGCTCATCTGTCATCTGACGGTGTGTGGTCGAAGCAGGGTTTAGGCAGCATGTCCTGGCGTCAGCCACATGGGTCTCGATCGCGGCGAGCCTGAGACGTCCCATGAACTTTTCAGCCGCGTCCCTGTCTTCGAGTTCGAACGAAACCACTCCGCAACCGCCTTCAGGCATGTATTTCTTAGCGATCTCATAATACGGATCTCCCGGAAGTCCGGAATAACTGACCTTCTTTACTTTAGGATGGCCGCTCAGAAACTCTGCGACCGCCTGCCCGTTCTCTACATGCTTAGGCATGCGGACATGAAGTGATTCAAGTCCCAGATTAAGAAGGAATGCATTCTGCGGAGACTGGATGCTTCCGAAATCTCTCATCAGCTGTGAAGTCGCCTTGGTGATAAATGCTCCTTCATTTCCGAATTTCTCTGCATAGACGATGCCATGATAGGAATCGTCCGGAGTAGTGAGACCCGGGAACTTGTCCTTATGCGCCATCCAGTCGAATCTGCCGGAATCAACGATGGCTCCGCCGACTGCGGCACCGTGTCCGTCCAGGTACTTTGTCGTCGAATGTGTGACGATATCCGCGCCCCATTCGATAGGTCTGCAGTTGACCGGAGTCGGGAAAGTATTATCTACAATAAGAGGCACGCCGTGCTCATGCGCTGCCTTTGCGAACTTCTCGATATCGAGGACAGTCAGTGCCGGATTTGCTATCGTCTCACCGAAGACTGCTTTTGTATTATCCTGAAATGCAGCGTCCAGTTCTTCTTCCGTGCAGTCCGGAGAAACAAATGTCGCGCTGATGCCCATCTTGGCCATGGTAACTGAAATCAGGTTGAACGTGCCGCCGTATATCGACGCGGACGAGACGATGTGGTCACCCGATTCACAGATATTGAACAATGCAAAGAAATTAGCCGCCTGGCCTGATGATGTAAGCATTCCTGCCGTGCCGCCCTCAAGAGCTGTGATCTTGGCTGCTACCATGTCATTGGTAGGGTTCTGAAGTCTGGTGTAAAAATAACCTGATGCCTCCAGATCGAACAGTTTGCCCATGTCTTCTCCGGTATCATACTTGAAGGTCGTCGACTGTATGATCGGGATCTGTCTCGGCTCCCCGTTACCCGGTGTATATCCTGCCTGAACACATTTTGTGCCTAATTCGTAGTCTTTCATGTTCCCTTATACCTCCTTTTTTTTATAATAAAAATCTTACTTAATATACCGGGATCATGCAAGTGAACCAACTCCGTTTTTCTCTGTAAATATCATTTGACAGCGCGCGAGGCAGCATAATATCATTACTGAGCCGGTTTTGGGCATCGGCCATGCCTTCTTCCGGCATTATTTCCTTATTATGGGTACAGGAGACGAAAATGCCGATAAAGATTCAGAATGATCTTCCGGTCAAGAAGATACTGGAAGATGAAAATATATTTGTAATGGATGAGACCCGCGCGGTCTCTCAGGATATCAGACCTCTGGAGATCGCCATACTCAACCTCATGCCGCTTAAGGAAGATACCGAACTCGACATATTGAGAGTCCTCTCGAATTTCCCTATACAGCTCGAGATCACATTCCTTACTACAGCAACGCACCGGGGATCCCATGTTGACATATCCCATCTAAATAAGTTTTATCAGACATTTGATGATGTTAAGCACAGGAATTTCGACGGACTGATCATCACAGGTGCGCCGGTGGAACAACTGGAATTTGAAGAAGTAACTTACTGGGACGAGCTCTGTCAGATATTTGAATGGTCCAAGACGCATGTATATTCCACATTCCACATCTGCTGGGGTGCTCAGGCAGGACTGTATTACCACTACGGTATACAGAAACGGCAGCTGCCGGAAAAGCTGAGCGGCGTATACCTCCATCACGTCATCCACAGGAAAAAGATCCTCATGAGAGGGATGGATGATGAATTCTACGTTCCTCAGTCAAGGTATACAGGGATCGACGAAGATAAGGTCAGAAGCAGCCCGGAGCTTTATGTGGTCGCAGACAGTCCCGAGGCCGGCAGTTATCTTATCCTTGCATTCTCATCGAGGCAGGTTTTTGTTACAGGGCACTCGGAATACGACAGATATGATCTCGATAAAGAATACAAGCGGGATCTGGCAAAGGGGCTGAGCCCGAAGATCCCGGTCAACTATTATCCGGATGATGATCCGACTCAGGAGCCGATCCTCTCCTGGCGTTCAAGCTCCAACTGCACCTATACCAACTGGCTCAATCTGGTTTATCAGGAAACGCCGTACGACCTCAGCAAGCTGAGACCGATAGAAGATGACAGCTACCTCATCAAGAACACATTGGAATAGCCCGTATCAGAACACAAAAAAAGCGCCGAAGCAGTACATGACGTATCGCTCCGGCGCATTTTTTAATGTTCTTATTCCCACTCCATAGTTGATCCAGGTTTACCCGAAAAAGGCATTTTTATGGCCTTTTGCTTATTCAACTATTTCTCTTTTTTATTGCTTTCTTTGCCCGATTCTCTTACGAATTCCCTGAACAGCGGATGGGCCCTGTTAGGCCTGCTCTTGAATTCCGGGTGATACTGGACACCGATGAAGAAATCGTTCCCGGGGATGGCTACTGACTCCACCAGCCGTCCGTCCGGCGAGGTGCCGGCAATCTGCATGCCCGCTTCAGTGAACTGCTCCCTGTATTCATTGTTGAATTCATAGCGGTGTCTGTGTCTTTCACTGATACTGTCACATCCGTAGATCCTCTCAAGCAGGGAATCCGGCGACACGACGCACGGATACGCTCCCAGCCTCATCGTTCCGCCCTTAGGTATGTCCCCGTACTGGTCAGGCATGAGGTCGATCACTTTGTGTGCGCTTCTCTCATCGAATTCGCCTGAATTAGCATCTTCGAAGCCCAGTACGTTTCTGGCATACTCTATGACCGCGATCTGCATTCCCAGACATATGCCAAGATATGGTATGTTGTTTCGTCTCGCGTAACCTGCGGCGCGGACCATTCCTTCTATTCCCCTGTCGCCGAAGCCGCCCGGCACCAGAATGCCGTCAACGTCGGCCAGAATATCTTCTTCCGTCTCAGCTGTGATATCTTCGGCCTCTATCCACTTTATGTCCACTGTGCAGCCTGTCTCATAACCGCCGTGTCTAAGGGCCTCGGCGACGGAAAGATAAGCATCATGCAGCTTTATGTATTTCCCGACCAGCGCGATCGTAACACGCTTGCCGCCGGCTTTGATCCTGTCGACCATATTCTTCCATTCTTCAATGTCACAGGGGCCTGCGTCGATCCCGAGTTCGCGGCATACTATCCATGAAAAATGCGCGTCCTCAAGCATCAAAGGTGCTTCGTAAAGCACCGGGAGAGTGATATTTTCTATGACGCAGTCCCTTTTGACATTGCAGAAGAGTGATATTTTGTCGTATATATCCTCGTCAATATGACGGTCGGACCTCATTATTATTATGTCGGGAGAGATCCCCCTGTTCTGAAGCTCCCTGACTGAATGCTGTGTCGGTTTGGATTTGTGCTCTCCCGAGCCTGTGATATACGGCACCAGTGTAACGTGAATGAACAGGCAGTTATCCTTGCCCTGTTCGATGCTTACCTGTCTGGCTGCTTCGAGGAATGGCTGGCTTTCGATATCTCCTACAGTACCGCCTATTTCGGTTATGATGACGTCGCTGTCTCCTTCGCGCCCGACACTGTAGATGAACTCCTTTATCTCATCTGTTATGTGCGGGATCACCTGGACCGTGCTGCCCAGATATTCACCGCGGCGCTCCTTGTTAAGAACGTTCCAGTACACCTTGCCGGTCGTAAGATTTGAGAATCTGTTGAGGTCCTCATCGATAAATCTTTCATAGTGTCCGAGATCAAGGTCTGTCTCAGCGCCGTCCTCAGTCACGTATACCTCTCCGTGCTGGAACGGGCTCATTGTCCCCGGATCAACATTGATATATGGGTCCAGCTTCTGTGCAGCCACCTTTAGCCCTCTTGCCTTAAGAAGCCTTCCCAGAGATGCTGCGGTAATGCCCTTTCCCAGGCCGGAAACAACTCCGCCTGTAACAAATATATACTTTGTCATTATCTCCCCGCCTTTCTTACGCTATAAGTCAGAGTTTTTACTTTCTGATGATTATGCTGTCCCTTTCCGGTCCTACAGAAATGTATGTGATAGGACATCCAATCGATTTCTCAACAAACCTTACGTATTCCTGTGCCTCTTCAGGAAGATCCGGGAAATTTCTTACATGTGAGATATCTTCTTTCCATCCCTTCATATACTCTATAACAGGTTTTGCGCTCTCCAGAGCAAGAGGAAACGGGAAAGTTTTCGTTTTTTCGCCGTCAACGATATAGCCCGTGCACACCGGTATCTCATCCATGTAGCTCAGTACATCAAGCTTGGTAAGAGCTATCTCAGTGGCGCCCTGGATCTCTGCGCCATATCCGGAAGCAACCAGGTCGATCGGCCCTACCCTTCTCGGCCTGCCGGTCTTGGCGCCATATTCAAAGCCCGCTTCTCTGAGTCTCTCCGCTTCCGCGCCGGACATCTCGCACACGAATGGTCCTTCCCCCACACAGGTGGAATAGGCCTTGCAGACTCCGATCACATCATCGATCTGAGCCGATGGCAGACCCGATCCGATTGGAGCATAGGCTGCCATTGTATTGGAAGATGTCGTATATGGATAGATCCCATAGTCAAGATCCCTCAAAGAGCCAAGCTGTGCTTCAAAGAGCACCCTCTTACCGTTCTTAATTGCTTCCCTGAGATATGTTCCTGTATCCGCGATGAATGGTCTGATTTTTTCACATGAGTCCGCAAGCCACTCCTTGAGCTGCTCCAGGGTATATGGCTCATGCCCGTATACCGATGTCAGGGTCAGATTCTTCCATTCCATTATGTCCTTAAGATGCGCCAGGAGTTTTTCAGGATACATCAGTTCTCCTGCCATAACGGTTTTTTTCTGGTATTTGTCTGAATAGAAAGGAGCGATTCCCTGTTTTGTTGAACCATATTTCTTGTCTTTCAGCCTGAGTTCTTCGAGCTCATCCAGATCTCTGTGCCACGGCAGCAACAGAGATGCCCTGTCGCTGATCATGAGATTGCCTGGTGTGACCACCACCCCTCTTGCCCTTACATCTTCGATCTCCTGCACGAGATTCTCCGGATCAAGGGCTACTCCGTTGCCGAGTATATTCATGACATCTTCCCGGAAGATCCCTGACGGCAGCAGATGAAGAGCGAATTTGCCGAATTCATTTTCTACTGTATGACCAGCATTGCCTCCTCCCTGAAACCTGACAACGACTTCGTAGTTTTCGGTAAGCATATCCACCATACGACCCTTACCTTCATCTCCCCAGTTGATTCCAACAACCGCACAATTTGACATTTCCGGTCCCTCTTCAATCCTTTATTCTCCGCTCTTGCCATAATTTGAAAGGACTCTGGCAGACGGATCGTTTACATCGCAGCCCTCCCATGCTTTGTTAGGCATCCAGAAGTCTGCGATCATCTCTGCCTGTCCCGGATAGTATTTTTCAAAGATTTCCCTGTAGAGAAGCGATTCCTTTGTGAAAGGTCTTGCATGATCGTACTTCATGCTCTTATCCCTGAACTCCTCATCTGTATAGCGCCCTTCAGCGTATTCCTTCAGATCATCAACCAGTGAATGCCCTACAGCATCCGAGAACGCAGCCTTCTCTCTCCAGAGTATCTCATCAGGGAGATAGTCTCCCTCGAAGGCCTTGCGGAGCAGATACTTGCCCTTGCCATATCTGTTCATCTTGACCTCAGGATCGATCGACATCACGTACTGCACGAAGTCCAGGTCGCCGAACGGTACTCTTCCCTCAATGCTGTTGCCTGAGATGCACCGGTCAGCTCTCAGCACATCGTACATATGCAATTCTCTGATCCTCTTGCATGCCTCCTGCTGAAAAGCTTCGGCATCAGGAGCGAAATCCGTATATTTATAGCCAAAGAGCTCATCAGATATCTCGCCGGTAAGCAGCACTCTTATGTCTGTGTTCTCGTGTACAGCCTTGCAGACCATATACATTCCAAGCGACGCCCTTATGGTGGTTATGTCGTATGTGCCAAGCAGATATATCACTTCTTCAAGAGCATCGAGGACTTCCTTCCTTGTCATGATGACCTCAGTGTGGTCACTGCCGATATACTCTGCGGCGGTTCTGGCATATTTCAGGTCGATCGGATCAATATCCATGCCTACCGCAAAAGTTCTGATCGGCACATCTGATTCTTTTGCAGCTATTGCACATACCAGCGAGGAATCCAGTCCTCCCGAAAGCAGAAACCCGACGCTGGCATCAGCCACAAGGCGCTTCCTGACACCCTCTGTCAGTTTGCTCCTGATATTACCGCATATTTCATCAAGATCTCCTGTGACATACTCACTTACCTGAGTCATGTCGCGGTATCTTATGAAATCCCCTTTATGCCAGTAACACCCCGGCGGGAAAGGCATTATCTTTTCGCAGATCCCAAGAAGGCTCTTAGGTTCACTGGCGAACGCAATGCATCCTTTCACATCATAGCCGTAGTAAAGCGGTCTGATGCCGATTGGGTCCCTTGCTGCAATGAATTCGTCCGTTCTGCCGTCATACAGAACCAGAGCAAATTCAGCATCAAGCATGTTAAACATATCTGTGCCATACTCAAACCAGAGCGGCAGCAGCAGTTCGCAGTCTGAGCCGGAGCTGAAAGTGTATCCTTTCGACTCGAGTTCCGCCTTCATTTTTTCAAATCCGTACAGCTCTCCGTTACACACAACGCTGCAGCCATCCTTTAAAAAAGGCTGCATTCCGTCGTCAGTCAGACCCATGATCGCAAGCCTGTGGAATCCCATTATTCCTCTTCGACACGTTTCAGGTAATCTCTCATCCATCAATGATGTCTTAAGTATTTCCTGCTTAGCTGTATCGATAAGCCTTGTATCATCCGGTCCTCTGTATTTAGTACGCGCAAAAGCCTCTTCAAACTCAGGTTTTGTTATGAGGCTGCCCGTAGTTGTCATCAATGTGCACATATCTGCACCTCCTTACTTTTCGCCAAACAGCAGCAGGCCGTAATTCGGAAGCGGCCAGAACGCCTTTGATGTGACATTCTCTGCAGCATCGCTGTCTGTCCTTAACTGTCCCATAGCAGGAAGCAGTCTGTCCCTTATTACTTCAGAATCATGAATATAATCATTTCCGTCCAACTCCTCCAGCACATCGAGCAGTGCATCAACATTGTCATAAATGCGATCCGTCTGCTGCGACAGAAATCTGATCATCCTTTCTTCAAATCTGCAGGATGCATCAGGGACTGCATTTCTCTTATCTCTCATATTCCGTGCCAGTTCAGCTGTATATTGTTCTATTGCAGGAGCGATCCTCTTGATCGCCATGGATCTCATGGTCCTTGCCTCAATGCAGATGGTCTTGCAGTAATTCTCAAGCATTACCTCGCATCTCGACTCCAGCTCTGCTCTGGTAAATACTCCCTGGCGGACGAGCATGCCTACGTTTTTATCGTCCAGAAGATGAGGCACACAGTCTGCAGTCGTTCTGTAATTAGACAGGCCTCTCCTCTCAGCTTCCTCGATCCATTCATCGGTATATCCATCGCCGTTGAATATGATCCTCCCATGGCTCTCCAGCGTCTCCCTTACAAGTCCGTAGATATCTCTTGTGACATCACCGGTTCCCTCGAGCCTGTCCGCAAAGTATTCGAGCGAATCTGCAACTGCGCTGTTGATGATAACATTAGGAAACGCGATGCTGCTCATTGAGCCGGGCATTCTGAATTCAAACTTGTTGCCTGTAAACGCGAAAGGCGAAGTCCTGTTCCTGTCAGTATTGTCCCTGCTGAAGCCCGGAAGCACTGCCGTTCCGAGACGCATCAGTACATCTCCGGCCTTCTCGTACGGCAGATCTTTTTTTATGGACTGCAGAACTGCAGTCAGTTCATCACCGAGGAACATGGATATGACAGCCGGAGGAGCTTCATTTGCTCCCAGCCTGTGATCGTTGCTGGCGGATGCAACAGAGATTCTCAGAAGATCCTGGTACTCATCCACCGCCCTTATCACTGCGCAGAGGAATAACAGAAACTGTGCGTTATCATGAGGCGTATCTCCCGGAGCAATCAGGTTTGCACCTTTGTCCGTCGACATCGACCAGTTGTTATGCTTTCCGCTGCCATTTACACCGTCAAAAGGCTTCTCATGCATAAGAGCTACAAAGCCGTGGCGTTCTGCCACCTTCTTGATCATTTCCATAACAAGCTGGTTCTGATCGGCTGTAACGTTGACCTTGGTATATATGCAGGCAAGCTCGTGCTGCGAAGGAGCTACCTCGTTGTGCTCTGTTTTGGCAAGCACCCCCAGCTTCCACAGTTCATCGTTCAATTCCTCCATAAACCTTGTGATCTCCGGTTTGATAGGGCCAAAGTAATGATCATCCAGTTCCTGCCCCTTCGGAGGCATAACACCGAACAGAGTGCGTCCGGTGAATCTGAGATCAGGTCTCTGTTCGTACAGATCGTGCGGAACCAGAAAGTACTCCTGCTCCGCCCCGGCTACAGCCTGTACTCTCTTAACAGAATCATTCCCCAGTATATGAAGCACCCTCAGAGCCTGTCTGTTCAGAGCCTCCATTGATCTCAGAAGAGATGTCTTCTCGTCCATGGCCTCTCCGCTGTATGAGCAGAAAGCTGTCGGGATGCAGAGCGTCCTTCCCTTAATGAATGCATAAGAAGTCGGATCCCAGGCTGTGTATCCACGGGCTTCAAATGTAGCTCTGAGTCCTCCCGACGGGAATGACGAAGCATCCGGTTCGCCTTTGATAAGTTCCTTTCCGGAAAAGTCCATTATCACGCCACCGTCAGGAGATGCCTGGATAAAACTGTCATGTTTTTCTGCGGTAACCCCATTAAGAGGCTGAAACCAGTGTGTAAAATGAGTTGCACCCTTTGACACAGCCCAGTTCTTCATTGCCTGAGCGACAGCATTCGCTATTTCCGAATTCAGAGGATCACCCTGATTTATCGTTTTGCGCATGGAATGGTATACATCTGCAGAGAGCATCGAACGCATTACTTTGTCATCAAACACCATAGAACCGAAGTAGTCAGATACTGTACTCATATTTCGCCCCTTTCTCTGTCCCAACTTATAAAAAACATATTTAAAAAATAACCTTAATTCTTTTCAGACTGAAATATATATATTGTTGGAACTACCATATTTTCAGCATATGAAAAGCGCTCACCCGGAAAGTGAGCGCTATAACTTGCACTGTATGCCCAGGCTGCTGAAGCGGCGGTGGATTTTCTAATTTTCTGTTACCATGTACTTTACGAAGTCAATGAATTTTTCTTCTATCACAGGCAGAGTATGGCCTTTTCGCCACACAAACAGATACTCCATCTTCTTTTCCCTTCCGGCAATTTCCTTGAATACCAGAGAATCGTTAGGAATATATGCTGTCCTCGGATAGATACTGATACCTACTTGTCTTCCGGCAAGAGCTGCCGCATCCAGATAACTATCCATTTCGCAGACTATCCTTGGCTCTGCATTCACTTCCCTGAACCACTTATATATTGTATCAATTACAGCTCTTCTGCTTGGCACTATGAGGTTCTCTCCAACCAGATCGGCGACCCTGACCTTGCGATCTGTCATCTGTGCAAGAGGATGTGACTTGCTCATGAGAGCTGCCATCTGCTCCTCCCCTACATGGAAGCTATGCAAAAGCGAATGATCGCATGGGGAAGTGATTACAGCCAGACTTATGATTCCGCTGCGAAGCTTTTCAAGCAAGTCATCTGTGCTGCCATCAAGTATTCTGAACCTGACATTAGGGTGCTGCTTCATGAAACCGGCGAACCATTCTGCTGCTATATCCGGAGCCATACCCTCAACAAGTCCTATGGATATTGTTCCGCGCATGCCTTCCCCCATTGCGAGAACTTCTGAACGTGTTCTCTCGGCAAGGCTTAGAATATCCTTGGCACGCCTATACAGAAGCTGCCCTGACTCAGTCAGCTTGAGACGTCTCTTGCCTCTTATGAACAGGACTGTATCAAGCTCTGATTCAAGGTTCTTGATCTGTGCGCTCAGAGGCGGCTGGCTCATATGAAGCTTTTCCGCAGCTCTTGTTATATTAAGTTCCTCGGCGACAGTTACAAAATACTGTAGTGTCCTTAGTTCCATGTGCCCTCCTATACCTTCTCTGAAAACTACAGCCCTATTTCTGCAGACTTTCTGCCAGCGTTCCCGATAAGCGGACGAAGTTTGAGCAGATACTGTTCTACCTGCTGAGGACATCGTCCGATGTAGAGCTCAGGCCTGAGTATCGACTGTATCTCCTCTTCGCTGAGCCGGAACTGCGGTTCAGCTGAAAGCCTCTGCATCAGGTCGCAATCCTCACCGTTCTTCATCTTTGCGCTTGCTTCCATGGAGTACCTGCGTATGACTTCGTGCAGCTCCTGCCTGTTTCCGCCACGCTTTACGGCTTCCATGAGCAGGTTTTCCGTTGCCATGAACGGAAGATATTCATTGATCGTTTTCTCAACGATCTTCTCATTGACATGAATTCCATCCGTAACATTCTGCGCGAGGCGTATGATGGCGTCCGCGCACAGAAAGCCTTCAGGTATCGATATGCGGCGGTTGGCCGAATCATCGAGTGTCCTCTCCATCCACTGCAATGAAGCAGTCATCGGCGCATTCATGGCATCTACCATCAGATATCTTGCGAGTGAGCATATCCTTTCTGATCTCATGGGATTACGCTTGTAAGCCATGGCTGATGAGCCTATCTGGTGCCTCTCAAAAGGCTCTTCGATCTGCCTGTCATGCTGCATCAGTCTTATGTCTCCTGCCATGCGGCAGCAGCTCTGAGCTATGGACGAGAGCACATTCAGTATCCTGCAGTCTGTCTTCCTCGGGTATGTCTGTCCGCAGACATCGTAACAGCTGCCGAATCCGAATTCAGCTGCGATCGCACGGTTCATCTCGTCGATTTTGCTCTCATCACCCTCAAAGAGATCCATGAAGCTCGCTTCTGTACCGGTCGTACCGCGACATCCCAGGAATCTCAGGCTGCCCAAAACATAGTCGAGCTCTTCGATATCTGAAACAAAATCCTGTATCCACAGGGCAGCTCTCTTACCGATGGTTACAGGCTGTGCCGGCTGGTAATGTGTGTATCCGAGCGCCGGCATGGCCTTGTATTTATCTGCAAACGCTGCAAGGTTGGCAATGACTGTCAGAAGCTCGCTGCGGATGTATCTGAGTCCGTCCCTGTAAATCACAAGGTCTGCATTGTCAGTTACATAGCAGCTCGTAGCTCCGAGATGGATGATCCCGGCTGCTGACGGAGCGGCCTTGCCGTATGCATATATGTGAGCCATTACATCGTGGCGGACTTCCTTTTCCCTGAGTCTGACAGTTTCATAATCTATGTCTGTGATATGAGCTTCAAGTTCTGCTACCTGTTTTTCCGTTACAGGCAGGCCCAGTTTCATCTCCTGCCTTGCCAGTGCAGCCCATAGCTTTCTCCATGTCTGATACCTTGTATCAGGTGAAAAGAGTCCGAGCATGTAGTCAGATGCGTAGCGTGATGCAAGCGGGGATTGGTATTGGTCAGTCATATTGTTTTCTCCCGTACTATTTCATTTCCCTGCAGTTTCTGCGGTTTGTCTGTCCGGCAGAACCCTGTTTCCAGATTGTATAAATCCAAAATATCATAGTGGAATTTTCATACTCAAGTCATAACATACATATCAGGCATACGAATAAACTCTCTCTATCATCCGAAACGCGTATGGTACGAACAGTGCCAGCCCTGCGGATGAACAGTTATAATAGGTTAACTTTTAAAAGCATATAATCGGGGGCTCTATGGAAAAGAAAGAATTACTGTTAAAAGAAATCCTCGCTGCCTGTACCGACAGGAGTTTTCTTATGTCTGCACAATGCAGTAAACCCGGAATATTGAACCGCCTGGATACTTTTGAACTTCTTGCGTCTGAACTGCTGTCGTATTCCGGTCAGGGAGGCCGTATCAGTTCGGTGGATATTTTAAGCGCCTCCTCACGCCTTATTGATGAGATGGCAAACGCGCCGGCAGAAGGCTGGGCTGGCCATTGTTATAAATACATTCTGAATCGCATCTTTCCTCATCTTGAAGGGCCACAGGATCCTGACGCTTATGCGCTCGGCAGACTATACGCGCTTGCCATGCTTCGTGCTGTATTCAGCTATGAGCGGAAGGCGTGTCCGTTTGATCCTCAGCTGGATTTCCCGCTGATCTCAGATGCAGAAGTGCATTCAGAGGGTTTTACTCCTGAATATATCCGTATGCGCAGGCTGGCTCATGCCAGTTACATTTATGAATTCATGCGTATCGGGAGCGAGACAACTCCTTTCAACACTCTCGGTCATATTGCGGGCGTACACTATGTTGCCGTTTATATGGCCAGACAGCTCCGTGCTGCAGGTGTACCTGTGGATGTCGCATTGGTTTCAGGTGCTGCCGCGAGCCACGATATAGGCAAGTATGGATGCCGCAAGTCCGAAGAGCGGAAAGTTCCATATCTGCACTACTACTATACAGACTATTGCATGACAAGAAACGGCATGCCTGAGATAGCGCATATCGCTGCCAACCACTCAACATGGGATCTTGAATTCGAGAATCTGTCTGCGGAATCCCTGCTGCTCATCTATGCTGACTTCAGGGTCAAGAGCACCAGAGACAGTTCCGGCAGAGAAATAATACACTTTTACACCCTTGCTGACGCTTTTGATGTGATCCTGAGCAAGCTGGATAACGTAGATGAGGCAAAGAAACACAGATATGAGAAGGTTTACGCCCGCCTCAGGGACTTCGAGAACTACATGACCGACCTTGGCGCGGTCACTTCCCTCCCGGATGTGTTCGGTCTGGAAGACGGTGTCATTACCGGCCTGCCGGCATCAGGATACGCATTCAGGGAAGACCTGCCTGTACGTGCTTCAAAAGAACTCTCGCTCACATACGGAGACAGGATTATCGATGAACTCAAACTCAAGGCAGTCGATCATAACATAAGGCTGATGCACCACTTCAGCTGCAAGGACGATTTTACACGCCTGATAGAAACAGCCCGCAGTGAGACCGACTGGAAGAATCTCAGAACATACATCACTATCCTCGGCAACTATTCCACGTACATGACAGAAGAGCAGAAATCGCTCACCCTTAAATTCCTGTATGATCAGCTGATGCACAGAGAGAGCGACATCCGCGAGCAGTCTGCACGTCAGATGGGTCAGATCGTGGCTTCTTTCCGCCAGAATTACCGCAAGGAACTGCCTGAAGATGTTCCTAAACTTGATGAGACCGTGACCAATCTGGAGATGTTCCGGACGTATCTCAACAGCATAATTCATCCATCGGGCAAGCTCACTGACCAGCACCGGCACTGGATAATCCAGAGCCTGGATTTCTATATAAGCGCCGTTGTCGCCGGCTGCAGACCTCAGTTCCGTCCGAGATATTTTGATATTCTTGAAGGGATATTCGATATCACCGAGCCGGATGGCTTTACCGTCATGTCCCTGCTGTATACCCCTCTCGTACTGGATCCCGCTATATGCTCAGATGGGTTCATAAGAAAAGCCTCCGAATTTGCGAGGAAGATTCTGAAAGCATACACAGACAGCATTGATCTGCTCGCTCTGGATGTGCTCGAGCATTTTGAAGGCGATCCGGATCACAGGATCCGAAGGCAGCGCCATGAAGTGCTGGGTATCACAGGCAGGGAATCATTCTCAGGCAGCGATACAGATGAGCTTCTGTCCTCTATGTTCCTTGATGACCTCAAGTACCAGATCTCATGGATCCACAAGATCGCAAACATCCGTTACATGATGGAAGTGTATGACGCGGCAAGCAGAAACATAAGGATGCACATCGCCACCCACTTTGTAAACCTCATCAAGATCAGTGAAACAGTCTCAGTACGCAAGGAGGCCGGGCAGGCTCTTCTGGCAATCATACCAGCCATGCCCCTGGACCAGCAGAATGAGATAATGATCGAACTATACAACGGTCTGGAAATAGAAGACTACCAGTTCTCACGGCTCATTCCCGATTATCTCGGATTCATCATGCTCCACCTTCCTGCAGAAGAGCTGTATGAAATGATCAGCAATCTCGAGGTTAATATCAATTTAGGTAATGTGAAGACCGCATCGGCATCATTGATCACTCTGTCCATAATGCTGGAACATTATGAGAGCTACAGGTTTGATCAGACCGGGCAGGAAAGGCTTGCCATGATCCGCCGCATCACAGGGCTGCTGATCAGAGGACTCGCCCATTATAAGGACGCTATCTCGCAGGAGGCCTTCCGCACACTGACAGAGCGCGTATTCCAGAGCAGTACCGCCAGCATGGACCACAAGAGAGAGATCCTGTGCCTTACGGGAAAGCGCATCCTCACACTCGTTCCTGACAGCGCAGATGAGCCGAGCGAGCTGAGTTTCTACAACAGTGCTGCCTCGCTTAACAATATCTACAGATTCATTTCTGAATTCATCGCAGAGAACGGAACATTCCGGATTCCGAGCAGCCGCAAGGTCGCTTTCTTTCCGGGGACTTTCGACCCTTTCAGCCTTGGGCATAAAGCCATCGCCTGCACCATAAGGAATATGGGATTTGAGGTGTATCTCGCTCTTGATGAATTCTCATGGTCCAAAAAGACTCTGCCTCACATACTGAGACGAAAGATCGTATCTATGTCGATTGCCGGTGAAACAGATATGTATATCTTCCCTGATAACATACCTGTCAACATTGCGAATCCTGATGACCTTAGCAGGCTCCGTGACATGTTCGGGGACCGCGACCTCTATATTGCGGTGGGCTCTGATGTGATCAGGAATGCGTCGAGTTACAAGGCAAAGCCGTCAGTAAATTCGATACACTCGTTCAATCATATTGTTTTCGCAAGAGCTGCCCGCAGAACAGAGAATGTAGATAAAGCTGCCTACCCTATCCGGGGAGATGTGATCAACCTTACCCTTCGCAAGTATTACGAAGATATCAGCTCCACCAGGATCCGCGAAAACATCGATATGGGAAGAGATATCTCCAACCTGATCGATCCTGTAGTCCAGAGCTATATATATGACAATAACCTGTATATAAGGCAGCCTGCGTACAAGCATGAGATACAGGCACGGGATCTTCACATCTCCGGATATGAGCAAAGCAACTGTGAAGCTGTACAGGCAGTTAGTGATGACCTGGAGAAGCGGGGATATGACGTTCCGGAGCTGATGAAATATCTCAGGCGGCCGCGTGTCCGCACTATCTATATCGGAAAATCCGGTGCGGGAGGAACTGATCTGTGCGCGTTCGCGTCGGCAAGGCATGTCGACAGGCGTGATCTTCTTTTTGAGTTCGGCGATACCGGCATTACAAACCGCATAAGAAGCAATGCCTCCGGCTCCATCGGGGTGATCGGCGCGCTCTATATAGGCAAGAGCAGGAATATATCAAATCTCGGTCAGATTCTGCTGACAGAGCTTCTGACCAGCATGCTGTCAAAGGACTATGGATACGTCATATACCACCCTGTTGACAGGGCCGGAATGAACCCATCAACAATAGAGACCCTGCGCAGACAGGGGTTTGTCAACATCTCAGAAGATCACAACAACCCGGTATATGCTGTAGACATGACTGCGCCTGTCGTCATCTTCAGGGATGTTGAGACTGTGATCAAGGCTCCTCTCAACAAGAACCCGCGTGTCATGAAAGCTGTAGACGAGGCGCACAACCGCCTGCTGCGTACTTTCTCGGAAATCTATCCGGGTAAATTGCTGCTCTCCTTCAACACGAGCGCAGTATACAGCAAGATCGTGGAAATGGTTGCTGCGGAGAACGGTGTATCAACAGAGCCTGACCCGGAAAGAAGGCGCGGCCCTTACATGGCAGTTCCTTTCGGCAAGGCCCTTTCAGATGTCGTTGTTCCCAACACCGTAACAAAGGCTCTTAGAACTGAAAAATACATAAACGACAATGTCCGTGAATTCACCATAAGAGAGTCCGCGGGATATGCCAGCCTTGATGACCAGATAGAAACCTTGCGCTCGTTCAACCGTGAAGTGATACTGATCGATGATCTGCTTCACTCCGGGCAGCGGATGAAGCATATCGACCCGATGCTGAGAGATCATAACATAAAGGTCAGGAAGACGATCGTAGGTCTTCTGACAGGAAACGCACGTGACGACATGACAGTAAGCAGACGGTCTGTGGAAGGCGCATATTTCATTCCGGTTATATCCATGTGGCTCAATGAACGTGACTGCTATCCGTTTATCGGAGGAGACAGCCTTGACAACGGCGACGGGAGCGGTTCATCGATCAACCTGATACTCCCGTACACTTCATACAGCTTCGTAGGGAGCAGGGACTCCGAAAGCGTGTATAAGTATTCCATGACATGCCTGGAGAATGCCCGCGACATACTCAAAGTCATCGAGCAGGAATACCAGGATGTGTTCGAAAAGCAGCTCACTATCGGAAGGCTTGGCGCGGTTATCACCGTTCCAAGGAAACCGGACTACGGAGACGGTCTTCTTTATGATGAGAGCGCGGCCCCAAGCGTATACATTGAGAGCGATATCAAGCGCGCACGGAGACTGCATCTCTCGCGGCATCATGAGTAAAGGAGAACAGCATGCACAAAATACAGGACCTTCCGGCCGATGCCGGCATTGCAGCCCCACTCTCTCTTGCAGGGCATCCAATAAGCCCGGGAAATAAACACCGGATCAATATCCTGGCTCTTGGTGACGTCGGCACAACGATGCTGATCGGTCTTCGGCTTATCGGGAGTGATGTAATATCAGAGATCGGAATATGCGACATACGACCGGAAACATGCGAAAGGCTTGTCAGGGAAATCAATCAGATCAGGTATCCCGATGCATCGGTCAGCCTGCCCTCTGTAAAGATAGTAGCTGAGGACGAACTTTTTGATTCGGATGTCCTTATATTCTGCGCAAGCCGCGGTGTTCCGGCGATCGGACAGGAACGAGCGCCTGGCTTTGATGTCAGAATGGCACAGCTCGAAGCAAACAGAGATATCATACGGCATTATGCAGGGCTTGCGAAAGCATGTGAATATAAAGGACTGATTGCAGTTGTCAGCGATCCTGTTGACAATCTGTGTGCAGCTTTCATGGACGCATCCGGTCTGGCGCCGTATCAGTTCAGGGGATACGGGCTCGGAGTCATGTACGCGCGCGCTGCCTATTACGCTGAGCAGGATGAGCGTTTTGCAATGTTTGCGCATGAAGGCCGCGCATATGGTCCGCATGGCAGCGATCTTGTTATAGCTAACAGCATTGAACACTACGATGATTCATTATCTGCAGAACTGACGAAGAAGGCAGTCAGTGCCAATCTGGAGGTAAGAGAACTGGGCTTTAAGCCATATATAGCTCCCGCATTGTCTTCTGCGGCAATCTCAGTTGTGCTGACTTTGAGGGGCGAATGGAACTACGGTTCACTGTATTTGGGTGACAGAAACCGTGGTGCCTTTCTGGGTATCAGGAGCAGATTTGATGGAGATAAATGGGACTATGAGGATCAGAAACTACCGGACAGACTATATGAGAGAATCAGAGATTCATACATCAGGCTCTGTAATATCAGATGACAGGAAGACAAAGGCAGCGCTTCCGCATGACAGGCTTACCGTTATAAAGCCTGTGTGTGATTCAGCGGGCCGCTCCGCCAGACTCGATGAAATTCTTATGCCCCAGCTCAGAGAACTTGAGCTGCAAGGCATAAAAATCAAATTATGTGAGCGCGCGTCAGAACTGTCACCTGACATTCTGGCTGAGTCGAGGCTGCTGTTCGCAGTCTCTCTTACCGAGGCCGGAGTAAACATGGAATATTACCGGCTGCTTGAACACCTCAGAAGTAATCCCGAATGTCTCAGGGGCTCTGTCGGAGGCATTATTGTCGATGGCGGAGGTGAATTCTACACAAAAGCTATCGCAAGACGTTTTGCTTTCTCGGCAAATTCAGCAGGATGCAGTTTCCCGGGGAAGTCTCTTGTTGAGGCGACCGGATCACTCGGTAATTTTCACGTGCTCAGCGATCTGACCGGAGCGGAACCTGTACTTGTATATAGAAACCAGGTAATCTCTCTGATCGATAAGGTCCTTCAGTTTGATCCATCTCATTCAGACGCTCGAAAAAAAATACTGGCTGTTCATGCCAGTACAAGGAGAACTTCAAATACCCTTCTGCTGTGGGATAAAGTTTTGTCGCATCTTCAGGATCACGCAGACGTTACCGAAGTTTCTTTAAGAAATGGAGAGATCTACGACTGCAGGGGCTGCAGCTATGAGGCATGTCTCCACTTCGGAGAAGACGAATCCTGCTTCTACGGCGGGGTGATCACCGAGCAGGCGTTCCCTGCTCTGATCCAGGCTGACGTTCTGGTACTTATATGTCCTAACTACAATGATGCAGTGAGCGCAAACATCACAGCGTTTATCAACCGTATGACCTCAATATTCCGCTCTCATGATTTCTCATCCAAGCGGATCTACGCTATCATTGTCTCTGGCTATTCCGGAGGCGACATAATCGCGGAGCAGATAATAGGTGCCCTGAGCTTTAACAAGTCCTTCATACTGCCAGCAGAATTTGCCATGATTGAAACAGCTAACGATCCGCAGAGCATACTTCAGGTGCAGGATATCGACTCCAGAGCCTGCAGATTCGCAAATAATATCTTAGTAAGCTGACCCTAAAAAAACAATAGCGTAAAAGCTATTGCTTTTTTTATTAGCATATCCTCGGAAGGAGTTCACCTCCAGGCTGCGGCAGAAGTGTTTCTGCTCCGATCTCTGTAGTCATTACTACCTTGCCCGGCATTTCCTCAGTTACGAAGTCGTAACTGCATAAAACCAATCATTTCTGGTCGAAGAGTGCGGTTACATCTTCAGATGTGCATTTACTATTTCAGATAACCATTTTTAAGGCAATACGTCAACAATACGTCACGATTAAAAAGACCATTGAAAATTCAACGGTCTTTGAACTTTTGCACTATTCGAATTCGATCGTGCTCACAGGCTTGTCGCTGATATCCCACATGACTCTGTTGACACCCGGTACGGTCTTTATGATGCGGTCGCGGATAGTCTTCAGCATCTCCCATGGGATCTCAACGGATTCTGCTGTTACGGCATCGACTGTGTTGATGGCCCTTATTATGACAGGCCATCCCATATAGCGCTTTCCGTCCTTTATGCCCGTCGACTTCATGTCCGGAACGACGGCGAAGTACTGCCACGGAGTCTTCTCCATCTTTCCGATCTCTTCCCTTACTATGGCATCCGCCTCGCGCAGAGCCTCGAGCCTGTCTCTGGTGATGGCGCCGGTGCACCTCACTCCGAGGCCCGGTCCCGGGAAAGGCTGCCTGTATACCATTTTGTCAGGAAGGCCGAGAGCGGAACCCACGACTCTTACCTCGTCCTTGTAGAGATATTTCACAGGCTCAACGAGCTCGAACTGCAGGTCCTCCGGAAGGCCTCCCACGTTGTGGTGGGCCTTGACCCCGTCGGATTCGAGGATGTCAGGATAGATAGTTCCCTGTCCGAGGAACTCGATCCCTTCGAGTTTCGAGGCTTCCTCAGCGAACACATCGATGAATTCCTTGCCGATGATCTTGCGCTTTGTCTCCGGATCATCGACTCCGGCGAGCTTGTCGAGGAATCTGTCGACAGCATCGACATAGATCAGATTGGCTCCGAGCTCTTCCCTGAATACCTTGATGACCATCTCAGGCTCGCCCTTTCTGAGCAGACCGTGATTGACATGGACGCACACCAGATTGTCGCCGATAGCCCTGATCAGCAGTGCAGCCACTACGCTTGAGTCGACGCCGCCGGAGAGTGCCAGAAGCACTTTTTTGTCTCCTACCTGAGCCTTGATCTCAGCGAGCTGCTCCTCGATGAACTTGTCAGCGAGTGCACGGGTAGTGATACGTTCCATCGTTTCAGGTCTCTTGTCCATGATATATACCTCCAAAGTCTCATGACGAGAAATATTTTGTCTGTTTATCTGCCGTTTGACGAGTTCGCATTGACTTCCTTCAGTATTACGTCATGCGCTCCTCCTTCGACTATGCTTACAGCCGACACGAGAGTCAGCTTGGCGTTTTTGTGGAAATCCTGGATATTGAGTGATCCGCAGTTGCACATGGTGGATCTCACTTTGTTGAGCGACATCTGCACGTTGTCATGAAGGGCGCCGGCGTAAGGCACGTACGAATCCACGCCTTCTTCGAACTTGAGCTTCGCGTCTCCGCCCATGTCGTATCTCTGCCAGTTGCGTGCTCTTGCCGAGCCTTCGCCCCAGTATTCCTTGACGTAGCTTCCGTTTACCATAAGCTTGGCCGAAGGCGATTCATCGAATCTCGCGAAGTATCTGCCGAGCATAATGAAGTCCGCGCCCATCGCCAGAGCAAGCGTCATGTGGTAGTCGTATACGATGCCGCCGTCAGAACAGATCGGGATGTATACTCCGGTCTTCTTGTAATACTCGTCTCTTGCCTGGGCTACCTCAAGGACCGCCGAAGCCTGTCCGCGGCCTATGCCCTTCTGCTCTCTCGTGATGCAGATCGAACCTCCGCCGATACCGATCTTGACAAAGTCGGCCCCGCAGTCGGCCAGGAAGTTGAACCCGTCGGCGTCGACGACGTTGCCCGCGCCGACCCTGACTGTCTCGCCGTAATTGTCCCTGATCCATTTCAGAGTGGCTGCCTGCCATTCCGAGTATCCTTCTGAAGAATCGATCGTGAGTATGTCCACGCCCGCATCTATCAGCGCCGGCACTCTCTCTTCGTAATCTCTTGTATTGATGCCGGCTCCGACGATGTATCTCTTGTCTGCGTCGAGCAATTCGAGCGGGTGCTCCTTGTGCGAATCGTAGTCCTTGCGGAACACGAATGCCGTGAGCTTTCCGTTTTTGTCGATTATAGGAAGCTGGTTGACCTTGTTGTCCCATATAAGGTCGTTTGCTTCTGAAAGAGTGATGCCGTCACGTCCGTATACCATCTTGTCGAACGGCGTCATGAACTCGCTCACTTTTGTTGCCGGATCCATCCTTGACACCCTGTAGTCCTTGCTTGTCACGATGCCCAGCAGCTTACCGTCGGCTGTGCCGTCCTCAGTGATGGCGATGGTCGAATGACCTTTTTCAGCCTTGAGGTCGAGCACATCCTGAAGCGTTGCATCAGGCCTGAGATTTGAATCGCTCGGCACAAACCCCGCCTTGCTGCGCTTTGCTCTTCTGACCATTGCGGCCTGGCTCTCTACGGACTGGGATCCGAAGATGAACGAGATGCCGCCCTCCTTTGCCAGGGCAACTGCCATGTTGTCATCGGAGACCGCCTGCATGACCGCCGAAGTCAGCGGGATGTTCATGGAAAGCGCCGGCTCCTCGCCCTTTCTGAATCTTACGACCGGAGTCCTGAGTGATACGTTCTCCGGTCTTGCGTCCATCCCGGAATAGCCCGGGATGAGCAGATATTCGTTGAATGTCCTTGATGGTTCCTTGAGTACTGTCGCCATTCTTCACCTCTGTTTTCGTTGATCTAATTATGTCTTTCGACACCGGCAATGTGATTTATTATAGTTAGAAATATTTAACTATTCAGCTGTTTCGCTTTGTTTTGTACAATATAGCACTATAAACGATCAAAATAAAGCGAATTTGACGTATTAGAGATATCTAACCTTTACACTTTTTGCAGTACATGATCCATCCTCAATCTATACAGTAAGACGCCAACAACAAAAGAGGCCGGTACCATTCAGTACCAGCCTCTTCATTATAAATAATTTATTCTATTGCAGGGGCTCAGCCCCGGAAATCAAGGTTCTCGACATTACGGCAACGCCGTTTGTTCGGGAGAGAACCTTACATCATGCCCATTCCAGGTGCCCCACCTGCAGGCATTGCAGGTTCTGGCTCCTTGATCTGGGTGATGCCCGCCTCTGTTGTCAGCAGCATTCCTGCTACCGAGCCGGCGTTCTGGAGCGCCGATCTTGTGACCTTTACAGGGTCTACGATTCCGGCCTTTATCATGTCTTCGTATTTCTCGTTTGCAGCGTTGAAGCCTGTATCGCCCTTTGCCTCCTTGACGGCTGCAACTACGACGGCTCCGTCGAATCCGGCGTTCTCTGCGATCTGTCTTACCGGCTCCTCGAGAGCTCTCATGACGATCTTAGCGCCTGTCTTCATGTCGCCTTCCTGCTTGTCAGCATATGCCTTGACAGCCTCGATGGCTCTGATCAGGGAAACTCCGCCGCCTGCAACGATGCCTTCTTCAACTGCAGCCTTTGTCGCGTTGAGAGCATCCTCGAGTCTGAGTTTCTTCTCCTTGAGCTCTGTCTCGGATGCAGCGCCTGCGTTTATCACAGCTACGCCGCCGGACAGCTTGGCAAGTCTCTCCTGCAGTTTCTCTCTGTCGAAGTCCGAAGTGGTCTCTTCGACCTGGGCCTTGATCTGAGCGATCCTTGCAGCAAGCTCCTCTTTGTCTCCGCCGCCGTTGACGATGACAGTGTTGTCCTTGTTGACCTTGATGGTCTCGGCCTGTCCGAGCATGTCGATCGTGGCTTCCTTGAGCTCATATCCGAGCTCTTCCGAGATCACCACGCCGCCTGTCAGGATGGCGATATCCTCCATCATGGCCTTGCGCCTGTCGCCGAATCCAGGAGCCTTGACAGCGACGACATCGAGCGTTCCTCTGAGCTTGTTGAGGATCAGAGTCGCGAGAGCCTCGCCGTCGACATCCTCAGCCACGATGAGGAGGCTTCTGCCTGCCTTCATGACGCCCTCAAGCAGAGGGATGATGTCCTGGATATTGCTGAGCTTCTTGTCGGTGAGCAGGATGTACGGCTTGCTCATGACAGCTTCCATCTTTTCGTTGTTGGCCATGTAAGGCGAGAGATATCCTCTGTCGAACTGCATACCTTCGACGACGTCGAGGGATGTTCCGAGAGTCTTGGATTCTTCGACTGTGATGACTCCGTCCTTGCCTACCTTTTCCATTGCCTCTGCGATCAGTTCGCCGATCTCGGCATCGTTGGCGGAAACGGAAGCGACCTGAGCGATCGAAGCCTTGTCGTCGACCATCTTGGCGCTGCCCTTGAGATATTCTACTGCAGAGTCTACAGCGCCTGCGATACCTCTCTTGAGGACCATAGGATTAGCTCCTGCTGTTACGTTCTTGAAGCCCTCTCTGATGATGCTCTGAGCGAGCAGTGTCGCAGTAGTCGTACCGTCGCCTGCCACGTCGTTCGTCTTTGTGGCGACTTCCTTTACGAGCTGAGCTCCCATGTTCTCGACCTGGTCCTCGAGCTCGATCTCTCTTGCGATGCTGACTCCGTCATTTGTGATCAGCGGCGATCCGTAGGACTTCTCGATCAGGACGTTCCTGCCCTTAGGTCCGAGTGTGATCTTTACTGTGTCTGCGAGTTTATCTACTCCGGCGAGCAGTTTTCTGCGCGAATCCTCGCCGTAATATAATTCCTTTGCCATTTGTGATTCCTCCTTTTATATCCGTACGCCGACTACTTTTCGATAGTGGCGAGAATGTCTTTCTGACTGATGATGGTGTACTCTGTGCCCTTGTACTTGAGCTCGCTTCCGCCGTATCTGCTGAAAACGACGATATCGCCTACCTTGAGTTCCATAGGCTCGTCCTTTGTTCCCGGACCTACAGCCAGAACTTCGGCCTGCTGCGGCTTTTCTTTGGCGCTTCCCGAGAGCAAAAGGCCTGCTTCGGTCTTCTCTTCGGCTTCCATCTTCTTTATTACTACTCTTGCTCCGAGCGGTTTGATTCCGATACTCATTTTTATGCCTCCTGATTATTACTTTCTGTTAGCACTCTTCGTTTACGAGTGCCAATCACCAAACCCTATTGTACTCGCACTGAAGTGGTGTGTCAACACTTTAACGTGAACTTTTCTTCATAATAAAAGAGTCAGAAAGAGAGATGCTTTCCGACTCATTTACGGTCACGATAGTAATAGAAAAGGTACTGCTGAGCATAGCCCGCGAGGTCTCCGAACTTCTCTGCCGCGAACGCCTGCATCCCCCTCACGTCATTCAGCTCGAATCC
>Ga0256405_10004135_pt1 | contig 27927 bp, 24 predicted proteins | sample RumenRJG_02DNA_FD_189096 | JGI IMG/M metagenome (GOLD analysis project Ga0256405, IMG submission 189096) | Bovine rumen microbial communities from Lethbridge, Alberta, Canada - RJG_02 | ecosystem: Host-associated > Mammals > Digestive system > Stomach > Rumen | place: Canada: Alberta... | reverse complement strand
CGCATGCGGCGAGAAGGACATTCATTCCCCTCTTGCTCTTTACGTTCAGGGCGAGCTTGGCGCAGAACGTCGTCTTACCGGAACCGTTCAGACCGGCGACGAGCACCACTGCAGGACTTCCCTTCAGGTTTATGTCCTGGGAAGAGCTTCCCATGAAATCAGCCAGCTCGTCATGGACTATCTTCACCATCATCTGCTGGGGCTTGACCGCAGTAAGCACGTCCGACCCCATGGCCTTGACCTTCACCTTGTCGCAGAAATCCTTCGCCACCTTGTAGCTGACGTCGGCATCCAGCAACGCCCTGCGGATGTCCTTCAGGGTTTCCGCTATATTGATTTCGGTAATACGGCCCTCTCCCTTCAGAATCTTGAACGAACGCTCGAGCCTTTCCTGTAGATTTTCAAACATGACCAAACTATCTTAAGCGTTGCAAAAATACGTAAAATTATCTATTTTAGTATCCTCTTTGAACCTGGATGCCAAAATTCCAAAATGGCCCGAACCGGTCTTTCAAAAATACTCGACTCCATGAGGCGGCTGCTCCCGTTCGGACGCAGTCGTACCACCGTTCACTACAGCGACATATCAAAAGCGATTGAGCAATGGATATCCGAGGGAAGATACTCGGAGGAGGCTTCCGTAGAAACCGTCGCATCCCAGATGGGGATAGCCCCGTGGATGCTGACGGATTATTTCCGCAATGTCCATGGCAAGAGGTTCACCACATGGAGAAAGGAAATCCGGCTCTCGAAAGCAGCGACACTGCTTGTCGGGAAACCGGAAATTCCAGCCTGCAAGATAGGGGCAATGGTCGGGATCAGGGACAAGAGCAACTTCCGCAATCAGTTCCGCCAGTCCACCGGCCTGACGCCTGCCCAATGGAGGGAAAAGCACTCCTCCGGAAAAGCCTAGCCCTCTTTCAATTTCTCATAAATCTCTCCGGGGCTGATGCCCAGCAGACGGGCCCGGGAGGCAATCCTGGGTATTTCTTCTTCCAGGAAGGCCTTGCGTTCATTGCCGAGGATGATTGACGAGGCATCATCGCTGATGAAGTACCCTATCCCTCTCTTATTGAATATTATGCCGTCAGCCGTAAGCTTTTCGAAAGTCCGCATGACGGTGTTGGGATTCACGCCGAGATCGGCTCCGAAATCCCTCACGGAAGGGATCCTCTCCCCTGCCTTGTACTCCCCTGACAGGACCCTGTCGGAAATCATGTCAAGGATCTGTAGGTATATCGGTTTCTGTTGACTGAAATCCATGGCTGTCAATGCTTTAAGGTTTTGATCCTGAAGAAGGTTCCAAGGCCGAGAAGGACAACCACGGTCCAGCTGCCCACATTGGCGAGAACCTTGATCCTATGGATTACAGTGTCCTCATCTACTCCTAACAAGGAATCCCTCCACCACTCCAGATCGGTGTTCCGACCCAGGAAGACCAGTACGGTTGCCAAAATGAAACTCAGGGCGAAGATGCAGAGTATTGTCTTGACAACCTTGTTTTTCCTGAACAGGACCGCTCCCAGCAGGAAGGTGAGGGCCGTGTTTATGAAGGCCAAGTAGAGGGGATAGATTCCATTGCCTGTCCCTGTCCCGTTGACAGATACCACGTTCACGCCGCTACCTTCCTGGAACAAAGAGGATGCGATCCCGGGACCGTAGCCGTGGCCGGCAAGGCCCAGGAGGGCGTCGCTTCCGAAATACAGCAGCGAATAGATGACAGGGAGTACGACCATCGTAATCACGAGCATGGACAGGAACTTCTCGAACGAGGATGCGGGAAGCATCAGCCAGGACGATCCGGCCTTTTTCTCGGTGATGAAACCGTAGCAGGAGGCGGGATAAGACAGGAGGAGGGCTCCGGTGGTAAGGAAGAACACGGGGAGCCTCATCTGGGAAGACGGGACGGCCCAGCCATTTCCGTTTATCAATCCGGAGACAACGCTGATTACATAGAGGACCACCGGCATAAGGGCCAGGATCAGGAAAGTCAGGCCGTAGGAAGAACGGATCCTCTTGAGGTCATAGGCGAAGTATTTGCCGAAACGGCTGAAATCGAATACGTTTTTCATGATCATTCCTCCTTATTTACTGAACATGTTCTTTATAAAGGCCTTATTCTTGTGAACCGTATTGAAGAGAGCTTCGATGCCGACCTTGCTCTCTTCCCCTGTCGTATTCGGGCATACCTGGATGAAGCCTCCGGGGAGCTGTTCGGACCAGAGGGAGTCTTCTCGGATGACATTCCCGTAATCGAACCAGAGTTTTGACGTGATTTCTTCAATCGAAGCGTTGAGGAGCACATCCTGGCGGTCCAGGATGATGATGGGATCGATAAGGTTCTCAAGGTCACGCACCTGGTGGGTGGAAATGACGATGGTGGAATCTTCGGCCGTGTGCTTGGAGAGGGCGCTGCGGAACTGTGTCTTGGAAGGGATGTCGAGCCCGTTCGTCGGCTCGTCCATATAAAGGTAACGGGTGTTGCAGGCAAACGCGAACGCGATGTACGTCTTTTTGAGCTGACCGGCCGACATCCTGTTCATCTTCTTGTCCGTCTCGTTCTCGAATTCCGCCATGATGGTCAGGAATTTTTCATGGTCATAGTTCGGCCAGAACTTCCCGGCGAAACGGGAATACTCTTCGGCGGTCATGTTTACGGGAGACACCTCGTCGGGAAGATAGTACTGCCCGCTGAGGAATGAAGGATTACGCTTGTACGGGTCTTCCCCATCGATGGAGATCGTGCCGGCGGAAGGCTTCTTCAGGCCGGCAAGGAGGGTCAGCAAGGTCGTCTTGCCCACTCCGTTCTCGCCGAGGAGGCCGTAAATCTTGCCCTCCTCTAGATTCGTGGTGATGTTTTTCAACACCGGGACAGTGCCGTAGCTGAACGCCAGGTTCTTGATTTCTATCATGGTCTTTAGTGTATTAGTTCATTAACACACTGCAAAGATACGACACTTTCCCAAACTTCCAAATTTTTTTTGAAAATATTTACAAAAAATGACGAAGGTGTCCCGCGCAGTCGCCTGAGTTTTGGATGGTGTGTGTTTGACAACAAGCAGATTATGTCTATATTTGAAAAAAAACAAAATGAAAAAAGCATTGTATTTTGCCTTCGCGGCCATTTCCCTATGCGGCTGCGGCAACAATTTTACAGAAGCAGTCCATGTCCCTTCAAATAATCCCATGTCAACTGACAAGATGGTTAGGGAAATGATGGAAATTACCGTCCCCGAGAACGGCGACGTGTTCACAGACAATGTCCTTTCCCTGAGGAACATGAGCCACAATGATGAGATATACGGCAACGCCGCCATAGCTTTCATGGATCCTGAATTCATTGAAAGAGGAGCTATCGGCTATTCCAGGAACCAGGCCATACAGCCAGGAGGGTATTACCCCAACACCCTCTACATCGAGATAGGCAATGCTTTCACGAACGATGACCAGGACACTGATTTCAAGGTCATCAGGACCCTCAAGGATGGTGATCCCTGCGTATCCTTCATTCCCATCGAGGTGCAGTGCAACGGCCAGATGAACCTCAGGACGGACAATGGGAAACACGTAAACGTGGAAGGCGGTCTTGTAGTTGACAAACTGTACCTCTCTTCGCCGGGAGGCAATCTTTTCACTATCACCATCGACGACAACGGGAATCTCTCCACAAGCAAAGTCAAGTAGGCAGATTGCCTCAACATATTAAGGCATGATCGGACAGGGGGGCACTCTGCGTCGGAATTTCCATGCTGTATTACCTTACGGCCACAGTTCCACCATATAAAACGCCCCTCTCCTGTTATCGCAATCATGTGAACACCCACCCCTACAGAACGCAAGCGTTCAAGGTGTAAACCAATACTTACGGCCTTATCTTCAGCCCATCCATGCCGTTGTCGAGGCGGATGTCACGGGGATTGACCTTGCGGCCGTTGATGGTGCAGCCGCGGATGATTACGTCACGGACATAGTGTTCCCTGTCCCAGTCGTAGAAGCGTATATAGGTAGGGGCGGAGCCGGTATACCTGATATTCTTGTACCTGAGGTGTTCGATAAGTCCGTCACGGCGGTGGTTCCATTCCCGGATCCCGGCGAATTCCGCGCAGATCATTCCTCCCATCCATTTCAGGTCAATCGGACTTGTCCCGAGAAAGCACCCTTCCAGAATAGGTTCTTCTACATTGATATTCTTGTATGTCAAATGGTGCACACGGGCGTGGTGCCAGCTCTGGATGTCAACGGCGTACTGGGTGAAACGCACGATCTCGCAATTGCTGAACCTGATGTTCCTGATCTCGTCGGCGTATGTTTCGGCACCGATTTCCAGGGCACGGCCCCAGTCGCACCAGATGACGCAGTTGTCCACCCTGATGTCCTCTATGACCTTGTAACCATCTATGCAGGCGAAGTCCAACCCTTTGACGACGACTCCATCATCGAATGTACGGAGGAAGGAGTTGCGTATCCTCGCATGGGAGCTGTTGCACAGGTCTATGCCGTCGGCGTTGTAACGCCAGAGTCCTATCAGTTTCACATTGTCGATATCAACGTTCCTACAGTCCTGCGTGACCAGGGTCCACATTGACGGGTCGCGCAGGATAACTCCGCTTATCTTGATGTTTTCGGACTTGTAAAAGCCTATGATGGCGCCCCTTATGATTGATGAGGTACCCCAGTCCTTGGACCACGAGTTATCCCCGGGAATCTCCAGCTCATCAGACTCGGAATCCCTTTCGCCAGGCCTTTTCATTTTGCTGCAGTCCAGAATCCCCTTCCCCGTAACTGTCACGTTCTCCACTCCGACTCCGCGAACGCAGCCATAAACCACGGCCCCTTCGTCCACATAGACTGTTTCGCCGCTCTTGACATTGATGACTCCCGCATCATGGTAGCCCGGGCCGAAATAATGTACCTTGGGATCGTTGATGTCGGGCTTTTTCGCCAGTTCCTTCGGGTTGACGAAAAGATGCAAGGCTTTATGGAAACCGTTCACTTCCACCACCAGCTGGCATGGCTTGTCGACTTTGAAACTGATGGCATTGTCGGCAACCGCATGCTTGATCCCATAACTCGAAGGCCTTATTACATAGGTTTCCACTTTCTCTTTCGGAATGACCGTTATTTCGTCTCCCTTGTGGAAATCAAAGTACGCGAACGCGGCGATCTCCGTCTGCTCAACCGGCCGCTGGTACCCAGGCCAGACCTGGTTTACAGGGGTCTTGCTTACACGGGCCTTGTACACACAAATCGGATTTCCGTTTACAAGGACCTGATAATCTTCCGAAGGCTCTTCCATATTGACGGGAGCGGACTCCGGAGCTTCCTGCGCCGACATGCCGACGGAACACGACATGAAGAACGCCAACAACAGCAATCTGATATTACTCATAACAATAACGACTCGTTTATTATTATTCCGTTCACCTTCCGCTATCCCTGATGGGCGGGGCGGAGAAGGTCGAGGACGACCTTCACGGGGTTGAAAGTCTCGACCGGGACCTCGACGAACTGGGTGTTCCAGTCGCTCATCGAGCCGTTCCAGAGACCGGGAAGTTCCAGTGCCTTGAGTTCGCGGCCCTGCCAGCTCTTGGAGCTGATGAATCCGGCGTCTTCATCCACATACTTAAGGAGGTCGAATTTCTCTCCCTTATAGTTGCGGAGGCAGCATACCAGGTCGACGGGATTGAAGTGGGTGGCGCGGGAAAGGGCCTCCATGGCCCCGGCGTCATCCTTGTTGATCTGGGCGCCTTCCAGGATCTGGAGGGATGTGGAACCGTCTTTAAGCCCGACCACGAACGGTCCTCCTCCGGGCTCTCCCTGGTTCCTGACCATTCCGCAGACACGGATAGGGCGGTCGAGCTTGGAGCGGAGCAGGGCCACGCGGGCAGACGCTGTGGTGGTCAGGGGCACCTGGGTGCAGAGTTCCCTGTCGAGGAAGGATTCAATCTCGTCGCAGAGCCTGTGGCAGGAAGGGGCCTTGGGGTCAGCCTCGGCATCGAGGGCCCGGAGATATGAGAATATCCTGTCCCTGAGAATCAGCGCCCTGCCCATCAGGACCTTCTTGTATTTCGCGGTGAGCGGCAGCAGCCTCTCGTTGGAGACATTGTCTATATTCTTGATGGACACCACCTCATCATCGACATCGTTCAAATTGTAAATAAGCGCCCCGTGGCCGGCGGGACGGAAGAGCAGGGAGCCGTCATCCTTGCGGAAAGGCCTGTCCTTCATGTCGACGGCGATCGTGTCCGTGGCCTTCGACTGGTATGTGAAAGTGATGTTGTACTTCACCCCGTACCTCTTCTCGAATTTTTCCTTCACGGCGGCGATGGCCGCCTCGAAGAGCTCCCTGTGTTCGGGGGAAATCGTGACGACAAGGTTGCAGCTTCCGTCGGCGTTCTTCATGTATTCCTGGGCCTCGACAAGATGCTCCGCGAAAGCGGTGCGCACCTCATCCTCGTAACGATGGAACAGGATCACTCCCTTGGGTTTCGAGCCATAGGCGAGTCCCTCGTCAGTGAGCACCTTCGATGCCACGGACTTCCTGTACTCCATGGAATCCTCAGGTTTTCCGAACAGTTCCGGAGTATAGAAGGCGAATTTCTCTATGGAAGAAGAAAGCCTGTCGACGGCGGAGCCGGGTGCAACGTCTTTGCCCCCCTCAAGTTCCGAGAGTCCGGCGAATATATCCTTGAACATCCTGGAGGCGGCGCCGGACGCGGGAACGAACTTGCATTTCCCCGCCATTTCCGCCTTCCCGCAATATTCCACCGCGTCTTTCTCCTCTTCCGCGGAAAGGACGTCTATCCCCCTCTCCGGGGTGGCAGGACCGATGATCCTGATCCATGGAAATCCTTTCTTGAACCTTTCAACCTGAGCTTCAACGACCTTCACTGAAGAGCCGCGCGAGGTTATCATTTTAGTGTCTTCCTGATTGAACATGGCTTTAATAGTCTACGTAATATTCTTTTCTGTATTGATACTCTGAACGGAGCCTGACAAAATCATCCGGATTGATCCTGAAAAAGAAATCATCCGTAAAAATAGGGTAATTGTACTGGATGAGGGAGGCTATCTCACCCTGTTTCTTCCCCCTGAGGTCCAGCTTGACCGATTCTTCCTCGATGACTTCAGTAGCCGGAAAGAATTCATAAAGATGCTCGAGGCCGTAGAACCGGGCAACGGCCCTGACTGCCATCGCCGTCCCGTTCTGCTTCCCGGCATAGGAATAGCCAGCGATATGGGGAGTGGCGATGTCGGTCACATCCATCAGCTCCCGGTTGATCCGGGGTTCATGGCGCCAGGTGTCGATGATGACAGGGCCGAGATGCGGGCGGGCGGCTATAAGATCTTCTTCCACAATCACTTCACCACGGCATGTGTTGATAAGGAAGGCCCCGTCCCTCATCTTGGAGAAGAAAGATGCATCCGCCATGTCGCGGGTACTCGCGTCAAGCGGGACATGGAGGGTGATGATATCGGAACTCTCCAGCAGGGTATCAAGGTCGCAGAACCCGTCGCGGCCCTCGGCTTCAGCCCTCGGGGGATCGTTCCTAAGCACCTTGAAACCAAGGTAATTCGCCATCCTTTCAACCCTCTTCCCCACATTTCCTACTCCGATTATGCCCATCGTCTTCCCTTCCAGCGGGATAGCCTTTCTCGAAGCGCAGCCGTAGAGGGCGGAAAAGACATAGTTCATCACACCTCCGGCATTGCAGCCGATGGCGTTCCTGACCACGATCCCATGGGAGTTGCAATAGTCGAAATCAATATGGTCGGTGCCTATTGCCGCCGAAGCGATGAATCTGACGGCAGTCCCGTCAAGAAGGGAGGCGTCGCACCTTGTGCGGGTCCGGAGGATCAGGGCGTCGGCATCGATGACATCCTCCCGGGATATCTCCTCCCCTGCCATATAGACCACTTCGGCATACGGCTCGAAGACCCCTTCGATGAAGGGAATCATGTCATCCACCACTATCTTCAGCTGACCCTGCATAACTATTTAAGGACTAACTCCCTGACATATCCTACCCTGGAATCGTCCCCGGTAAAGAGAGGGTCCTCCGCCAGGATTTCGTTGATCCTGCCCACAAGGGACTCCCTCTGGAACATCAGCTGGCTGCGGATCATGGAAGAACTCATCGTGACATACAGCGTCCCGTTCCTGAAAAAGCGCCTGAGGGTGTACTGTCCCAATCCCGAAGCCTTGTCCCACGCATCGAAAATCCTCTGGGTGTTGAGCCCTGAGGCGATTTTCATCTCCCGGATATACATCCCCACCACCTCTTCCATCGAGAGGGCCTTCTTGCGGTTGATCCTTGTGCCTTTGCTTTCCATGGCCTAGATGGACTTGAACGAGCCGGCGGAACACTCGAAATAGGCCCTGTCGCTTGTGATGCTGTCCACCACCGAAGACATCCTCACCTTGTTGCTGTCCGTAATGAAAATCTGTCCGAAATCATTCCCTGCGACCATCGCGATGAGGTTGGAGATCCTTCCCATGTCAAGTTTGTCGAACACGTCGTCCAGCAGGAGCATCGGCGCGAAAGAATACCTGCGTTTCATGATCTCGTACTGGGCGAATTTCAGCGAAACCAAGAAACTTTTCTGCTGCCCCTGGGAGCCGCAGCGCCGTATGGGCCAGCCGTCCATCCCGAATATGAAATCGTCACGCTGGAGGCCCGCTGTCGTGAAACCGAGGGCCATATCCTTGCCCCTGGATGCGGCCAGGACGTCAGCAAGGTCCCCTTTGTCAAGGTCGGAGCGGTACCTGATTGAAACTTCCTCCCCTCCTCCTGAAAGCGACCTGTAATTCTCCGCGACTACGGGCTGGAGCGCCTCGGAGAACTGCCTGCGGGCTTCGTATATGGGAACGGCGCAGTCGGCCATCTTACGGTCAAACACTTCGAGAAGGGATTCGTCCGGCCTGCCGTCCTTGAGCATCTTGTTCCTCTGGGCGAGAAGACGGTTGTACTGCTGCACCCCCGACAGGTATTCCGCCGACATCTGCGAGAGGACGGCGTTGACGAATTTCCTTCTCTCCTCGCCAGATTCGCTGACAAGGGAAATATCCGAAGGAGAGACCATTACAATGGGAAGGAGGCCGATGTGCGAAGAAATCCTGGAGCAGGGCTTGTCGTCCCGGCGGATTCTCTTGGCCCCCTGGTCATCCACCTGCACCGAGAACCTCGACACGAGGCCGTCGTTCATCCTGTAGGTGCCGGATATGGCGAAGGAATGGGTCCCATGGCGGAAATTGTACCTGTCAGAAGGGGTGAAGGCGCTCTTCGTCATCGAAAGGTACCAGATGGCGTCCATGAGGTTGGTCTTGCCTTCACCGTTGTTGCCCGAAATGCAGTTCACGTTCGGGGAAAAGGAAAGTTCCTGGAAACTTATGTTCCTGAAATCCTGTACGACTATTTTATTGAGTATCGGCATACGTCCGTTTTCCACAAAAATAACATTTTTTTCATGGAAAACGACAGGTCTGTCAGTCGGCAATCTTTATGCCTGAAGTTTTGTGCTGGACGTACTGCTGTTTCTTCCCGGCGCCGGGCTCCTCTATCTTGACTTTCTTGAATGAACTGTCCTTGACGTCTATCAGTACGAAAGAAGGACGGTAGTCCTTCTTCCCGGCGGTCAAGGTGACATTCTCAAACTTCACCCCCTTGGCATGGCGGATGAAGAAACCCCAGGAAGGCAGCTCCTTGTATTTGGAGAAATCGGGATAATAATCCTCGTATTCCGGAATTGCGTCAAGTTCCTCGGGTTTCGTACCACAGTAGGCATAGAAGCGGTCTCCGCCGCCCGGCTGGACGATCTTCACGTTGCTGATTGTCACGTCTTCGATTATCCTGTCAGGTATGCCCATGATCTCGCAGGGGGTGCAGTTGCGCGGGTTGTCCTCCACCGGGCCTTCGTAGAGGTAGCCGTAATCGGGCTTTTCTGCACAAACTTCTATTACAGAGTTCTTTATGGTCACTCCACGGACAATCCCCACCTTCTCCTTGTTGTCCCGCTTGTTGAGCCTGATGACAATTCCGTGGCCGACATGGCTGGCATGAAGGCTGTCCACTACGATGTTCTCGATAAGGGCCCCGTCCGGGCTCGCAAGGTTCACGGCCGAACGGAAGGTGTCATAGACCTTGCAGTTGATGAAACTGATGTTACGGTAGGTACCCCAGGAGTTGGAACCGAACTTGAGTCCGTTGGCGCTGGAGCGAACGGTGCAGTTCCGCACCTCGATGTCCTCGCACACACCGTCCCCCGGATCGGAGACCATATTGATGGCATCGTCGGAGGCGTCGATATAGGAATTCAGCAGCTTGACCCTTTTACAGTCCCAGATGTTGATCCCGTCATTGTTCCAGTACTCGGCCCCATGTACAGTCTCATTTTCGATGACAACATCCTCGCACTGAATGTATTCCTGGTTAAAGCCGGAAGGCCTGGCAAGGGTGATGCCGTCTATATGAAGGTTCTTGCACCTAAGGAACTTCAGGATTCTCGGGCGTCCGCCCGGACGGTCGGAATTGAGCTTATCGGAAAGAATGCCAGAATGAACCTGGTCTATAATATTGTAAACCAGTTCTCTGCCGCCGCCCTCGAGGACTCCCTTGCCGTATATGGCAATATTCTCTGCATCGACAGCCCCTATAAGGGCATTCTTGCCCTGCATTATATAATCATAAGGGTTCTTCGAACTCACCAGTACAGCCCCCTCATGAAGGTGAATCTTCACGTTCGATTTCAATTCCAGCGGTCCGGTAAGGTATCTTCCGACATAGATTTCAAGGGTCCCTCCTCCCTTTTCATGCAGGTAGTCGATGGCCTTCTGGATGGAATTGGTGTTCATGGTGATCCCATCCGAGCGGATTCCGAACATGCTGGCCTTCAGAACAAGACCTCCGTCCTGAACCTGGCCGTCCGCTGCGTTCACGACACCCATACCGATACCCAGGCACAAAGCGAGGGTGGTCATAATCTTCAAATAAGCGAGTTTCATATTTTTAAATGCGTTGGATTGACTAAAGCGTCCTGTTTCCGGGCCCGAAAGACACCTTTACGAGCACAACCCCATGGGGTTCCACCACCGTATCCCAGCGGTCCCAGCCGTCTTCCACGACTGCTATGTCCTTCTGTCTCCAAAGGTCGCGGATGACGGCCCCCGCACCGAAAACACCGAGATGGTACGGATCAAATCCCAACGAAATGGGCTTATCCGTCCGGTTGAAAAGTCCGACCGCCACACTTCCGTCCTCAAGGGGCTTTTCCAGGATGGCGTAATCGTCATAAGCGATGTCGCTTCTGTGGGCAGGATGCATCAGAGGATCGGGAATCCTCGTAGCCGGAAAGCCGAGAGGATCCTGGTTGACGTCGATCACTTCGGAGTTGCTCAGAAGGCTGATGGTAAAATCGTCCGCCGTGGCAAGGTTGCAGCCTATAAGCAGAGGAGACGAAAGCAGGGCCCATAGCGAGAAATGGGTGTATTGCTCATTTGCGTTCAAGCCGGGATATCCCATAAGTCGTGGGTTGCCGACTTCAAGCATATCGGCGTCGGCCCAGTGTCCGGGACGGACATAGGGTCCCCATCTCTCCTGCATGTCGAAGCCGATATGGGACATGCTTTCCCAGGTGGGACGGATGTCGCCGGTCGAGCGCCAGGATGTCACGAAATCCGTCCAATAGGGTCCCTGGGCCAGGAATGCGCAGTTGGATATGCTGAAAACGATATCGCGGCCGCATTCACGCAGGGCGTCGGACATCTCCTTCGCGCTCACTGGATCCATGGGGCCCCAGTCATATTTCAAGTAATCCACTCCCCAGTCGGCCCACTGCGCGACTTCGTTCTTGACAAAGGAATATTTTCCGAAATAATGCACTTCCTCCATCGCATCTTCGGTGCTGCCGTCTGCCTTGCGCACTATTCTGCAGTTTTCGTCGATCCGGTTCTCCTTCACCCAGGCCGGCACTCCGTCGGCCTCGTCGCTGGAACACCCGAGATAGCCGGCATAGGTCCCGCACCACGGCGAAGAGTAGAGACCGAACTTGAGGCCGAGCGAATGCACATATGCTGCGAGAGCTCCCATGTCGGGGAATTTCCGGTTGCCCTGGACGGCATTGTGCTTCCCGCCGCGGAGGCCGCCCCAACCGTCGTCCACATTGACATACGACCAGCCGTAGTTGACCAGTCCCCTCTCGTACAGGGCCCTGGCATTGGCCTTTATCATCCCCTCGGTCACTCCGCTTCCGCAGCAGTTCCAAGAGCTCCAGCCCATCGGAGGGGTAAGGGCGATGTCATCGCCGATCACAATCTTCAGTTCCCTTTCAGCTTCTCCCTTTGCATTCCTCGCTCCTACCGTCGCCTCCCAAGTGCCGCACTTGCGGACCGCCCCGGTAATGAATCCGGTCTCCGGATCCAGCTTCAGCCCCGCCGGCAGTCCCTTTGCAAAGAAGGTCATAGGGCGGTCGCCCGATGCCGGGATTCTGAAGAAAAACGGCCTTCCGGGCCTTTCGCCATAGATTTTCGGCCCGTTTATCCTCGGCTCTGCGGGAGCCGGAGGGGTAAGGATATATTCGGAAAGAGCATCCATAGTGACGTTGTCCTCGTCGCGAAGATGGAGGTCGGCAGGGCCGTCCCCGACAAATTCTTCCGGATTGCTGCCGGTAAAAACGGGAAGGACGCCGCTCCCCTGCACATTCACGCACCGGTCACAGGAAGCGGGACACAGGCAGAAAGCCGCGACGAATAACAGTGGACGGTTAAGGATGCATCGAAGAAGTTTCATGGCTGAAATCGGCAGTTTTTCAAATTTAACAAATTTAACAAATTTAACAAATTTAACAAAAATATCTATAAATAAGACCATCCCATGAAACATTTTCCCCCGCCGAACCTTGGAAAAACAACCGATTTTACCTACTTTTATAGGTATGAACCGGATCTTTACAAAATTACCCCACAGTCTGTTTGCAGCACTTCTTCTCCTTGCCCCCATCCTTTCCTTTCCAACCCTTGCGAAGGACAGGATAAAACTGAATGACGGCTGGACTTTCCGGCTGGAGAATTCCCCGCAGGAGTCCGTCGTGAACATCCCCCACTGCTGGAACGATGTGGATTTCATGAACCCGGCCGGCATCTTCCAGGGAGAAGGGACCTACATCAAAGATATCGATATCCCGCCGGAATGGAAGGAAAAAAGGGTGTTCATACGCTTCTATGGAGCCAATTCACTGACAAGGGTCATTGTGAACGGAAAGGAACTCGGTATCCACAAGGGAGGTTTCACCTCCTTCGTGTTCGACATGACTCCCGTCCTGGAATTCGGAGGAAAAAACACCCTTACCGTCATCTGCGACAACCACGAGAGGGAGGACATAGCCCCCGTCAACGGATTTGAGGTCTATGGCGGCCTCTACAGGGACGTTGTCATGGAAGTAACTGAGGCTACCTGCATCTCGCCCCTGTATCACGGTTCGAAAGGCATTTTCGTGACGCAGACGCACCTGGACAGAGGTCTTGCCATCCTCAGAACAGAAGCCGTACTGTACACAACTTCGGATTACGACGGCTGCGAGGTGGTATTCGATGTTCTTGACAATGAAGGAAGGATTGTCGGGAGTTGTTCTACGGTAACTATAGCCTCCGACAGGGCGACCGCCAACATCCACCTGAGGTCACCACACCTGTGGAACGGGACAAAGGACCCATACACATACTCACTCCGGGTCTCCCTGAAGCGGGACGGGAAGATCCTCGACACCGAGCAGGACCGCTTCGGGCTCAGGTATTTCCACGTAGATCCGGACAAGGGGTTCTTCCTTAACGGAGAACACCTGATGCTGCGCGGTGTAAACCGCCACCAGGAAAAAGCCGGGAAGGCAATCGCCCTTACCGACGAAGACCACCTGGCGGATTTTGCCTTCTTCAAGGAACTGGGAGTCAACGCCCTCCGCCTTTCTCACTACCCGCACGCCCCCATCGTCCTGGACGAGGCCGACAAGGCCGGATATGTGGTCTGGGAAGAGATTCCGTTCATAGCAGGATACATGGACAACCCGGCCTTCAGGGAAAATCTCCACACCCAGCTCACCGAGATGATCCTACAGTTCTACAACCATCCGTCCATCTGCTTCTGGGGCCTTTTCAACGAGGTCGACGACAATGACAGCAGGGTCGTGGCCGGCCTCAACGACCTCGCACACCGCCTGGACCCCACAAGGCCGACAACGGCGGCCACCTGCCACCAGGGACCGTTCAACTTTGTCTCTGACGTGCTGGGATGGAACAAATATTACGGCTGGTACGATGATATGACCAAGGATTTCGGCCTGTTCATGGACCAGTGGCACAGGGACCATCCGGACCTTGCCACCTGCGTCAGCGAATACGGAGGAGGCGCAGCCTTCTCCCAGCATGTCGACAGGTACGTCGAGACCGGGCCCACCGACAAGGAAACGGCAAAAGGCCCCTGGCACCCGCACGAAAAACAGACGGCAATACACATCGCCCACATCAGGATGATAGCTGAGCGTCCCTGGATCTGGGGCCAGTTCATCTGGTGCATGTTCGACTTCGCCTCGGTCCAGAACCATGAGGGGGACACGGACTGCCTTAACGACAAGGGGCTTGTGAGCCAGGACCGGACCCGCCACAAGGACACTTTCTACCTATACAAAGCCAACTGGAACAAAAACGCCCGTACCGTGCACCTCTGCTCAAAGGACTACACTGAAAGAAAGGGTGACACGACCGACATAATAGTCTTCACCACCGCCCCGTCTGCAAGGCTATACATTAACGGCAAGGAAGTCGGCAAAAAAAAGACGGACGCCTTCGCCACAGTCCGCTGGGACGGCATCCGCCTTGAAAAAGGCGTCAACAAGGTTGAAGTCCGCACCTCCCACGGCACCGACAGCGCCGTCTGGACAGTGCAATAGGTCAGGGCTTAATCCAAAGGCCGGGGTGGAGGGTCCCGGAGAAGGACTCGCAGACGACATTCTCCTGGGTGAAGTTGTCTACATCCTCCAGAACGATTCCGGGGCGGACATCCCTATAGAGCACCCTCAGGGTTACATTCTTCAGATGCAGTCCGTCTATATGCCTGAAATACAGGCCATAGGCCGGACAGATACCGAGCCTGTGGAATTCCGGATAGGCCTTGGGCTGCTCCGGGACATCTCTGGTCACGAAGGCATGATCTTCGATGCTGCCGTAGAGGAGGTAGTCGCAGTTCTCGAAAGTAATGTTCTCGATCCTGTTGCCGGGCATCCCAGTCACAGGGCCCCCGACTCCGGGGCCCATCTTGTCGGCCACGAAACGTATCCCGGAATTGCTTATATTCCTGAAGGTTATGTTCTTTATAGTGCCGATCCCGGCAGGATCCGGTCCACCCTCGAAAATCCTTCCGCGGGAGCCGAGCCATACTACGCAGGGAGCCGAGCAGTTTGTCATATGGATATCCTCATAAACAACCCCGTCGATATTGGATCCGTCCGTAGACTCGACCGCGATGGTATATCTTGATCCGCCTACGACGTCCTTTACATGGATGCCCCTGATGTCGCCATGGGTCTCGGTACCTATCTTCACAAGGTTGCATTCGCTGAAGGGGCAGCGCACACGCTCTATATGCACGTTCCCCCTAGGGCACAGGGACAGGGCCTTCATGCACACGGCATCGTCTCCGGCCACGACGTTGAAATCGTACACCCTTACATTCCTGCATCCGCTGATGTCCAGTCCGTCCTGGTTGTCCACACCGGTATAGTTACGCACAGTCTGACGGGTTATGCTAAGGTTCTCGCATCCTTCATAATACTGCATCCAGCAGGCGGCCCTGATGAGGGTTATGTCCCGGATGTCTATATTCCTGCATTCGAACATGCGGACGAGCCTCGGCCTTTCGGCCTCAGTACCAAGATGCCAGGGCCAGCCCCGATTCACGGCCATCCCGTCGATCACCCCCGCCCCGCGGATTCCTATGTCGTGGACCCTGTTGGCGAATATCAGCTGCAGGGGTTCGTTTTTGCGGTAGGACGGGAGGTCCACCGGGCACGGAGGAAAGTCGGCATGGTCGGTGGAAGCGCGGAGGATGGTCCCTTCGCTTACCCACATGGTAACGTTGCTCTTCATCACCAGGGTCCCGGTCACGAAAATATCCCCGTCCACATAGACGGTTCCCCCTCCCCTTCGGGCAGAGCATTTGTCGATCGCTGCCTGCAAGACTGACGTATTCACTGTCTTGCCGTCATCCACGGCTCCGGCCTTCAGGGCATCTATGACATACCCGGAGGGACTCTCCTTTGCCGGCCAGCCTTTATCCGGCAACACGGCCACCAGATACATCGGCCCGAACGGATCCCCGTTCTCCCCGAGAGATACGGTCTCTCCGGCAGAGAATGACTTTCTGTAGAAGGTAAACCTTCCTCCTATGCAATTTACCAGACAGAGGCCGGTCTCCGAGAACTCCCCGAGCCAGGAAGGCTTGGACGCAATCGCGTCACTATGCGCCACATACACAGTCGCTGCCGCCTTCAGGACAAAACAGGCAAGCTCCCCTCCCCTGAACCGGGAAGACATCATGGCCGGCTGGATCCAGTCGGCCCCCTTCAGTTCACCCGGGACAGAGGATATCAAGACCTCTTCCTCCCCATACATGGACACCCCTTCCCGGAGGTTCCCCTGAGCGATCCAATGGGAAGCGTTGTAGTTGTTTTCCCCAACGTCCCTGACCTCCAGGGAGCGGAGAAGCCTGGTGTCGGCCAGAGAGTCAGTCATCTGGCAGAGAAAGACCGCGACGGCGGCAAAACGGATGATTTTACTGAACATATCGGGCATATTTTATTTCCAGTGCAAAAGCAGATATTCTCCCACCCCGAGCTGGATCTTGGAGGACCACTGGGATGCGGGAGCCACGGAGCCGTCCTCAAAAAGTCCCCGGGTCGAGAAATACTGGACCCCCTGGGCGCCGAATGCAAGGTCACTGAAAATCTGCATCCTCATCCATTCCCGCTTAGCCGGCGCCAGACCGAAGTCCCGCCTGTTCTCGCAGTAGGTAAAGGCCCAGAACGGGATACCCTTCTGCAGGGCCTTGCGCGAAACATCAAACAGGTCCCTGTAATACGTCTGTTTCAGGAAAACACGTCCATCCTTGTCCACTATCGGATAGAAATCATAGGAAAGGAGTCCTGTTCCGGTCCCGTCCACAAACATATCAAGATAGTGGTCATACGTTCCGCCGAGACGCTCGGCGGTAAGGTCATATTTCTTGTTCCAGTCACCGGTATAGGAGGGCAGGAGATTGATGTACAGAAGGTGGTCGTCATCCGACGAGCGAAGCTCTTCAACCATCTTCTTCACCCACTGCAGGTCCCTGGCCCGGGGCTCGTCAAGGACAAAATACCCTGCAAGGGCAGGATGGTCTTTCGGGAGTCTTCCAGCCAACCTGTCAAGCGAATCTATCTCGACTATCGCCTTCACGCCGGTGCCCTGAGCGGCATCCAGCTGACTCATCGCGCAGCCACGACCGTGTGCGACATCCAAATTGAATCCGGCATCATGCAGCTGCCTGTATATCTCGGGCGTCGCCTGAGAGTAATTATAAGCCGCTATGGGGAACTCGTCCCCGGCCGGATTGACATATTTGCGGGGCACTGACAGGTCCAGGGTGGCAATCACTTCGCGGTTGACCCGGCGCAGGCGTTCCTGGTCGCGGAATTTCACTATTTCGCGGTCGTAGGTCATGAATCCGTTGATCTCGTCCTCCACATCCGTAGTCTGGCAATATACGGCAGCGGAACACCCCTCGGAGATATTCTTTTTCAGAATCTGAGCGAACCTGTCATATTCATTCTGGATGTCTTCGGGCGACCACCATATGCGACTGCGGTCCCTCTCAAGCCAGGTGTGTCCCCACTCGGGAGACACCGCCCTCACTCCGTACTCACCCTGTACATTCACGTATTCGCTACGGAAGAAATGCATTTTAGGCTCCGGATAGTGGTGGAAATCAAGTATGTCACCACAGGCGAAGTGATTGCCGCCCGAAGCCGGATTTATAAGTCGGGTGGGGTCCAGCTCTCTGGTGAAGGAAGCCACCTTTTCGGTATCGAACTGCCCCCAGGACTCGTTGAAAGGAACCCATACGACAATGCACTGGAATCCCTTCAGCGAAGAGACAATCTCCTTCCACTCATTGAAGAAATTCGTCTTTGCCTCCTGAGGGACATCGCAGTCTCGGCCACCTTCGAACTTGTCATCAGCCCATTCGCCTCCCGGAGCATCCATTGACGGCATATCCTGCCACACAAGGACCCCGAGCCGGTCGCAATGGTAATACCACCTCGAGCTCTCCGTCTTGACATGCTTCCGGATCATATTAAAGCCGAAGTCTTTGGTTTTCAAGATGTCATACTCAAGAGCACCGTCCGTGGGAGCGGTATACAGGCCATCAGGCCACCAGCCCTGGTCCAGAGGGCCGAACTGGAAAAGAGCCTTGCCGTTCAGTCCCATCCTTTTGTAGCCGTCAGGCGTGGTGAGCACTGAGATTTTCCGTATCTGGGTATATCCCTCCACTTTGTCCAACACCTTGCCCCAGCGCACGACCTTGATCCTAATGCCATACAGATACGGATCCTCGGGAGACCACAGACGGGGGGCATCAACGTGGAGCAATATCCGGCTTCCGGGAACACCGGAAGCTCTGGCAAGGACATTTCCATCAGACGGCGTGTCGGTTGAATATCCGACGCCGCCTTCCAGAATCTCCACTTCGACAGTCTCTCCACCTTCCTGTCGCAACAGGCTGACATCGACGCCTACAGTCCCGGCATCCGGATCAGAAACGGCATACCAGTCCTTTATCCCGTTTTCATGGACAGGCTCGATCCATACAGTCTGCCATATTCCGCTGACGGCGGAGTACCAGATGGCTTCGGGATGGAGACGCTGCTTGCCGACAGGATGCACCATGCCCCCGTCGGTAGGGTCAATGACCTTCACTACCAGCCTCTGGGGCCCCTTCCGGTTCAGCGCCTCGGTGATGTCGAATGAGAAAGGGGCGAAACCGCCGGTGTGCTCACCGACCCTGTTCCCGTTAACATACACCTCTGCCTTCCAATCCACCGCACCGAAATTGAGCCTTATCCTCCGGCCTTTCCAATCTGCAGGGACGCGGAATTCCCTTTCATACCAAAGGGCCTGCCCCGGTTCCAGGGCCTTTCCCACGCCGGACAGGGACGACTCTATGCAAAAAGGCACAAGAATCTGTCCCTCAAAAGATTGAGGCTGAGACTCATCTTCGGCAGCAATTGAGTAATTCCAAAGTCCGTTGAGATTTTCCCACTGTTGACGAACCATCTGCGGACGGGGATACTCAGGAAGACAGGATGCCGGATCCACCATGGATGCCCAGCGGGTCTTGATGTGGTTACCCACAGGCTCCCAACCAAACAATCCGGGGGCCGTAACCAGCAGACAGAAAACACTCAATGAAACAACAAGATTTCTCATACCCGATTTTTCAAGCCACTAAAAATACAAAAATATCCCTGGCGAACAAAACATGACCCATCTACGGCAGTTACCGGACAATGTATTTGCTGAAGAACTGCCAGATATGTTCTCCTGCATCCAGATTATATGTGCCGACGGAGTGATCCCCTCCAATGATTTCATAATACCAGACCTCGGTCCCCGCAGAGCCCCCGATGAATCTGTGCCTGACGATTTCAGGGCCGTCCGGATCCATTCCCTCAACCTTCTCCACCTTTTCTTCGAGGCACCTGTCCGCGGCGGCAACTGCCGACACAGCAAGTTTTACGGGCATATAGGCCCCCCAGCCGCCTTCGCCTTCAAGGTCTCCGTCTATCATGGAGGTCATGTCGATTGATCCGTGCATCTCCATGAAGGGGACAGGTCTCTGCATTGACATACCCTGGTATATCCAGCACATCAGCAGGCCGGACAGGCTGGCTATAGCCCTGAAAGTTTTACTTCCGCTGAAAGCCATCAGGTAACACATCTCACCTCCGTTGGAATGGCCTGTGAGGAAGGTGTTTTCCCGGCTGAGGGTGTATTTCCGCTGAAGGATCCCCGCCATTTTTTCGACCACTTTCACGTCATCCGTCTTCATGTTGTCCTGAAACGGATAGCCTACGTTCCAACTCGGGACGCCTTTCCCGTCAGGAAGGCCCTGAGGGATGCAAAGTGCGAAACCATATGTCCGGGCAGCCTTCTGCAATGAGCGAAGGCAGGGATCGTCTTCCCTGATCGGCCCTCCTCTGTGGAGGAGGAAAACCAGCGGAGCCCCCTTCGCCAGGCCGTCCGGAAGGTACAACAGAATCTCCCTTTCCTGTCCGCAAATTCTCTCCCTTTCCAGACGGACGGTCTGGGCGCTGAGGCAAAGCGGGAACAGCACAAGGGCGGCAGCCAGTAACAGATTCCTTCCCATCATCCCTTATTTCAGGTATTTGCTGAAAAATTTCCAGCACTCCTCGCCGGTGTCGATATCGTCCGTACCCCAGGAATGCTTGCCGCCAACTATCACATAAAGCCAGTTCTCCAACCCATCGATCCCGTCTGTAAACCTGTGCCTCACGACATAGCGGCCGTTCTCCGGGGTGAGGCCCGGAATCGTGTCGCATTTCTCCTGGAGACATCGGTCCCTGGCAGCGAAGTAATTTATTGCGACGGGAACGGGCATGTATGCGCCCCAACCGCCTTCCCCGGTCAGGTCTCCCTCCATGGCAGAGGTCGTGTCCAGGGATCCGTGGAGCTCGAATACAGGTATGGGCCTGGGGGCCTCCATACTCTTGTATATCCAGGTCATCAGAAGACCGGAGAGAGGAGCCACCGCGCGAAAAACGTCCTGTTTGCTGAAAGCCATCAAGTAGCACATCTCCCCTCCGTTGGAATGACCGGTGAGAAAGGCGTTGTCCCGGCTGAGGGAATATTTTTTCTGCACGGCCCTCGCAATGGCGCACAGGGCCTTCACGTCATCCACGCCCATGTCTTCCTGGAAAGGATACCCGACATTCCAGCCCGGCTCATTCTTGGAATCCTTCAGTCCCTGGGGATAACAAACTGCAAATCCGTGTTTTTCCGCGGCGAATTCGAAAGTGGGCCGGGGAGAAGGTGATCCACCGTGCCCATGGAGGACGACAACCAGGGGCGCCCCTTTCTTGAGACTTGCGCAGGAGCCGGACACTCACGGCCATCTCGCTGAAAATGCTTAAATCTGCGGCTCCGACGACATCGTTCAATGGCTGAAGACAGATTTGGCCACCAAACTCACAAGACGCACTTTCGCCCACTGCTGCTGCTCCGAAAGACGGTTACCAATCTCGCAGGAGGCAAATCCGCACTGCGGGCTCAGGCATAGGTTTTCCATTGGAATGATTTTCGAGGCTTCCTCAATTCTTCTGATGACGGTTGCTACTTCTTCCAGGACAGGAGATTTGGTGGTAATGAGCCCCAGCACGACCTTCTTCCCTTCGGGTATAAAGCGCAGCGGCTCGAATCCTCCCGAACGCTCATCGTCAAACTCAAGATAGAAGGCATCCACGTTTTCCCTCGCGAAGAGGAAGGGCGCGACCTTGTCATAAGGTCCTTCAGATGCATAGGTAGAGTGGTAATTCCCCCGGCAGACGTGGGTATTGATGACCATATCGGACGGTTTGCCGGCGATAGCTTCATTGTTGATTGCAAGGTAGCGTTCCTTGATCTCATCCAGCCCCTTGTCGTCAGTGTTGTATATAAACTTCGCACTCTCGTCCAGAAGCATCGTCCACGTGCAGTCGTCAAACTGCAGGTTACGGCATCCGGCTGCGTAAAGGTCAGCAATTACCTTCCTGTAGCCGGCGGCAATATCCTCTGCAAGGAGATCGAAATCCGTGTAGTACTTTCGGGTATTGTCCGCAGCAAAGGGCATCACCATTTGCGCAAGGAACTGTGCCGGTGCCGGAATGGTCTGCTTTGCAACGGCGTCCTCTCCCGCAAGGGAATTCAGGTATCGGAAGTGTTCCACGAAGGGGTGTTCCTTCTCGAGGGAAACTTTCCCTGTAAGGTAGGTGTCATCGATCATGGCCTGTTCCCCCTTGAAGGGAAGTCCGGTCTTGGTGGCGGCATGCCCCACACCCTCAAATCCCCACATAAAATCAAGGTGCCAGGCCTGGCGGCGGAATTCTCCGTCTGTGACGGCTTTGAGTCCGGCAGCTTTCTCCTTGATGACAAGATCTGCTATCGCGCGGTCCTCGACCGCCCGGAGTTCTTCCTCGCCAATGCGGTGCCACTGAAAATCCTCCCTTGCCTGCTATATTTCCCTGGGGCGAAGAAAGCTCCCAACTACATCAGCCCTGAAAGGGGCATATCCAATTTCGTTTTTCATACCAAAATGTTTTATGACAAGAATTCGCGTATCATGTTCTTTTTCTTGAAATACAATATTTTGTATACATCTGAAAATGATTACAGCTGCAGTGCAAATACTTTTCAAGGATGGACAAATTTACAAATAATTGCCGGATTGAATGATTTTTTATAATTTTGCCGTCCTTGAATGAAAATAAACAAAATTATCGACAGATATGGCAAAAGTTGAAAACAGGAACCAGGAAGAGATCCGCCAGGAAAAGGTGATCCAGCAGGTTTCAAAGACAGAAGAATTCTTTAACAAGTACGGCAACACTATCTGGGGCTGCCTCGCAGCCGTCCTCGTAATCGGCCTTGGAATCCTCGCATATGCCAAATTCTACCTCCAGCCCAAGAAGGCTGAGGCCATGGAGCAGACATATCCTGCAGAGGCCAACTTCCGCAATGGTGAATATGACCTCGCCCTCAACGGAGACGGCAACGTGCTCGGATTTTCCCAGATTATCGACGAGTATGGCAAGAAGGCCGGCAAGGCCGTCTATCTCTACGCAGGAATCTGCGAATACAACCTCGGCAACTACGAGCAGGCCATCGGATACCTGAAGAACTACAACGGCAAGGACGCCATCCTCTCCGCAAGGGGTTATTCCTGCATCGGCGACTGCTATGTCGAACTCGGCGACCTCAAGACCGCTCTCGGATGGTTCGAGAAAGCCGCCGCCCGCAAGGACAACATGTACGCAGCCACCTATCTCTTCAAGGCCGGAATCGTCTGCGAGGAACTCGGCGACAACGCCAAGGCCCTGGACTTCTACAGGAAGATCAAGGACAAGTATCCCCAGTCCAAGGAAGGATACGACATCGACAAGTACATCTCCAGGCTCGAAAGCCAGCAGAAATAATACCGCATTATGGGAAGAGCATTTGAGTTCCGCAAGGAAAGGAAGTTCAAGCGTTGGGGCCACATGGCCAAAACGTTCACCAGGATCGGCAAGGAAATAACCATTGCCGTCAAGCAGGGCGGTCCTGATGTCGTCGGGAACCCCAGGCTCCGCGCCCTCGTGGCCGAGGCCAGAAGCGAGAACATGCCCAAGGAAAACGTGGAAAGGGCCATCAAGAAGGCTACCGAAAGCAAGCAGGGAGACTTCAAGGAAGTGACCTACGAAGGCTACGGCCCCTTCGGCATCGCCTATCTCGTTGAAACCGCCACCGACAACACTACCCGTACGGTCGCAAATGTCCGCAGCTACTTCACCAAGATGGGAGGCACCCTCGGCACCAGCGGCAGCGTGTCCTTCATGTTCGACCACAAATGCGTCTTCCGCATCAAGGAAGACCCTGCAAAGCCCATCGACATCGAGATGCTTGAACTTGAGCTCATCGACTACGGGGCTGAAGAGGTATTCGAAGAGACCGAGGTGGACGAGGACGACAACGAGACCAGGCAGGTCGTGATCTACGGCAGCTACGAGTCTTACGGAGCGATCCAGAAGTACATCGAAGACAACGGCTACGAACTTGCTTCCGGAGGCTTTGAAAGGATTCCCAACACCGATCTCAAAGACGTTACCCCCGAACAGCGGGAGACCCTCAACAAACTCACCGACCTTCTCGAAGAAGACGAAGACGTCACCAATGTCTACACCAACATGAAGCCGGCTGAGGAATAATGGACGGAAAATCCCGGCAAAAAGGATTAACCGACCGGAGTTTCAACGCCCCGGTCGGTTTTTTTGTGATTAAAAAGGAATATTTCAGTATATTTGTAGAATAACACCTTATTATATGAGCATACAGCAGGACAATATCCAGAAACTGGTGGAAAGACGCTCGAAGGCCCGTCTCGGCGGCGGCCAGAAGAGAATCGACGCCCAGCACGAGAAAGGTAAACTTACCGCCCGGGAGAGGCTCTCTCTGCTTCTCGACGAAGGCAGCTTCGAAGAATACGACATGTTCATGCACCACAGGTGCACCAATTTCGGAATGGATGCTTCCCATCCTGACGGCGACGGCGTCGTCACGGGTTGCGGCACCATAAACGGCAGGCTTGTATATGTCTATGCGCAGGACTTTACGGTGTCGGGTGGATCCCTGTCCAAAACCATGTCGGAAAAGATCTGCAAGGTGATGGACATGGCGGTCCGCAACGGTGCCCCCTGCATCGGGCTCAACGACTCGGGTGGCGCCAGGATCCAGGAAGGAATCGACTCCCTGGCCGGCTATGGCGAGATATTCGAACGCAACATCCTCTCCTCCGGAGTCGTTCCCCAGATCAGCGGCATCTTCGGCCCCTGTGCTGGCGGAGCAGTCTATTCCCCTGCCCTCACCGACTTTACCGTGATGGTAAAGAACACATCCTACATGTTCCTCACCGGCCCGGCGGTCGTCAAGAGCGTACTCGGTGAAGATGTCAGCCAGGAGGAACTCGGGGGCGCGCAGGTCCATTCCTCGAAGAGCGGCGTGGCCGACTTCGCCGCCGAAAATGAGCAGGAAGGGATCGGCATCATCAAGGAACTCCTCGGGTTCCTGCCCCAGAACAACATGGAAGAGGCTCCCAGGGTGGCCACAGCCGACCCTGTCTCCCGCGTGGACGACATCCTCAACGAGATAATCCCCGACAACCCCAACAAACCCTACGACATGTACAGGGTAATCGCCGGGATCGTCGATGACGGGAAATTCTTCGAGATACATAAGAACTTTGCAAAGAACATCATCGTAGGCTTCGCGCACATGAACGGCAGGAGCGTGGGAATCGTGGCTAACCAGCCGGGAGTGCTCGCCGGTTCGCTGGACATCAACGCTTCGAGGAAGGGTGCCCGTTTCGTCCGCTTCTGCGACGCGTTCAACATCCCCATCGTCACCCTGGTCGACGTACCGGGATTCCTTCCCGGCACCCAGCAGGAATACGGGGCCGTCATCACCAACGGAGCCAAACTCCTGTATGCCTACGGCGAAGCCACGGTGCCCAAGGTTACCGTCACCCTCAGGAAGGCCTACGGAGGCGCCCATATCGTCATGAGCTGCAAGCAGCTCCGCGGAGACATCAACTATGCTTGGCCTTCCGCCGAAATCGCGGTCATGGGATCGGCCGGTGCAGTCAACGTCCTCTATGCCAAGGACATCAAGGCAATCGAGGACCCTGTCGCAAAGGAAGAGCTCCGCGCCGCAAAGAAGGCTGAATACGAAGATCTTTTCAACAACCCCTACCAGGCCGCCCAGAAGGGGTACATAGACGACGTCATCGAGCCTCGCAACACCAGGTTCCGCGTCATCCGCGCCCTCGAGGAACTTTCCGGAAAGAAGCAGGAACTCCCTGCCAAGAAGCATGACAACCTTCCCCTGTAGAAATATGGACACAAGGAAACTATTTCTTACGGCGGCAGCCATTGTCCTGAGCCTCCAGGCCTTCGCCCAGAACGTTTCGGACCTCATCATCTCCGAGGTGATGGCGGTTCCGGACGAATCTTCGGTGGTGGACGGCTACGGTGAGAAGACAGGATGGATCGAGCTGTTCAACACATCCCAGGGGACCGTCAATTTCGGAGGCTGCTTCCTCACCGACGACCCTTCCGACCTGAGGAAGAGTCCCATTTCGGGCCTCGACCGTTCCACCAGGCTCGGACCCCGCCAGAGCGTGGTTTTCTACGCCAGCGGACACGGGTCGGACGGAACCTATTACACGAATTTCCCCGTCAGGGCCGGTTCCACCGTCTATCTCGTCAGCAATGACGGAAGGACCATCGTGGACTCCATCGAGATTCCCGCAGACATCCCTGCAGGGAAGTCCGTCTCCAAATTCGCCCATGACTACAAGGCGGTCATCTTCGACGACGTAAGGACCACCTCCCCTACTCCCGGAAGCTACAACGCAGGCGGAAGCCTGGAGACAGGGGCCCAGAAAGTGGCCAGGGAAGACCCTCACGGGTGGATTCTCACCCTCGTGTCCGTTTCCGTGGTCTTCTTCGCCCTCATGCTGCTGTGGTGGCTCTTCGCCACACTTTTCGGACAGAGGAAGAAAAAGGCCCCCGCTGCCAAGGGCATGAACCCCGAAGTCGCTGCCGCGATTTCGATGGCCCTCCAGTCTGAGTTCGGATCGGAGGTCTATGCCGCCATCGGATTGGCCCTGCACGAATACCTTCAGGACACGGTGCATGACAATGAGAGCTTCATCATCACCATCAGGCCTTCGGAAGGCTCCCAGTGGGCCTCGAAATCACAGGGATTCAGGAGATATCCCGCATTGAACCGCAAATAATAATCATCAATCATATGAAAACGTACAAATACAGAATCAACGGGAACGACTATGAGGTCGTAGTGAACGGCGTCGAAGGGAACATAGCCGACGTAACCGTCAACGGGGCGTCATACAAGGTGGAAATGGAGAATGCCCCCGCACCGGGTCCTGCAACGGCAGCCGCGCCTGTGGCTGCGGCCGCAGCGGTTCCGGCAGCCCCTGCAGCCGCCCCCGCCCCTGCCGCAAAGGCAGCCGGACCGGGCAAAGACATTGTCTCTCCCCTTCCCGGAGTCATCGTTGAGGTTTCAGTCAAGGAAGGACAGAGCGTAAAAGCAGGAGACAAGGTGGCCGTCATCGAAGCCATGAAGATGGAGAATGACATCGTGGCCGATGCCGCCGGTACGGTAAGCGCCATCCACGTTTCCAAGGGCGACAGCGTCCTTGAAGGAGCCAAAATCGTAACCATCGCATAACGAAGCGGAATGCAACAAATCATTGACAGCCTCCGCCAGTTCTGGGAATTCACGGGCTTCTACAACTGCTCATGGCAGAACCTGGTGATGATCGCCATAGGCATAACCTTCATCACCATCGCAATACTGAAGGAATGGGAGCCCCTGCTGCTGGTTCCCATCGGATTCGGCATGATCATAGGGAACATCCCGATGTTCCCCGGTCTCAACATAGGCATCTACGAAGACGGTTCCGTGCTCAACACCCTCTATCAGGGTGTCAAGCAAGGCTGGTACCCTCCCCTTATCTTCCTAGGAATCGGAGCGATGACCGACTTTTCGGCCCTCATCTCGCAGCCGAGGCTGATCCTTATCGGAGCGGCTGCGCAGACCGGAATCTTCGGCGCCTACCTGCTCTCGCTGGCCCTCGGCTTCGCCCCGAATGAAGCCGGAGCCATCGGCATCATCGGAGGAGCCGACGGCCCGACCGCCATCTTCCTTTCCTCCAAGCTTGCACCAGACCTCATGGGCGCCATCGCGGTGTCGGCATACTCATACATGGCCCTCGTACCGGTCATCCAGAGGCCCATCATGCTCGCCCTCACGACCAACAAAGAAAGGCTTATACGGATGCCCCAGCCCCGTCAGGTCAGCCAGAAGGAGAAGATCATCTTCCCCATCGCCGGTTTCCTGATCACGGCCTTCATAGTACCCTCGGGCCTGCCGTTGCTGGGAATGCTGTTCTTCGGCAACCTCCTCAAGGAGAGCGGAGTTACCAAGCGCCTAGCCAATACAGCCAGCAACGCCCTGATTGACATCGTGACCACGATGATCGGACTTACGGTCGGATGCTCCACACAAGCCGA
>Ga0256405_10004134_pt1 | contig 27943 bp, 21 predicted proteins | sample RumenRJG_02DNA_FD_189096 | JGI IMG/M metagenome (GOLD analysis project Ga0256405, IMG submission 189096) | Bovine rumen microbial communities from Lethbridge, Alberta, Canada - RJG_02 | ecosystem: Host-associated > Mammals > Digestive system > Stomach > Rumen | place: Canada: Alberta... | reverse complement strand
TCACGGGCTATGCCCAGGGCGCCTACTTCGTCCGCATCACGGGCGAGCAGCAGACCGCCATCCGCAAGCTCATAGTGAAGTAACCCTCATGGAGCGCCGGCGTCCCGCCGGCCCCAACCCCGAACCCCCGCAAGGCCCGAAACCCCTTGCGGGGGTTTCTTATATCCCCCGATTCCCAAAGGAGTCAAAACCCTACCCGAAACGTCCCCGATACGGCATATCTTATATTGTTTTTATATTGTTTACATATTGTTCGCATATTGTTCTTATATCTCCAATATAGGAACAATATAAGAACAATATGTAAACAATATAAAAACAATATAAGAACGGCCGAATCGGACACGTCGCGGGTGGGTCTCGGGTGGCAGGGTGGCAGGATGAAAACTTAACAAAAATGTAACAATTTTTTCGGGAGAATATGCTTACTTTTGCATTTTAAAAATAATGTGATTTATATATGAGTTTTTGGGATATATTGCTGATTGTCATCAATTTCGCCGGGGCGCTGGCCGTGTTCCTGTTCGCCATGAAACTGATGAGCGAGGGTTTGCAGAAGCTTGCGGGCAGCAAAATGAGGGCCGTGCTGAGCCGTTTCACGGGCAAGCCGCTGAGCGGCATCCTGACGGGCACGGCGGTGACGGCGGCCATCCAGAGTTCGTCGGCCACGACGGTGATGGTGGTCAGTTTCGTCAATGCCGGCCTGCTGTCGCTGGCGGGTGCTGTGGCGGTCATCATGGGTGCCAACATCGGCACCACGGTGACGGCGTGGATCATCACTCTCTTCGGCCTGGGCGAGAGCGCCGGGGGCTTCAGCCTGCCCATGTTGCTGGCCACGGTGAGCCTCTTCTTCATCTTCTCGCACAAGGACCGCATGAAGTCCATCGGCCAGTCGGTCATCGGCCTGGCGTTGCTGCTCATTGGCATGGAACTGCTGCAGGCTGCCATGCCCAACCTTGAGGAGTATCCCGCCTTCCTGCATGCCCTGGGGACCATGAGCGACTACGGGTTCTGGTCCATACTGCTTTTCATTGCCATCGGAGCGGCGCTGACCTGCCTGGTGCAGGCGTCGGCGGCCATGATGGCCATTACGCTGGTGATGTGCTACAACGGCTGGATCGGGTTCGACGTGGCCGTGGCCTTGGTCATGGGCCAGAACATAGGCACCACCATCACGGCCAACCTGGCGGCCATGGTGGCCAACACGGCGGGCAAGAAGGCCGCCCGTGCCCACCTGGTGTTCAACGTGGTGGGTGTGGTGATTACGCTGGTGGTGTTCTCGCCGCTGATGCGGTTCATTGCACATCTCACCGAGGGCATGACCGGATGCAGCCCCTATGTGCCCGCCACCGACGAGGCCTACAACCCCGAGTCCGTGCCGATGGCCATCTCGCTGTTCCACACCGTGTTCAATGTCGGCAACACCATCATCCTGGCGTTCTTCATTCCGCAGATACTGAAGATTGTGGACTGGATGGTGAAGGCCAAGCCAGAGGAGAGCAGCGAGGACGAGTTCCGCCTGACCTACATCGAGGGCAACTGGCTCAGCACCGCCGAGCTCAACCTGCAGAGCGCCAAGAGCGAGATTATGGAGTTCTCGAAGCGTGTGCTGCGCATGTACACCTTCCTGCCGGGCCTGCGTACGGCCGAGAGCGACGAGGCCTTCGATGCCATCATGGCCCGCATAGCCAAATACGAGGACATCACCGACCGCATGGAGATGGAAATCTCGAAGTTCCTCACCAAGGTGGGCTCGGGCGATGTGTCGGAGCATGCCTCGCAGCGCATCAGCTCCATGCTGCGCATCATAGACAACCTCGAATCCATCGGCGACACGGTCTACCAGATTGCCATGACGCGGCGGAACAAGCGCGAGGACGCTGTGCACTTCGATGCCGGGTTGAACGCCAATCTGCAGCACATGAGCGAGCTGGTGCAGAAGGCCCTGGACGTGATGGACAGAAATCTGGGCGACTACGACCACATCGACCTCGACGCCGCCTATGCCGCCGAACACGAAATCAACGCCTTCCGCGACCGTCTGCGCAACCAGCACCTCGACGCCCTGAAGCTGGGCGTGTACGACTACGCCATCGGCAACGCCTACAGCAGCCTCTACGCGCTGTACGAGAAGCTGGGCGACTATGTCATCAACGTCAGCGAGGCCATCGACGGCAGTCGCAAGCACGCCGAGGACTAAAACAAAAAAAAAGACGGCGGCCTCGCAAAGAGGCCGCCGTCTTTTTATATTCTTTCTTTAATTTATTTCAGGCACATGCGGTAGATGTTGACCACGTCGTCCTTGGTCAGGGTGCGGAAGCCGGGGAGGCTGCCGTTGTAGGGCAGGACGGCTTTGGCGGCCATGGAGTCGAAGTGGCTCTCGTCGATGTCGAGCTCGGCGAGGGTGCGCTTGAGGCCCAGGGTGTCGAAGAGGAAGTGGCTGAGGGCGTCGATGGCGCGCAGGGCCAGTTCCTGCTGCGGCAGGGTGGGGTCGAGGCCGAAGACCGAGATGCCGAAGCGGGCGATGCGCGGAAGGGTGGCGTCGCTCATGCAGTATTGCAGCCAGCGGGGCGAGAGGATGGCCAGGCCGTGGCCGTGGGTGATGTCGTAGACGGCGGAGAGCTCGTGCTCCATGGGGTGGCAGCTCCAGGCCTGCCCCTTGTCGGCACCGATGAGGCCGTTGATGGCCCAGCTGGAGGCCCACATGAGGTTGGCGCGGGCCTCGTAGTTGTCGGGTTCGCGCATGGCGATGGGGGCGTAGCGGACGACGGTGCGCATCATGCCCTCAATGAAGGTGTCGATGAGGAACATGGGCTGGTCGGTGGTGAAGTATTCTTCCATGAGGTGGGAGAAGATGTCGGCGCTGCCGCAGGCCGTCTGGTAGGGGCTGACGGTGTAGGTCAGCGTGGGGTCGAGGAAGGAGACCTTGGGGAAGAGCAGGGGGCTGAGGCGGCCGCGCTTGTCGTCGGTGTCGGGGTTGGAGATGACGCCGCCGCTGTCCATCTCGGAGCCTGTGGCCGAGAGGGTGAGGACGCTGACGATGGGCAGGGCCTTTTTGACGGGAGCCCACTTGTCGTAGTCGAAGAAGTCCCAGGCATCGTGGTCGACGCAGGCGGCCGCGGCGATCCACTTGGTGCAGTCGATGGTGGAGCCGCCGCCCACGGCCAGGAGGACGTCGATGTGGTGCTCCTTGCAGAGGCGTGCGCCCTCGCGCACGGAGGCGATGCGGGGGTTGGGGTCGATGCCGCCGAGCTCGAAGAGCTCCATGCCGGCTTCCTTCACGGCAGCCACCACGCGGTCGTAGAGACCGGTTTTTTTGATGGAGCCGCCGCCGTAGGTCAGCAGTACGCGTTTGCCGAATTGTTTCAGTTCATTGCCGAGGAGACAGAGTTTCTCGTGTCCGAAGTGAACCCGCACAGGGTTCTGAAAGGTGAAATCGTGCATGATGGTCGTTATGTTGATTCATAAATTATGTTTGACGGTGCAAAGTTACAAAATAAATTTGATATGACAGGCGACGTTTCGTTTTTTTTGTGTGTGAAGGATGGGGGGGGTGAATGGTTATCCACCGACTAAACGTTTGAATGCAAAAGGAGTGCCCCGATTGGGGGTGGATTTGTTGATAACTTGTTGGCGGAATTCTGTTTTTTTGAACTAATTTAGCATCGTGAAAAAAAGGCCGATGGTCTTTGTAATAATTTATAGTATAACAACATAATATAAAAGGAGCAAACATGCAAGGCGACTTGTTTTCATCAACCGAACCCCAGAAGGAACCGAAAGAGTACCGTCAGTACACCCCGGAAGAGATTATGCGTTCGTCGGTGGAGTATTTCCACGGCGACGAGCTGGCAGCCAATGTCTGGATGAACAAGTACGCCCTGCGCGAGGACGACCGCATCTACGAGCTTAACCCCGACATGATGCACCGCCGTCTGGCCGCCGAGTATGCCCGCATTGAGGACAAGTACCAGAACCCCATGAGCGAGGAGGAGATCTATCAGCTGCTGAAGGATTTCAAGTACATCGTCCCGCAGGGCAGCCCCATGAGCGGCATCGGCAACAACTTCCAGGTGGTGAGCCTGAGCAACTGCTTCGTGATCGGCAACCAGGGCAATAGCGACTCCTACGGCGGCATCATGAAGATTGACCAGGAGCAGGTGCAGCTGATGAAGCGTCGCGGCGGCGTGGGCCACGACCTGAGCCACATACGCCCCGGCGGCAGCCCCGTGAAGAACTCCGCCCTCACCTCCACCGGCATCGTGCCCTTCATGGTGCGCTACAGCAACACCACCCGCGAGGTGGCCCAGGGTGGCCGCCGCGGAGCCTTGATGCTCAGCATCAGCATCAAGCATCCCGACGCCGAACAGTTTATCGATGCCAAGCTGGAGCAGGGCAAGATTACCGGCGCCAACGTCAGCGTGAAGATTACCGACGAGTTCATGCGTTGTGCCATGGAGGGCAAGCCCTTCGTGCAGCAGTACCCCATCGACTCGCCCAACCCCACCTATACCAAAGAGATAGACGCCCGCACGTTGTGGAACAAGATTATCGCCAACGCGTGGAGTTCGGCCGAACCCGGTGTGCTCTTTTGGGACACCATCCTGCGCGAGAGTGTGCCTGACTGCTATGCCGACTTCGGCTACCGCACCGTCAGCACCAACCCCTGCGGCGAGATACCCCTCTGCCCCTACGACAGCTGCCGCCTGCAGGCCATCAACCTCTACAGCTACGTGGACAACCCCTTCACCAAGGAGGCCCGGTTCAACTTCGACCTCTTCCGCGACCATGTCATGAAGGGCCAGCGCCTGATGGACGACCTGATCGACCTCGAGCTGGAGAAGGTGGAGCAGATACTGCGCAAGATTGAGAGCGACCCCGAGAGCGACGAGATCAAGATGGTGGAGCACAACCTGTGGCTCAACATCAAGATGAAGTGCCTCGAAGGCCGCCGCAGCGGTTTCGGCATCACCGCCGAGGGCGACATGCTGGCCGCCCTGGGACTGCAGTATGGCAGCGACGAGGCCACGGCCTTCGCCGTCAAAGTGCAGCAGACGCTCTGTCTGGCGGCCTATGCCTCCAGCGTCCAGCTGGCCAAGGAACGTGGCTGCTTCCCCATCTACGACGCCCGTCGCGAGGAGAACAACCCCTTCATCAGCCGCATCCGCGAGGCCGACCCGAAGCTCTACGAGGAGATGACCAAGTACGGCCGCCGCAACATCGCCCTGCTGACCATCGCCCCCACGGGCACCGTCAGCATCTGCACCCAGACCACCTCGGGCATCGAGCCGGTGTTCCTGGTGAGCTACAAGCGTCGCAAGAAAATCAACCCCAACGACAAGGACAACAGCAAGCAGAACATCATCAAGGACGAGAACGGCGACTACTTCGAGGAGTACAACGTGTTCCATCCCAAGTTCCTCGACTGGGCCCGCATCAACGGCTACGACGTGGAGGAGGTGAAGCACATGGACGACGCCACTCTGCAGAAGCTCATCGAGCAGAGCCCCTACTTCCACGCCACCAGCGCCGACATCGACTGGGTGGCCAAGGTGAAGATGCAGGGCGCCATCCAGAAGTGGGTGGACCACAGCATCAGCGTCACCGTCAACATCCCGAAGGAGACCACCAAGGAGGTGGTGAGCAAGATATACGAAACCGCGTGGGAGAGCGGCTGCAAGGGCTGCACCATCTACCGCGACGGCTCGCGCACCGGCGTTCTCGTTGCCAACAACGAAAAGAAGGACGTGCCCTGCTTCGGCGAGAACCGCGCCCCCAAGCGCCCCAAGAAACTGGAGGCCGAGGTGGTGCGCTTCAAGAACGAGAAGGAGGACTGGATTGCCGTCGTAGGCATGTACGAGGGCCGTCCGTATGAAATCTTCACCGGCCGTGCCGAGAACTTCCTCCTGCCCAAGTGGGTGGAGAAAGGCTGGGTAATCCGCGTCAAGGAGAAGGGTCAGGAGCACGCCCGCTACGATTTCCAGTTCACCGACCAGGACGGCTACCACATCACCATGGAGGGCCTTTCGCGTATGTTCCGCAAGGAGTATTGGAACTATGCCAAGCTCATCTCCGGCATCCTGCGCCACGGCATGCCCATCCCCAACGTGGTGGAACTCATCGGCAAGCTGAACTTCGACACCGACAGCATTACCACATGGTCCAACGGTGTGGCCCGCGCCCTGAAACGCTACATCAAGGACGGCACCGAGACCGACGAGGTGTGCCCCGACTGCGGCAGCAAACTGGTCTACAACAGCGGTTGCAAGAGCTGTCCCAACTGCGGATGGAGCAAGTGCAGTTAAAGGAATAAACAAGCAAGCATATCAAGCAAGGTCCCGCCTGGCGCACTATGGCGGGACCTTTTTCTATTTCTGCGGCACGGCGAAGCGGATGGCCTGGGACAGGTTTTCGATATCGAAATGGTTTGAGCATACCAGTTCGCCGTCGAGAGCCGCCCACAGGGGCTTGTCGCTCTCGATGCTGACGCGCCGTCCGCGGCGGTATTCCACCACGTCCTTCATCTTGGTACTGTCCAGGTGTTGCCCTTTCTTGTACAGGTCTATGACGGAGACGAAGCGTGCTACCGAGATGGGAAGCACGGCCATCACCTCCATCAGGCCGTCGTCGTTCACCGACCGTGGGGCGCAGCAGTAGCCGCCGCCGGCATAGCGGCCGTTGGCCAGTGAGCCCAGCAGCATGTCGCCCTCGTGCCAGGCTTCGCCGTCGACGCCGATGCGGCAGGGGTGGTGGCGGCCGTAGAAAAGGCTGTGGACGATGCCTGAGGTGTAGGCCATCTTGCCGCCCACCAGAGGCTTGCCCCTGACAATCTCCATCGAACGGCATACGGCGGCCTCGAAGCCCAGGTTCATCAGGTTGATGCAATGGCGTTCCTGCCCGTCGAAGCGGACGCGCATCAGGTCCACGGGCATGGCCGGGGCCTCGACGAGGGCCTGGAGGCTGCGGAAGTCGGCCGTGGGCCAGTATTTCACGTAGTCGTTGCCGCTGCCGCAGGGGTAGCAGCCCATCTCGGCCTCGGGGTGGGGGAGGGCGCCGGAGGCCACCTCGTTCAGGGTGTCGTCGCCGCCGCAGGCGTAGAAACGCACGGCTTCGCTGGGGTGCGCGCGGCAGTATTGGTCCACATATCGGGTGGCGTCCAGGTGGCCTGTGGTCAGGTATATCTCGCTGTCGACGGCAAGGGCTTCAATCTCTTTGGCAAGGCTCTCGGCATGGTTCTCGCCGCCGGCATGGGGGTTGATGACGAAGATGTGCTTCATTAGGTGGGTCTAATAGTTAGGGGTATAACGCAATTCGTCCCACTTTATTGCCACCCTGGGCCGCCGGCGAAGAAAAATCTCTCCAAATGGAAAAGTTTTCGTATTTTTGCACCCCGAAACAGATATGCATAACGAGCAGGACATAGTCTATATGCGCCGCTGCCTGCAGCTGGCTGCCAACGGATTGGGACGCGTGAGGCCCAACCCGATGGTGGGCTGCGTGGTGGTGAAGGACGACCGCATCGTCAGCGAAGGCTACCACCAGTACTACGGTGGCTACCACGCCGAGCGCAACGCCCTGCTGCGCCCACTGCCGCCGGAGGTATTCCGCGGCGCCACGCTCTATGTCAACCTCGAGCCCTGCTCGCACTATGGCAAGACGCCCCCCTGCGCCGACTTGGTCGTGGAGCGCGGCATCCGCCGTGTGGTGTGTTGCAACGACGACCCCAACCCCCTCGTCGCCGGCAACGGCTTCCGCAAACTGGAATCGGCCGGCATCGAAGTGGAACGCCATGTGCTCGAGGCCGAAGGACGCGAGCTCAACCGCCGTTTCTTCACCTTCATGGAACAGCGTCGCCCCTACGTCATACTGAAGTGGGCGCAGAGCGCCGACGGCTTCCTGGCGCCCGCCGACCCGTCGCAGCCCTACTGGCTCAGTACCCCCGGACAGAACCGCCTCAACCACCGCTGGCGCACCGAGGAGGCCGCCATCCTGGTGGGCAGCGAGACCTACCTGTGCGACCATCCCTCGCTTACGGCGCGCCATTTCCTCGGCCCCCAGCCGCAGCCCGTGGTGCTCGACCGCCGCGGCCGCCTCAACGATGTGCCCAGCCATTGGCTCCACCTGCACACCCAGACCGTCGAAGAAACCCTCGCCGCGCTCTACGAAAAGAAAATCCAGTCCGTCATCGTCGAAGGCGGACGCCAGATACTGGATGCCTTCATCGCCAGCGGCCTCTACGACGAGGTGCGCATCCTCCGCAGTCGGCAACGGCTGGGTGCCGGACTCGCCGCTCCTGCCATTCCGCCAGCGGGGCGGTTGGCAATCATCGATTAGCTAAACCCTTTCTGCCACAAAGGCGCATGGGCGCGTGCCCAAGGTGGTGGCGATGACGAAGAGGTCGCCACCCTCTTTCAGCCCCAGATGCTTCTGCAGCTCGGCAGCGGCCACGGGGTAGTTGCGCGTGACCACATGCGCTCTCCCGTCGGGAATCCTCTTCTGCACCTCTTTGCGGGTGGGCTTGATTTCCACAAGGACGCTGAAGATGCGGCCAGGGAAGCGCAGGATGAGGCTGTCGCTTGTGTAGAGATGTGTGTTGCGCGACAGTTTGTCCACTCTTTCCGTTTGGCTCAGCATCTTGAAAGGCCCGGCTTTCATCAGCGCGGTATTGGGTTCGTAAAGGTATTTGCCCATTTCGCTGGCGTATGTTGCCTGGGCCCGGGCCTCGTCCTCGCGTGTGAAGGCAAAGTCGTCCACCGTGTCGTGGTGCAGATGGTGGCAGTGGATAAGAGGCTCGCCGTCGGCCCTTCCGCAAAGGAACAGCACCTCTTTGCACTCGCCTTGGACGGCTATGACATAGATGTCGCTGATGTCGCGCAGTTGCGAAGCCGCCAACGAGATGTCGATCATCGGCGATGCCTTCACCATAATCTCTTTCCCTTTGGACAGCAACAGTTCCTGATGCGCCAATATGTCGGGCGTGCAATCCTCGAAGGCCGCGACCTTGCGCCCCTGCTTGTCGCGACGGGCGGGGTCGACAAATATCAGGTCGAAGCGCCTGTCCTGTTTCTTGAGCCATTTCAGGCTGTCGCCACAATGGACGTGGACATTGCTTAGCCCCAGGGCCTTTGCGTTGCTTCTGGCCAGCTCGCAGAGCTCAGGGTCCTGCTCCACATAGTCCACTTCGACCTCCATGGGCTCTTCCGCCTTCCATCCGGCCAGGGCGAAAGTGTCGATTCCCATACCGCCCGTCAGGTCGGCGATGCGGAACGGCCGGCCCTCCTCTTTGCCGTGCAGCTGGAGGAAGAAGAACCGCAGATGGCAGATGTCGGCTTTGCGCAAGGCCGTAATCTCCGACGAGGCCTGCTCGCGGTTCAGTCGGGGAGGGTAGAGGAACTCCTCGCACTTCAGCAGCCCAGGCCACTTCTCCCGTGCCGTCCTCCGCCCTTCGATCTGCTGCGCCGCCGCAGTCATATCAACACCAGGATACCGCCCGGCACTCAGCAGCAACCGCGCGGTATCCTCGTTTTCATGAGTTTTGACGAAATCAATAAACGCCTTGTTCATGAAGCTTTTTCAGCCGCTCGACGACCATCGGGCGGTCCTCCTTGTAGGTGACGCCGAACCACTGCGCCGTGGTCTTCAGCACCGTCATGGTGGCCGTGCCGTTGTGAATGAAGGTGTTGACGGCGAAGGGAATGTAGTATTCGCTCTTCATCTCCGTGCCGTGCTCTTTCAGGAAGTCCACGAACAGCTTCTCGCTCTTGGCGAAGTAGTCGGGCGTGAAGCCGAAGAGGTTCATGCTCACCGTGGCGTCGGCGGCCAGCGGGTGCATGCTGCCGTCGGCGTCCTTGTATTCGATGCCGTTGGCCGTGCGGCCTATGGAGGTGCGCTCGGTCATGCCGATGAGCAGTCCGTTGGCGTCGGTCTCGCACACGCCGCGGCTCACCGTGCCGTTCTCGCTCAGCGTGTTCTCCAGGCGGTAGCCCACCATGCAGTATTTACCTTCCGTGCCGGCGAGGGTCTCCAGGTGGCGTGCCATCACCTCGAAGGCGTCGCGGCCGTAGAAGTCGTCAGCATTGATGATGGCGAAGGGCTCGTGGATGACATCCTTGGCCATGAGGATGGCGTGGTTGGTACCCCAGGGTTTCTCGCGGCCTTCGGGCACGCTGAAGCCCGCAGGCAGTTTGTCGAGCTCCTGGAAGACATACTCCACCTCGATGCGATGGCCGAAGTGGTCGGCGTTGATGTGTTTCTTGAACTCCTCCTCGAACGAGTGGCGGATAACGAAGACCACCTTGCCGAAGCCCGCGCGGATGGCATCCTCGATGCTGTAGTCCATGATGATTTCGCCGTGGGGGCCTACGCCGTCCATCTGTTTCAGTCCACCATAGCGGCTACCCATGCCGGCAGCCAAAACAAGTAATGTAGGTTTCATAATCAATCGGTTTTGTCTATAATTAAAATCTATCTATCTCTTTCTTTTGAAAAATTCCTTCACCAGCGTCAGGCATTCCTCGCTCCTCACTCCTGCCGTCACCTCTGTCTTGGGGTGCAGCATGGTGCGTCCCAGGCGTTCGAAACCGCGCTTCTCGTCCGGAGCGCCGTAGACGATTTTCGCCAGCTGGCTCCACCCCAACGCTCCGGCGCACATTACGCAGGGCTCCAGGGTGACATACAGCGTGCACCCCGTCAGGTACTTCGCCCCCAGGTGCTCCGCTGCCGCCGTGATGGCCAACATCTCGGCGTGGGCCGTCACGTCGTGCAGCATCTCTGTCTGGTTGTGGGCACGGGCAATGATGCTGTCGCCAGCCACCACCACGGCTCCCACCGGTATCTCCCCCTCGGCCTCCGCCTTGCGGGCCTCCTTCAGGGCTTCGCCCATGAAGTATTCGTCGTCAGGTTGCAGTATTCCCATCAGTCGTGTTCAAAAAGGGTTGTGTCCATGGCTTCGAAATGGTAGACTGTGCTCAGGATGGTCAGCACCCCGTTGCGCATGAAACTCTCCAGCGACGGCTGTATGCCGTGAGCCACCGGCAGGTATTCGTAGACGCTCTTCCACTCGATGTGGCCGGGTTTCATCTGGCCGTAGCCTTCATATACCTTGTCGGTCTCGAAGATGAGGGTCAGCAGTCCGCTTTCGGGTTCGAACATATAGTAGCGGGTATACATGGATGGGCATTCGATCTTCACCACCTGCAGCGGCTGCCCCTTCAGCTCTGTGGTGCCGTTCCAGCTCAGCTGGGCTCCTTTTTCGCGCCAGCGATAGAGCGGCCCGCGGAAGTCGTAGCCTTGAAGCTTCTTGTTGAGTTCCTCGATGGGCACGCTCTCCCAGGCCTCGTCCACTTTGGAGTAGACGCGGAAACGGTCTTTCCCGTTGCTCACCAGGCCGAAATCCAGCGTGCTCCCGTCCCACACCTCGATGCGGTGACGCTCGCCTGTGCCGTACCAGCGGTGCATCCAGATGGTGTCTTTCCTGCTCTGGTTGGTGGTGATGGCGGTCTTCATCACCAGCACGCTGTCCGCCGGCAGCTGGTCGATAGCGAGCATTTGCACATAGCGGTCCACCACCAGCTTGGCCGAGTCGCCCAGCACATCCTGGTGGTTCTGTGCCATGGCACCCATCGAGACCATCGTCAGCAGTGCAATCATCAGTCTTTTCATATTTCCCCTTTCGTTTATGTTCCCTATTTGTTGAACGGGAAGGTCAGCTTGTCGGCCTTCTCCTTGCGTGTGATGTGTATGTTCACCGTGTATCCCAGCTGCTTGCCCAGGGCGGCGATGCGCTTCTCGGCGTCGTCGCTTTCCAGTATGGCCTCCAGCTCGGCGAAGGTGATGTGGCGGCCTGCCAGGCGCTCCAGGTCGCGGTAGTCGCCCTGTTGGTTGCGGTCCATCAGGGGCACTCGCACCCACACCGAGTCCGGCGTGGCCATGGCGCGCCCCAGTTCAATCAGCTTGCTCACGCTGCACCATATCACTTTCCCCTTCTCCATGCGCACCTGTCCGCTGACGCTCATGCCCTCCACCACTCCGGTGAAGGTCATGACGGTGTATTGGGGTGCTGCCGGTGCCGGCGCCGGTGTGGGGGATACGACATTTTGGGTGCTGCGGCAGCCGGTTGCCAGCGTTGCCAGCAGTGTCACGGTCAGTAGTATTGTGATGTTCCTTCTCATTTTTTCAGTGTTTTGAGTCTATTTGCCACGGATGGCCTCCAGGTGTTTGCGCAGGGTGTCGCTGTGCGGGTCGAGGCGCACGGCCTTCTCCATGTAGGGCAGGGCCTCGCCGTCGCGGCCCATCAGGTGCAGTATCCACGCATAGGTGTCCAGATTGTTGGCGTTGTCGGGCTCGGCGTCGATGGTGCGGCGGCTCATGCGCTCGGCTTTCTCCAGCTGGAGGTTCTGCTCCGAGAGGTAGTAGGCGTAGTTGTTCAGCGTGCCCATATCGTCGGGCCGCAGGGCCAGACAGCGGTCGAAAGCCTGCCAGGCCTTGTCGTATTGCTGTGTGCGATAGTAGGCCTCGCCCATCAGGCCGTAGGTCTCGGCCTCGAGGTATCCCTTGCTGAACCCCCATTTGGCGGCGGTCTCCAGCTCGCGGAGGGCCTCGTCGTAACGCCCGCCCAGAAGGGCCTGCTGGGCCAGCATGAAGTGCGGCAGGGTGTGCACGGGGAAGAGCGCCGCGGCGCGCCGGGCATAGCGCTCTATCTTCGCCGCGGTGCCCTCGGTGCCGCTGAGGCTCACCAGCAGCATCTCCCAGATTTCGTACGTGCTGCTGTCGCGTTGCAGCGCCAGCTCAAACTGGTGCGCCGCCTCGGCGTAGCGCTGCTGGTTGAGGAGCACATTGCCATAGAAGGCGGCAAACTCCGTGCTGTCCGTGCATTCCGCCATGGCCTTGTCCATCAGGCGGAACGTGGTGGAGCGGCGTGTGGTGTAGAACTCCTCGTTGCTGTAGAAGGAGCCGAGGAGCTGCAGCTTGCTCTTGCCGTCGAGGGCGGGATTGTCGAACGCGCGCACCATCTCGCTGTCGGCCTCGGCGGGGCGGTTCACGGCTTTGTAGTATTCGGCCAGCTGTATGTGGATATAGGGGTCCTCGGGGTCGGCCTCGAGGATGCGGTCGTAGTAGGTCTTGGCCTTCGCATATCGCTTCTGCTGCATGTTCATCTCGGCCAGGATGGCATTGCTCTGCTTGTCGCCGGGCACGGCTTGGGCCAGGGCCTCCACCTCGGCCATGGCCTTGTCGGGCTTGCCGGCGGCGTTCCACAGCTTGGCCTTCTGCATGGAGATGGGCTCGGTAATGCCGATGCGGCGCTCCACGCGGTTCAGCACTTCCACGGCCTTGGACAGGTCGCCGGCCGAGATATACTGGTTGGACAGTTCGTAGTAGTAGTCCAGCACCTCGGGGTTCTGGCGCACAATGGTCTCCCAGGTGTCGAGGGTGCCCTTGGTGTCGCCCTTCATCTGCTGCGTCATGGCCAGCGACAGGAGGTACCACACATTGTCGCCCTTCAGCTCCACGGCACGCCGCGCGCAGGCCTCGGCGCTGTCGGTCCAGCCGCGCTGGGCCAGGAGCTGGCTCATGCCGTACCACGCCGCGTCGCACTGCGGAAAGCGCGCCGTCGTGCGGCCGTAGGCCTCCAGGGCCTCGTTGTTGCGCCCCGTCTCCTGCAGCGACAGGGCGTCGATGAGCATCCCGTCCTCCGCCAGCTGCTCCTCCGTCACCTCGCGTATGGGCTGCCGCTGAAAGCGTCCGTCGGCCACCGTCGCGCTCTTGCCGCTCCCGCAGCCCCACGCCGCCAGCACCGCCGCCGCCATCAGCACCATTCTTCCTTTTTTATACATTTGGATTCCTTTATATATATTTTACTGCCTATAGAAACGGCACCACGCTGATTTTATTGTATGGCGTGCCGAATTATTTCGGCGCCCCCTCCCGGGGGCAAAAACCTACCCGAGACGCCCCTGATACGGCCGTTCTTATATTGTTCTTATATTGTTCTCATATTGTTCGCATATTGTTCTTATATCTACAATATAGGAACAATATAAGAACAATATGTAAACAATATAAGAACGGCCGTTCCGGGGACCTTTCGGGAGTGGGTCGGATGGCCGTTAAAGAATCATAAAAAAGAAAAAAAAAATTGCAGTGTAAAAAAAAATGCCTATATTTGCATCGTGAAATATAATGCTGAAAAGTGTTAAAAACTAATTGAATAAACTGATAGAGAAATAGATAAACGAAAAAACGGAAAATAATTTATTAATCATCAAAATTCAAACAAAATGAAAAAAGCATTAATGGTTCTCGGTTTGGCAATGTGCACCACCATGGCATTTGCCCAGACCTCGATCTCGCGCCACGACATGCCTCGTAGCCGTGAGATGAATGTCAACCTGAGCGAAGCGAAGCCCATGCAGGACATCGACTACAAGGCTTCCATCTTCGCCAAGGACGCTCGCTACGACACGCTGGTGGTCTTCACCTTCTCCGAAGCACAGTGGGGTCAGATGACCGCCGGCACCCTCACCGCCGGCGCCCACATCATGGTAGATGGCGTGGACAGCACCCTCGCCACCGGCTCCGGTGCCCACACTGTCAACGTCAATGCCAATCCTTGGGCCCAGTGGCGTCGCTACAGTGACACCACTAATTTCATCAACAACTTCACCAACGACTACACCAACGGTGTCCACCAGTATCTTGGCGGCAACAGCTTCTATCGCGCTATTCTGAACCGTATCGGTGTGAGCAACCAGACCGACACCCTCCTCAACAAGCCGAACGACGGTTTCGTCTGCATTGCTTACGACTATTTCCAGGATGATAATGGCGTTGGAGACGTCAACGCTTACATCCAGCTGCCCACTGTCGACCGTACCGGTGCAACCGGCCACCTCGTGATGGTCGCCGTCAACCAGGCCTACCGTAGCTTCTACGATAAATGCTTCATTGACTACCAGATTGGCAACACTTGGTATGCCCGCGAAATCAACGTCAACGGTATCGACTGCGCCGTCAACGAGTGGGGCCCCTCCAAGGTTCGCTACGTCATGCCCCACAACCTCAAGGACGTCGCCTCCATCAAGCTGCGTGTCCGTGCTTCCGCACAGAAATATGCTGCCTATGGCTACGGCTGGTTCCTCGACAACGTCGCCGTCGTCAACATGCTCGAGCACACGAGCTGGACTTTCAACACCGTCGCTCCCTTCGACGGCCTCTATGGTATGATTCCTCAGGGCATGACTATCCCCGTGACCTTTGGTGTCCACGGTGTCAACAACAACATTAACGACATCAACAACGCCACCCTGACCCTCGAGAACGCTCCTCTCAACGGCTCCTTCACCAATGTTATCACCTCCGACAACTTCAACCTGACTGCCGGTGATATCTTCAAGAACTACAAATTGTACATCAACGAGCGTGGCTTCATGGATACCGCCTACTCCTTCGACTATGGTACCCATAGTTTTCTGGGCAACTTCGAGAACTACGGCGCCACGACCCTCAGCGGCAACTATCAGGGCCGCGGCCTCAACACCAGCACTCCCGGCCCCAATGTCTATCGCATCAAGGCCAACGCCGGCACCCTGAGCACCCTGATCGACTCCGTCCTCTACACTGTCTCCAGCTATGAGGAGTTCGACGACGACAACTATGTTAACGGTTACCGTTGGGGTCGCGACAACGGCGTCATCGCCGCTGGTACCTCCTTCAAACTGGCCTACACCAACACCGGCTACATCACCCAGACCGACAACAATTCGCACAGCGCCATGCGTAACTACATGGTCCACGTCCGTTATGTCTCCGGTAGCGAGATTCCTACCGACCAGAACGGCGAGCCTTGGGTTCTTCTTGGATACGAGATGATTCCTTCCACCGACGGCAACAATGGTGCTGCCGAGGATGCTATCCTCCCCATCATGACTGAAGAGGTCTACTTTGAGGAAGACGGCGAGAAGTATATTTCGTTCTCCGACCTTCCCACTGGCCTTTCCGCCGAACCCATCGACATTCCCGCTTCTTCCCTTACCGCTCTGCCCGATACCGGCTATGTCATGCCCGGCGAGGCTTACAGCGCCATCAATGTCAGATTCCCCGATCCTCCCGCTCTGAAGCCCAACACAGCCTACCGCTTCGGCTATCGCCTTCTGGAGGAAGTTGAATTCCACGTGGCCACCCAGTCTTACTCCTACCTCAACGGCAATGGCAGCTACACCAGCTACGCCTCCAACCCCGAGACCGCTCCCTACTACTACCAGAACATGCCCTTCATGCCCTACGACGTCATGGTTTACGATGCCAACGGCCAAAACTCGCAGGGTAGCCACTGGCTGTTAGGCTGGTATTCCGACAATTACCCCCTGATTCGCCCCATCGTTGGACCCGCCCCCCAGCTGGAGCGCGTTGCCATCGGTGCTAACTGCGAAAGCAATGTCGGCGACACCCTGGGTATCTCCGTCATGCGTGGTACCGATAACCTCTGCCAGGACAATGTTATGGCTGCTGTCGGAACCGACCAGCTCATCGAAATCCACCCCCTGGGCGACCACAGCGTCATCGTTGAAGGTAGCATCAAGGTGAACGGCCAGCCCGTTGAGGTCTACGATGGTAGCGACAATTTCCAGCCCTCCAACCCCTGGTGGCTCTACGAAGGCGAATACAATGTCACCAACAGCCGCGGCGATGTTCTGCTGCAGCGCAAATACTATCAGTTGCAGTTCTCTGAGATCGCTCAGAACGCTAATGGTTACGAAATCACTGCCGAAGTTGAGTGGGTTGGCCATTCTGGCGTCGGAATCGACCCCGTTGCTCCTGAGGCTACCCTCGTGCTTGCTCCTAACCCCGCCACCTCCACCGTCAAACTGCACGTCGAGGGTGTCTCCGGAATGGTTAACTGCAGCATCATCGACATGAGCGGCCGCGTTGTCTACAACGCCAACGTCAATGCCGAGGCCGAGACGACCATCAACGTCAGCAGCTTGCCTGCCGGTGCCTACTTCGTCCGCGTCACCAACGACACCTTCAGCAAGATTGAGAAACTCATCGTGAAGTAAGGTTGTTCCAGTTGGAAACAAAAAAAGCCGCCCAAACGGGCGGTTTTTTTTTATGTATTGTTTTTTTAAAGGACGTTTCCCAGCTGTTCCTTGATCTTCTCGAGTTCGTCCTTCATCTCTACGACAAGCTTCTGGATGCCGGCGTGGTTGGCTTTGGAGCCGGTGGTGTTGATTTCGCGTCCCATCTCCTGGGCTACGAATCCCAGTTTCTTGCCACAGGAGGGCTCGGTGGCCATGGTCTGGCGGAAGTAGTCGATGTGTTTCTGCAGGCGCACCTTCTCCTCGGTGATGTCGAGTTTCTCGAGGTAGTAGATGAGTTCCTGCTCGAAGCGGTTGTCGTCGACCTCTTTGATGGCGGCGTTGGCCATGTATTGCTTGATGCGCTCCTTGGCGGTGTCGATGCGTTCGCCCTCGAGGGCGGGAATCTGGCGCAGCTTCTCCTCGATGAGGTTGACGTGCTTGTGGAAGTCCACCTCGAGGACGCTGCCTTCGTGGGCGCGGAACTGGTCGCAGAGGTCGATGGCGCGCTGGAGGGCGGCGGCGGTCTGCTGCCACTCCTCGTCGCCGACTTCGTCGGTGCCGGCGCTGTTCCAGATATCGCTCATGGCAGCCACGGTGTCGAAGATGGCGGCATGGGTCACGTGGAGGTCGTTGGCCACGTCGGTCAGGGCGTTGTAGCGGGCCACGAGGAGGTCGCGGTTGAAGCTGGCGTTGTTGACGGCGGTGTTCTCCTCGCTGAGGATGCATTCCACTTTGCCGCGCTCCAAGACGCCGAGCATGGCGCGGATGTCCAGTTCGTGGGAGCGGTAGGCGGCGGGGACCTTGACGATGAGGTCGAGCTGCTTGCTGTTGAGGGTTTTGATTTCTATGTTCAGTTTTTTGTCGCCGAAGGTGGACTGCACCTTGGCATAGCCGGTCATTGATTTCATTGTTCTGCTACTAAATTCATGAATTCTTTTGTTCCATATTCTTTGAGGGTGCCGCAGGAGTCGTAGATGAAGTATACGGCTGCGGTGCCGGGGCCGTCGGGGTGGGCGGCGATGAAGCGCCGGGCGCTGTCGAGGCCCATGACCATGTAGGCGGTGCACATGGCGTCGGCCAGCCAGCATTGGTCCTCGACCACGGAGACGCTGAGGAGCGAGTGCTGCACGGGGCGGCCGGTGGCGGGGTCGATGGTGTGGGAGTAGCGGACGCCGCCTTTCTCGTAGTATTTGCGGTAGCTGCCGGAGGTGACGACGGAGGCGTCGGTGAGGGTGATGGCGGTCTGGACGACGGGCTCGCTGTAGCGGTCCTCGGCGGGGCGTTCGATGCCTACACGCCAGGGTTTGCCGTCGGGTTTAAGGCCGCGGGAGATGACCTCGCCGCCGATGTCGACGAGGTAGCTGTCGATGCCGTAGCCGTCAAGGAGGCGTGCCACGAGGTCGGAGGCGTAGCCTTGGGCGATGGCGTTGAAGTCGAGTTCGGTGTCGGGATTATGACGGAAGAAGCGCCCGTTGGCGTAGCCTACGGGGCTGTGGGCGGCACGGAGGAGAGCGGCGAGGGTGGTGCTGTCGGGTTCGCTGCGTTGCTTGAAGCTGAAGCCCCAGGTCTGGACAAGGCGGCCCACACGGATATCGAAGGCGCTGTCGGTGTAGTCCATGATGCGCAGGGAGTTCTGCAGGAGGAACGAGAGGATGTCGTCGAGCGTATCGGTCTGGCCGTCGTTGATGCGGCGCAGCAGGGAGGAGTCGACCCAGAGGGATGCCGAGCGGTCGAAGGCCTGGAGGAGGGAGTCGATCTGCGGCTGGAGGTTGCGCTGCTCGGGGTCGAAGTACTGGATGCTGTAGTAGGTGCCCTGGGCCTCGCCAGCGAGGCGAACGGGCTCTTGCCGATGGCAGGCGCCCAGGAGAAGGGCGACGGCCGAGAGGGTTACCAAAAAGCGTCCGGCACGGGGGTGCCGAACGCTTTTGTCTTTAAGATATGTATTCATTATTTGTTGACAATGAATTTGCGGGTGGTCTGCTCGCCGTTGGCGGAGCGGATCTGGAGGGTGTAGTTGCCGATGGCGAGGTTGCCAAGGTCGAGCTGGGTGGCGCTGGCGTTGACATCGCGGCGGATGACCTGCTGGCCGATGGCGTTGTAGACAACGACCTCGCTGATGCCCTCGGCGCTCTCAACATTGAGGAAACGGCTGGTGGGGTTGGGGTAGAGGTTGACGTTGAGGCCGTCGACATCGTCGATGCCGAGGTTGTAGGAGATGGTGATCCAGTTGTTGGCAACGCAGACGTGGTTGTCGGCAAAGTGGCCGGTGGTCTCGAGGCGGATGTCAGTGTTGGCGTTGACGGTGACGGAGACGGAGTCGGCGGTGCTGAAGGGAGTGGTCTCATTGTTCTTGAACCACTTGTAGGTGTTGTTCTCGGTGGGGGCGCTGTCATTGGTGAGGACGGCGGTGCTGGAGACATCGGGGTGGAGGTGCCAGTTGCCTTCGATGGTGACTGCGGGGGTGTTGTGGACGGTGAGGTTCAGCTGACCGACGGAGTCGCAGTTGACGGCATTCTTGACATCGGGGAGGGTGTAGTTCTTGACGGTGGAGGTGTAGTAGGTCTCGTTGGTGAAGGGCCAGAAGTAGCTGTCGCAAACGGTCTCGTTGTATTCAACGAAGGAGCGGTGGTTGACGACGATGTTGAGGTGGATGGTGGTGTCGTAGCATTTGAGTGCGGTGCGACGGGAGTAGATGAGGGTGGTGTCGACGCTCTCGGTGAATTCGAAGGTGTTGGTGTTGCTACCGAAGGTAATGGAGTATTTGTCGCAGACGGTGTCGTAGACAGTAGTGTTGTTGATACGCTGTGCGGGAGTGAGGATGGTGAGGTTGAGGGTATGGTAGGTGACGCACTTGGAGGTACGGTGGGTGGAGTAGAGGGTGTCGCCATTCTCATCAGTGACATAGACGCCGCTTTCGGTGAAGGTGGCGTGGTCTTGGGCCATACCCTGGCCAGCACGGTTGTCGAAGTAGAAGGTGTAGGTTTCGCAGCTTGTAACGTTGGTTTCTCTGAAGTTGGGCACGATGTTGAGGCTGAGGGTCTGCACGCGGGTGCAGGTTGCGTCGGTCGTGTCGGTGACGGAGACGATGGTGTCGTTGTAGTAGTACTGGTTGGTGACATTCCACTGGTAGCGGCCGCAGTTTTCAACCTTGATGGTGTCGTACTGGGTACCGGAGAAACTGGTGATGCGGATGGCCATGAGGCTGTCGCAAGCGCCAACGGTGGTGGTGCCCATGGCGTAGATGACGCGGTTGGTGTCGCCGAAGGTGTAGGTGGAGTCGTTCCAGGTGATGTTGCATCCGCCAACAATTTCACGGACGACGACGTCGGAGGTGTCTGTGAGGGAAGGCACGATGGTGAGGACGAGGTGGGTGTTGCTTTCGCAGCCATCCACGGTCTTGGTCACGTCGAAGTTGCCGCTGGTGGTGTATTCGACAGCGTCGTAGACGTATTTGTCGCAAGCGACGGCCTCGATGGTGTCATAACTTGCACCGGTGAGGGTCACCTGGAGTTTGACGATGCTGTCGCAACCGTCGACGGTGGAGAGCGTGTCGAGGAAGGTGCCGGAGGTGGTGAAGATAGCGGTGTCGTTGGCACTTCTACCCCACTTGACGTTGCAGATGCCGCTGAGCTGGATAGCTGCATTGGTATCGTAGACGGGAGTGCTCATGGTGAGGTTGAGCACGTAGGTGTTGCTGTCTCCAGCAGGGGAGTAGAGAACCACGGTGTCGTGGGTGTAGGTGACATTGTCCATCCAGGTGAAACTGCTGCAGACGGTTGTGTCAATAGTTACCAAATTGCCGGCTTTGTTCTGGCCGATAGCCATAGGCATGCATGCAATAGCCAATAACAGACTCAATAATACTTTTTTCATCTTGTTAGTGTGTATTTTTATTTATTATTATTCTTTATTAATTTTTATTCAATTGTTTGTTGTTTAGTTTGTTGCACAGACGGAGTTGTTTTCTTCGCCGTCAAGAACAACATGCAAAGATAACACTTTTTTTCGGAATGAACAGATTTTTGTTGAAAAAACTGTATTTTTTTAAGTTTTTAACACCAACTCGGCGATGTTTTCGACGTGCTGGGTGTGGGGGAACATGTCGACGGGTTGGATGCGGCGTACCTCATAGCGATCAGCAAGGAGCTGGAGGTCGCGAGCCTGGGTGGCGGGGTTGCAGCTGACGTAGACTATCTTGCGTGGCGCCGTGGCAAGGAGTTGTGCGACGACCTTCTCGTGCATGCCTGCGCGTGGCGGGTCGGTGACGACGACGTCGGGTCGTCCGTTGGCGGCAATGAAGTCTTCGGTGAGCACTTGTGCCATGTCGCCGGCGTAAAAGCGTGTGTTTTCATAGCCGTTGATGCGAGCATTGTTCTTGGCATCGGCAATGGCTTCTTCGACGTACTCGATGCCCACGACACGGCGGCATTTGTCGGCCAGGAAAAGGGCTATGGTGCCGGTGCCTGTGTAGAGGTCGTAGAGGGTGTCGTCGGGCTTAAGTTCGGCCAGTTCGGCCACAAAGCTGTAGAGTTTCTGGGCTTGGACGGAGTTGGTCTGGTAGAAGGATTTGGGGTTGATGATGAATTTCAGCTCGCGGCTGCCTTGGTATCCTTGCATGTGTTCCTCGATGTGGTCGAGGCCTCGGTAGGTGACGACAGTCTGGTCGCCATAGGAGTCGTTGAGTTTGGTGTTGATGATGTATTGCAACGAGGTGATTTGTGGGAAGCGCTCGGCGAGCATGTCGAGCAGGGGGAAGAGTCGTTTTGGATCGTCGTCGGCCACCACGACGATAACCATCCATTGACCGGTGGAAGTGTTGCGGATGACGAGGTTGCGCAAAAAGCCCGTGTGGTTGCGAATGTCATAGTATTCAAGCCCATGGGCTTCTGCATAATTGCGTACAGCGAGGCGTATATCGTTGCTTGGATCCTGCTGCAGGGCGCAATGCTCAATGTTGAGCACTTTGTCGAAGAGCTGTGGGATGTGAAAACCGAGGGCGCCGGGGGAGGGTTGGTGAGCATCGCCGGCAGCAAGCTCTTCCTGGGTTCTCCATGCTTTGGTGGAAAAGGTGAATTCCAGTTTGTTGCGATAGTAGTAGATACTCTCCGAACCGCAGATTTGTCGCATGCCGGAGCAGTCGACGTTGCCGAGACGCTCCAGGTTGTCTCGCACCTGGCGCTGTTTGGCTTCGAGCTGGGATTCGTAGCGGAGAGTTTGCCATTTGCATCCGCCGCACACCCCAAAGTGGGGACAGCGCGGATCGACGCGGAGGTCGGAGCGCTTGTGGAACTTCACGGCCCGGCCTTCAGCATAGTTCTTTTTCTTCTTGTATAGCTGTATGTCAACGATATCGCCAGGTACCACGAATGGCACGAACACCACCAGCCCGTCTACTTTGGCCACGGCCATGCCTTCTGCGCCAGCGTCGGTAATGGTCACCTGTTCCAGCAATGGCAACTCTCTGTTTCTTCTTCCCATAGTGTTGATTTTTTGTCTTATAAAACAAAAAAAGAAGTATCCTCTAATACTTCTTTTCTCTTTGCAACGCCGTACAAGTCTCCATGATGTATGGAGGTCTTGCTTATCGTTCGTCGGAAACGGTCAGTCTCTTTCTGCCTTTTCTACGACGTGCGGCCAGCACTTTTCTACCGTTGGCGGTAGACATTCTCTTGCGGAAACCGTGCTTGTTTGCTCTCTTTCTCAGGGACGGTTGGAATGTTCTTTTCATTTTTCTGCAATATTTTTTGTTTCTTTTTTCGTCAAAATTCTCATTCAAAAATACGCTCTTTTCCCTTCGCGATTTTTTGAAATTGAGTTTGCAAAAGTACACAATTTTTTTGAATTGTTGATAAAAAATTATTTCCGTAAAATCTTTTTTGTGTGTAAAGTGTTGTTTGTCAATTGTAAATATGTGAAAAATAAATTCTTTTTTTTCTGTTTGAAAAAATATTTGTACATTTGCAAATCCATTTTTCAGAGTAAAAAGATGTTAAATGGAACAAATTTTGAACAGTTGGATTAACAAAAAAACGCAGCAGCCGGATATGGACAAGAATCAGTTTATCGAAATGACATCGAACCCGAGCCGTTTCACCTCGCAAGGCCGTGGGTGGCTTAAGGCTCAATTGGCCAAGTATCCCTATTCGTCGGTGGTGAGTACGCTGACTCTGCTGGCCGACCGCGCCTTTGGTTTTGACACCGCCGAGGAGCGTCGCGCCGTGGCCTTGTCGGTATGCAATCCTGCCGTCCTTGATTCCCTGCTTGCAAGTGCCTCTTCCGGTCCCGCTCCGGTGGCGGACGACCCCTCCTTCGATATTCTCAGTGAGATTAACAACATTCAGGAGGTCTCCTTCAAGACCGCTCCCAAGAGTGTCATCTTGTCCAATTTTCTCCAAGTCGACCCCTCGAAGGAGGAAAATGAGAACCCTGATTCGACTCGCATGCACGATATCAACGACAAAAAAAGTTTAGTGCCGGATGTCTCCTTGGGTACTGAAACTCTGGCTGTTATACTTGAAAAACAAGGGCGTTACGACAAGGCTTTGGCAATTTATAAGAATTTATTGGCCAATAATCCCGAAAAAAGTAGTATTTTTGCACCCCGAATTCAAAGACTGACAACAATATTAAATAGTAAATAAATTTATTAAAAACTATGCTGTATAACATCATCGTAATCCTGATTATCATTGTTTGCGTTTTGCTTGCATTGGTTGTGCTCGTGCAGAACTCCAAAGGTGGCGGACTCGCTGCCAACTTCTCCGCTCCCACCCAGGTGATGGGTGTGCGCCAGACCGCCGATTTCCTCGAGAAAGCCACTTGGTGGCTCGCCGGTATTCTTGTGGTTCTCAGTCTTGTGGCAACCGTCAGCATCCATCGTGGACAGACCGCTGACCCCCTCCAGTCCGAGGTGAAGGTTGCCGACTATAGCCCCGTTCAGCAGGCCCCTGCCGCCACGGCCACTATGCCCGTTGCCGCTACGCCCGCCCCCGAGGCCGACCAGCAGTAAGTCGTGGCTACCTCAGGCTTCGAGCCGGTTGTCCAAAAACTTATACTATCCCACTTTCCGCACCATCCCACGGGCGGACAGTGGGATGCTTGTGCTGCTATGGCACGTTTCCTGTATGATGGCGACCCTCGCTCGGCCTTCCTCTTAAGGGGATATGCCGGTACGGGCAAGACCTCGCTCATCTCTGCCCTCATCCAGACCCTCCCGGCCCTCCGTGTCAGCTCCCTGCTGCTGGCACCCACAGGACGTGCCGCCAAGGTCATCTCCTCCTATTCCGACCGTCCTGCCTTTACCATCCACAAGAAGATCTATATGACCGTCACCGACGCCTCCGGCGCCGTGCGTACCGTCAGGGGGATCAACAAGCATTCCTACACCCTTTTCATTGTCGACGAGGCTTCCATGATAGGCCTCGAACCCACCTCCACACGGCAGAGCCTCCTGGAAGATTTGATAGACTATGTCTACGATGGCAACCATTGTCGCCTCATGCTCATCGGCGACAGCGCCCAGTTGCCTCCTGTGGGGCAGAGCGAGAGCCCTGCTCTCGACGAACGCTATCTTGCTGCCGCCTTCTCTCTCAACATTATCTCCGCCGAGCTCACCGAGGTGGTGCGCCAGAAACAGCTCTCCGGCATCCTTGCCGGGGCTACGGCCCTGCGTTCGCAAATCACCGCTCTTGTGGGCGGCGACGAGGCCTCGCTGCCTCTGTTCAGCCCCAATGGCGTCGACGTCATCCGCCTGGCGGGCGAAGACCTCATGGAGACCCTCTATCGCGAATACGGCGACTTCGCTCTCGACCAGGTCGTCGTCATCTGTCGCTCCAACAAGCGCGCCAACCTCTTCAACCAGGGCGTGCGCAACACGGTCCTCTTCCGTGAGGAGGAGGTCAACGCCGGCGACTACCTCATGGTGGTGAAAAACAACTACTACTGGCTCGACGAGGAGAGCTCCATCGGCTTCATCGCCAACGGCGACATCGTCGAAGTGCTTAGCGTGCGCAACGTGCAGGAACTCTATGGCTTTCGTTTTGCCGATGCCACTGTGCGCTTTGTCGACTATCCCGACGAGGAACCCCGCGACTGCAAGCTCCTCCTCTCGACGCTCTATTCCGAGTCGCCCTCGCTTACTGTCGACGAGTCCAACCTGCTCTTCAACAACGTTATGGAAGACTATGCCGACCTTCCCACCAAGGCCGAGCGCATGCGCGAGCTTCGTGCCAACCCCTATTACAACGCCCTCCAGGTCAAGTTCGCCTATGCCCTCACCTGCCACAAGACCCAGGGTGGACAATGGCGCACCGTCATTATCGACCAAGGCTTTCTGCCCCCCGACATGCTCCTCGACCGCGAATACCTACGCTGGCTCTACACCGCTTTCACGCGAGCCACCGACAGGGTCTATCTGCTCAATTTCGAGCCCCGTTTCTATGAATAAATGATTTATTTCCGTGCCGAAAACACGGGATTGGCGTACATCTCCATGAATATCCGTTGGCATTCGCCCTCTGGCAACTGGTTCATGCGTTGCAGGAACTGGTTCTTCACTTCGGCCGAATAGTGCTGGCGGTGCTGGTTGGCACCCGTCAGCAGGTCGTAGGCCAGATAGTTGGTCGGCATCAGCTTGTAGAGCTTCTGTATGCGCTGGTCGAGCACGGCCGCTATATGGTCCGCCAGGTCGCCGTCGGTGTTTATCTCGGCGCTGCTCAGCGGCTTGCCTATGGACAGGTGTATGTGCCCTTTGGGGCCGATGATGCCTGTGGTGACGCTGTTGGTGTCCTCGCCCTCCACCTTGTGGTAGCCGCCATGGGCGCGCTGGTAGAGCTCGTGGGCCTTCAGCAGGTCGCAGGGGTCCCATTCGTACGACACCGCCACGGGGATGATGTTCAGCTCGGCCAGGGTTTCGGCCGCGGGACCGTCGCTGCCGAGGGTCAGCATCTTGATGATGGCCGGCGCCGTGGAGTCCACGCCGTCCTTGCTGCGTCCGTTCTTCTGCGCTATCCACACCGACTCGTGTTGCTCCACAATCAGGCTGTGCAGATACTGCGACAGGTGCTGCAGGCTACGGTAGAACGCCCGGGGGTTGCCTCCGCCGCGCTCCATCTGGATCAGCTTGTTGCTCAGGAAGAGGTCGCGCAGCAAGGGGGTCTCCATCAGGTTGTTGCCAAAGACGATGTATGAGGTCTCGTATTTGCGGCGTATAAGCTCCATCTGGAGCAGGAAGGCGTCGAGGGTGATGTCGCGGTGGTTGGATATGTAGAGGCAGGGTTTCTGCTTGCGTATATAATCGAATCCGGAGCAGGAGAAGCCCTGCGAGGTGTTCTTCACAATCTGGCAGATGGCGTCATACATGAACGTCGTCTGCAGTTCTTTGACGGTCTGCACGTTGCGCAAGCGCAGCATGGATTCTTCCACGGGGGTCTGCGGATAGATGAATTTCAGTATCTGGGGAATGAGCCCCCACTGCATGATGTGCGTCAGCGCCTCGCGCAGCTCAGCGTCGTTGTAGGGTCGTATGTCGTCGAAAGTGTTGGCTTCCATGCCTTTCGTTATATCTGTAATTGGTGGTTAAAAGACGTTCTCTATCAAGTCGTCGATTTCCGTTTTGGGGTCGGAACCTTCGTAGAGCACGCGGTAGACGGCCTCGACAATGGGCATCTCGTCGCACCGGCCTATCAGCATGCCCAGTTCGTGGAAGTTCTTGGCGGAGTAGTAGCCTTCGGCCACGGTGCCCATCTTCTCGAAGATGGCGTCCAGCTCGCCGCCGCGGGCAATCTCCTCGCCCAGCCGGCGGTTGCGGCTGTGCTTAGACCAGCAGGTCACCATCAGATCGCCCAGGTAGCAGTTGTCGGCAATATTGCGGTTCACCGATGGGAAGACCTTGATGAGCTGGCTCTGCTCGCGCATGGCGGCGCTGACCATCACGGCGTTGAGGTTGTCGCCGTAGCCGAGCCCCTGACACATGCCGGCGCAGATGGCGTAGACGTTCTTCAGCAGTCCCACGCGCTCCACGGCCAGGATGTCCGTCGAGTGGGTGGTGTGCAGGTAGGGGCAGCGCATCATCTGCTCCACCTCGATGGCCAGCGAGGGGCTGTTCGACGCCATGGTGAGGAACGTCGGCTTGCCGTGCCCAGCCTCCTCGGCGTGGGTCGGTCCGCTGATGACGCATATGTCGTTGCGCTTGATTTTCAGTGTCGTCTCCAGAAAGACCGACACCGACACCCTCCGCTCGGGGATGATGCCCTTGATGGCCGAAATGAATTTCTTCCCTTTGTAGGCCGACCGCGGCAGCTGCTCCAGCACGTTGGCTATGAAGGCCGACGGTGTTACAAGGAAGAGATATTCGCTCTTTTCCACCACCTCGGCCAGGTCGGCGCTGATGTCCAGGCGGCTGGTGTCGAGTGCCACATCCGGCAGGTGCACGGGATTGTGACCATCGAGTTGCAAGCCGTCGCGTACTTTGTCGTTTCTCACCCACCAGTTCACCCTCCGGTCTGCCTGTTCAAGCAGTATTTTAACAATTGCAGTGGCCCACGAGCCACTTCCAATCACTCCTATCATTGCTATATATTATTGTACGTCAATAGTTAATGTACTATTGGCTTTTTTTATTTGTGTTGCAAAGATACACATTCTTTTTCACATTTTATAACATAATTTTGTTAAAATCCCTTAAATCCACGTTTCCGCACCTCCGTCCTTGCCACCCATCCGAACCCTACCCGATTCGCCCCCGATACGGCATATCTTATATTGTTTTTATATTGTTTACATATTGTTCGCATATTGTTCTTATATCCCCAATATAGGAACAATATAAGAACAATATGTAAACAATATAAAAACAATATAAGAACGGC
>Ga0256405_10004132_pt1 | contig 27947 bp, 15 predicted proteins | sample RumenRJG_02DNA_FD_189096 | JGI IMG/M metagenome (GOLD analysis project Ga0256405, IMG submission 189096) | Bovine rumen microbial communities from Lethbridge, Alberta, Canada - RJG_02 | ecosystem: Host-associated > Mammals > Digestive system > Stomach > Rumen | place: Canada: Alberta... | reverse complement strand
AGAAGCCACGTGGCGGGCGCGCAGAGGAGTTGGACGAGCCGCAGGAGGAAGAGGACTTCATCGAAGTCGAGACGAAACCGAAGTTCTCGGCGTTCGTCGCCGGCTCGCGCGCGTCTCTTTCGATAGAGATCGATGCGCACTATGGAGAGATCGAGTTTCCGGTCTGCTCGGTGCAGAGTCAGCGGACAGTCTATCTCCCTGATCCCGACGATCCGCTTGTGCGGCGTGTGCGCTCAATGAAGACGGAGCGCGAGGCGGTGAAGGCCGTCGAGAAGTGGGGCTTCTCGCCTGGATACAACGACGGCGACCTGCGACTTTACATCACTGACCCGCAGAAGGTTCTCAACTTCCTCGGCGCAGGGCTTCCCGCTCTCAGGCGCAAGGGCTGGCGCATAGACCTCGCCGACAAGCTTATGGAGCTTACGGACTCGATGCCGTCCGTCGTGCCTGTCGTCACCGTGCGCGACGCTCCAAACGGCGCGTTCGACGTCTCGTATACTTTTGACGCGATGGGTCACGAGGTGTCGCCTGTCGAGATACAGGCCGCGCTGAACCGTGGCGACGGCTACATCATGAAGGACGGAGCGGTAGTCCTTCTCGACAACTCTGCGATAGAGTCGATGCACGGTGTGTTCCGCGACTGCGCGCCGTCGCAGAACGGCGCGGCGGCGGGGTGGTTCCGCGTCAATTCCGTCCACGCGCCATACGTAAAGGCGTCGCTCGATCTCCTCGACTGCATAGACTTAGACGATTCTGCTGCGAGACGCTGGCGCGAGACGGCGGCTGCGAGGAACCGCGATTCCGGCGCGAAGTTTGAGCCGGTCGCGCTAGGGCCCCTCGACAATGTCTTGAGACCTTACCAGAAGCAGGGCGTATACTGGATGTGTTTTCTCGAGAACGCGGGGCTCTCGGGGCTCCTCGCGGACGAGATGGGCCTTGGCAAAACGCTCCAGACCCTGACCTGGCTCTCGCTCCCACACTCCTCCACTCCCCCACTCACACACTCCTCCACTCATCTTCCTTCCCTCATTGTCTGTCCGACTTCGCTTGTTAGGAACTGGGAGGCGGAGGCGAAGAAGTTCACGCCGTGGCTCAAGGTGCTCGTCGTCTCTGGTCCCGACCGCGCAGACTCCTTCGGGCTTATCGACTCGGCCGATGTCGTCGTCACATCATATGCGCTTCTCCAGCGCGACTTTGAGGATGCGTATCTCGGGCACAAGTTTTCCGCCGTCGTACTCGACGAGGCGCAGCACATAAAGAATAGGCAGACGAAGAATGCGAAGGCGGTGAAGATGCTCGAGTCGGAGCGGCGTCTCGTACTCACCGGCACGCCTGTCGAGAACTCGGTTGCGGACGTCTGGTCGATCTTCGACTTCCTCATGCCCGACTACCTCGGCGACTACGAGACGTTCAAGGCGAATTTCGAGGAGCCGATCGCCGATGGTGGCGCGGCGGGTGAGGAGGCACAGTCGCGTCTGAAGCGCAAGTTGCATCCTTTTATCATGCGTCGACTCAAGAAGACTGTCGCGAAGGACCTTCCCGACAAGATCGTGAAAGTCTCCTACTGCCCGATGTCGGAGGACTCGCAGCGCGAATACAACGAGGCGCTTGCGAAAACGCGGCGCCAGGCGGGAGATGCGATACGCGAGAAGGGCTTTGCAAAGTCGAAGTTCGAAATCCTTGCGATGCTGATGAAGCTGCGGCAGATAGCGTCGCGCGCGAAACTCGAGGCGTTCTTGGAGCAGTTAGAGAGCGCGATAGAGGGCGGGCACAAGATCCTCGTTTTCTCGCAGTTTGTGAAGATGCTCGGGACGATAGCCGAGGAGCTGAAGGAACGAGGCGTTCCGTTCTGCTATCTCGACGGCTCGACCAAGGACCGCCTCGGCGAGTGCACCCGCTTCAACCGTTCGCCGGAGATACCGGTGTTCCTCATCTCTCTTATGGCGGGCGGCACGGGCCTCAACCTCACCGGCGCAGATATGGTGATGCACTACGATCCGTGGTGGAACCCGGCCGTGGAGGACCAGGCGACGGACCGCGCCCACCGCATTGGGCAGAAGAAGACGGTGTATGTCATGAAGATGATAGCCTCTGGCTCTATCGAGGAGAAGGTGCTCGCGCTTCAGCGCCGCAAGCAGGCGGTGATTTCCGCGACAGTCTCCACGACCGACGAGGCGGTAATGGAGCGTCTCACCGCCGACGATCTCGCCTCGCTCTTGTCGTAACAAGTCTACAGGCGGTAGCCCGTCACTCGCCAAGAGCCTCGGCCCATTTCGCGTCGAGGCGCTTTTCGCTTACCGGGATTGCCGCGCGCACCTCGGGCGCGAAGACTGAAACGCGAAACTCCTCGACCATCCAGCGGTACTCCGCGAGCGCGTCGCGGTTTGCGATCTTCGGCCCTTTGCCGAGAATCGCCTCGCGGTATTGCTCCCAGTAAGGCGCGACGCGCGATTCCTTCGCCCTGTCTCCAGATGGATTGGACCTTGCGCGGTCGATGCGGACGCGAATGCCGCGAAGGTAGCGGTCGTAGTGCTTCAGCCGTTCTGGCGGAACGGCCTTTAGAAACCCAGGGAAGACGAGCCACGCAAGCTGCGTTTCCACCGCGTCGTAGATGTCTTCGGCTGGCGCGGCCGTCTCAAGCCGATCCGCGCACCCCGCGGCTGATTCGAGGATTGACGAGAAAAGGGCCGAGAGTTCCGACTTTGCCGCGTCGATTGCGCCGCGCCGCTCCTTGAAGCGCGTTTCGAAATCTTCTTTCGTGCGTATCGGCGCGAAACCCGCGACTGCGCCCATGCGTATCGCCGCCCAGAGAAGGTCGTCTGCGATGCGCGATCGCTCGTAGCCAATCGTGCCAAGGTATAGCCCCGCCGAAAGCGGCAGTCTGTTCGTCGCGAAAGAAGGGCGTGCGTGCTGCGTGAGCCGCAGGAAGAAGAGACGGACTACTCCCGCTTCGTGCGAACGCGCGGCATCGTCCGCTGACTTGAAGAGCTTGATCCTCACGCCGTCGCCTTCGTCTGAAAGCGCGGGATAGTGCGTGAGCGTCCATCCCGCAGACGATGCCGTCTGCTTTTCGTCGAGGGTTCCGAAATCCCAGCTGAAGTGCTTTTCGTCGTCGTGCGGCGACGATGCGCTTGCGCTTCGCCCGCCTACGCCTGCGGCGGCAAGGGCCGCGTCGAGGTCGCGCGTCTCCGCGACGATTCTTCCGTCTTCGTCCTTGATGCGGTATCTGACGAGCAGGTGCGGCGGATATTTCACGTTCTCCCACGCGGCCGCGGGAATCGCGATGCCGTTGTGCGTCTTAAGGACTTCGCGCACTGCATCGACGAGCGGCTTTTCCCCGGGCGAGAGAAGAGGGGCTATTATTGCCACCGTGTCCGAAATTGGCGAGACGACGCGCCGCAGCGAAGACGGAAGGACGCCGAGAAGGAACGCGAGCTTCTCAGGAAGCGCCCCTGGCACGAGCCAGTCGGCGCTCCAGAGCTTCAGCACCGCCGCGTCTGACTTTCTGACTGTGCACGTTATGCCGTCGCGCTCCGGATCGTCTGGCGTGTGGCGGTAGGATAGCGCAAGCTTGACGCCGCCTATGCGTATCGAGTCGGGAAACGCCGCGGACGAGATGCCGACTTTCGGGAGCCACTGCCGCTTGTCGAGGCGGAAGCGCGACTTCTCCTCGTCCGTCGCCACGCGAAGCCACTTTGCGAGGTCGCGCGTCGATACGATCTCGCGCGGAATCGTCTCGTCGAAGTGGTGGACGAGCGCGTTTGCGTCGAAAAGTTCTGGGCGGCGCAACCGTTCGGCGCGCTTCTTTATCTCTCCTATCAGCGCGGCATTATCTCGGACTAAAGGCGGAGGGTGCGGGAACTCTCCCATTACGAGTCCGTGGAAAAGGAACATCTGCCGCGAGAGCGCGGGGTCGATGCGGCTGTAGTCGCGTCGCCTTGCGGGAACGATCACGAGTCCGTAGAGCGTGACCTGCTCGGTTGCGCGGACAAAGCCGTTTTCCGCGTCCCATTCTGGCGAGCGGTAGCTGTGTTTCGCGATGTCGCCTGCAATCGGCTCTATCCAGCAGACGTCTATTTCGGCGGCGTTTCGCGCGAAGAGGCGAGAGGTGTCGACGAGCTCGCCTGCGACGATCCACTCCGGAGAATTGTTTGATTGCTTGGTTGTTTGATTGTTTGATTTGCCAGTCTCGCGTCTTGCGTCCCTCGCCCAATGTCCTTTCTTCCCCAGGACCGAGGAAGGGTGTAGCGCAAACCTGAGCGCGTGGGCGCCTCGGTAGTCGTTCGTCTCGGGGTCGAGGTGGCCGATGCGGGCGAGAAGCCCTGTTAGAAGTGCGCGATGCAGCGCGTCAGGGCCGCCGTTGTCGCTTTCGATGTCGAGACCGAGGTGCTTCGAAAGGTCCGTGAGCTGTCTTACGAGATCGCGCCATTCGCGCATCTTCGGATACGAGAGGTATGTCTTTGGCGCGAGTTTTCTCAGTTGCGTCTGCGAAATCTCTTTCGACTTTTCGTCCCACCACTTCCAAAGTTTCAGCGTGCCGAGGAAGTCTGACCCCGGAACGCGGAATTGTGCGTGCGCCTGGTCCGCCTTTTCCTTCTCGTCGACGGGGCGGCGCTTCGGGTCGTCGCAGCTCATCGCCGCGACAATCGGGAGCGCCGATGGAAGTGTGGCGAACTGCGATGCCGCGAGTAGCATCCTCGCAAGGCGCGGTTCTACAGGAATTCGTGCGAGCTTGTGGCCTATCGCGGTGAGCGCGATGTCGTGGTCCGCGTCGTGGCGTATCGCGCCGAGTTCGAGAAGCTCCCTTAGCCCCTCGCGTATCATCGTCGGCCTCGGCGGGTCGATGAAGGGGAAGTTCTCGATGTTCCCGAGCCGCAGGTCGAGCATAGTAAGTATCACGCCTGCGAGCGACGAACGCAGCACTTCTGGCGGCGTGTACGCTTCGCGCGATTCGAAGTCCTTTTCTGAATAGAGCCGTATGCAAGTGCCGGGTCCGAGTCGGCCGCACCGCCCCGCGCGTTGTCGCGCCGACGCCTGCGAGACGGGCTCGATTTGGAGGCGCTGCACTTGCGTCCTATGGACATAGCGCGAGATTCGCGCAAGCCCAGAGTCAACGACTGCGCGGATGCCGGGAATTGTCACAGAAGTCTCGGCTACGTTTGTCGCGAGTATCACGCGGCGCTTCTCTGAGAGGCGAAACGCCCTCTGCTGTTCGGCTGCGGGAAGCGACGCGAGAAGGGGAATCGTCTCATCGTCGCGGTGGAACTGACTTCGCTGGAGATAGTCCGCCGTCTCGCGTATGTCGCGCTCTCCCGGGAGGAAAACGAGTACGTCGTCATTCGGCGGGAGCGTCCGTATCGCGGCGGATATTTCGCGCGGGAGATCTGCTTCTTCGCCATCTGGCGGTTCGCGATATTGTATTTCTATCGGGAAGATACGCCCAGGGACGGAAAGCGTCGGTGCGCCGCCGAAGAACTGCGAAAAACGCTCGGTGTCCAAGGTTGCGGACGAGACTATTACTTTGAGGTCGCGCCGCTTCTCCAAGATGCGCTTGAGAATCCCGAGAAGGAAGTCTACGTTGAGCGAACGCTCGTGCGCCTCGTCGACGATGATCGTGTCGTAGGCGCGAAGAAGAGGATCGGAGCGAGTCTCTCCGAGAAGTACGCCGTCGGTCATGAACTTGACGCGCGTCAAGTCTGAGACTTTTCTCCCGAAGCGGTGCTGGTAGCCGATGATGCCGCCGACGGGCGACTTCAGTTCCTCCGCAACGCGCTCCGCGACCGTGACGGCGGCGAGGCGGCGCGGCTGGGTGCATGCGATGCGCCGGCCGTTTTTTCCGCGCCCAAGTTCCATCGCCATCTTCGGGAGTTGCGTCGTCTTTCCGGAGCCCGTGTCGCCGCAGACGATTACGACATCGTTCTTCTCGAGGAGAGCGAGAATCTCCTCCCGATGTTCGCAAATCGGGAGCTCTCCAGGATAGTTAAAGTCGTTGTCGTGCGACATGGCGCTATTTTACCATTTATATGCGTCACTCGCCCACCCCCTCGTTTTGACCGTGCGCGCAATCGCCGCGATATGATAAAATATACACGAGTGAAATAAAGGGGAACGATCTATGAAACTATGCGGAGTTGCGGCGGCATTGGCCGTCGTCGGTAGCTGCGCCTTTGCGGGTGCAGCGGAGAGACTCGACTATCCGATAAAGAACGCGTCGTTCGCGTCTGCTCGGGCAACTGGCGGTTTCTGGTTCGACCGACTGGAGACAAACCGCGTTTCGACGCTCGTGACCGACTGGGCGAAGTGCGCCGAGACGCCTCGCATCGCGAACCTGACGAACGCCGCAGCGCGAGCGCTCGGCACGTTCAGCGGAACTCCCTTCGACGACTCTGACGTCTACAAGGTGATGGAAGGAACGGCGTATGTCCTCGCCCAGCATCCCGACGAGGAACTTGCGCGCAAGCTCGACTGGCTGATCGGGCAGGTCGCGAAGGCGCAGGAGCCGGACGGCTATCTCTACTCGGCGCGGACGCTCGGCTACAGTCTTTCTGCTGAGGACAAGAAGGCGTGGGGCGTCAAAATGATGGGGCCGGTGCGCTGGAGCAATATTTACGATTCGCACGAGCTCTACAACCTGGGGCACATGATAGAGGCGGCAGTAGCGCGGTACGAGACGTCCGACAAGACCGATTTCCTCGATGTTGCCCGTCGCTCGGCTGATTTAATATGTCGCACATTTGGCAACGAGCCGACGCAGATCAAGGGGACTGCGGGACATCAGGAGATCGAGCTTGCCCTCGCGAAGCTCTACCGCGTTACTGGCGAGAAGAAGTATCTCGACCTCGCCAAGTTCTTCCTCGACATGCGCGGCCGGAAAGACCTTCGCCAGACATGGGGCGCAGATCGCCAGGATCACGAGCCGGTCGTCGAGCAGAAAACCGCGATAGGTCATGCCGTCCGCGCTGGCTACATGTACTGCGGCATGGCCGATGTCGCCGCGCTCTCAGGTGACAGGTCGTATCAGGAGGCGATCGACCGGATATGGGAGGATGTCGTCGGCGGACAGCTCTATCTCACCGGCGGCATCGGGGCGCGCCACGGCTTCAATCATCCGAAGTACGGGCAGATGTGGGAGGCGTTCAACGGAGCGTACGATCTGCCGAACGACAGCGGCGAGGCGTATCTCGAGACGTGCGCAGCGATAGCGAACATGCTCTGGAACGACAGGATGTTCCGCGCGAAGGGCGACGCGAAGTACATTGACGTCCTCGAGCGGACGCTCTACAACGGCTTCCTTTCCGGCATCTCTCTTTCGGGCGACGAGTTCTTCTACCCGAACCCGCTTGCGTCGAAGGGGGGCTACAAGCGCTCCAAGTGGTTCGGTTGCTCGTGCTGCCCGGTGAACGACGTGCGCTTCATCCCGCAGGTGCCGTCGATGGCATACGCGTCGAAGAAGGGTGTCGTCTACTGGAATCTCTTCGTGGAGGGCGAAGCGACTATCGACTATAACGACGATGCGGCTGGCGGCTTTGTGCGCGTGCGGCAGAAAACGGACTATCCGTGGAGTGGTCGCGCCGAGCTTGCCGTCCTCGAACCTGCGCTAAGCGCCTCGAAGGACTGGCGCGCCGCGATTGCGCTCAAGGTTCGTATCCCCGGCTGGGCGAGAGGGCGTCCCGTGCCGAGCGACCTCTATGTCCAGACATCTCCCTCGTCTGCTTCCGATGTCTCGCTTTCCGTCAATGGCGAGCGCGTTGCCGCTAAAGTTGGCGACGACGGCTATGTGACGATAGAGCGCAAGTGGAAAATTGGCGACAAGGTCGTCCTTGATCTGCCGATGCCGGTCAAGCGCATCCGTGCGAACGAGAAGGTCGCCGCGGATCGCGGGCGTCTCGCCGTGGAACGTGGGCCGATTGTTTACTGCGCTGAAGGTTTCGACAATGGAGGCAAGGCGTATGGCGCTGTTCTTCCCGCCAACGCGACATTCGAGGACACGACGATTTCGATCGGCGACAAGACGTTCCCCGCGCTCAAGGCGTCGAACGGTCTCGTGCTGATACCGTATTTCCTCTGGGGTAACCGCGAGCCAGGCAACGAACTCCAGGTGTGGTTTTCAAAAAAGCCCTGATCGTTTTACATGGGAGATATGTCGCGATGAAGACACAGATTGGAGTTGGAGCTGCAGTGCTTGCGGCGCTCGCAGCCGAGGGCAAGAACTTTGACCGCGACGAGCTTAACGCGATGCTCGACAAGCTCGCCGCCTCGCCCGAGCCGAAGGTCCGTCGCGGGCCTGCGGCGATGTGCTACAAGGTTGCGATGCCACGCCCGGCGGAGAGCGCCTACAAATGCCCGAAGTGCGGCGCCGTTACCAAGTATTTCAGCAATCATTTCGAGGATACCCTTGCCTTCTACAGGGATGGAGCTGTACAGCTCAAGGGCATGGGGCTCGACATTTCGCTGGACGAATCCTCGCTTTGCCATGTCTGCACGCCGGGGAAGCCGAAACCTGTGACTGGCTATTGCAAGACAGGCGAGGGAAAAAGGGATAAAGTCAGGATCATCGGATGTCGCGATGGCGGGTACACCACGCAAGTCATAGAGCGCGAAAACGCAATTGGATGGATAAAGAAGGAATCTCTCTCAAATGATGTGGTGGTGGTGGATCATGCCTATCCTCTTTCACGTGTTGGACCAGGTATTTGCCCCATTATCGTAGACTTGGGTCGTGGAGAGAAGGTCAAGTTGCTTCCGCGCGCCCCTGATGATCCGGAAGACATGGTTCGTATTGACGCTTCCCTGTACTATCTGGGCACATGGAGGTTTTTGCGGAAAGAAGAGCTTACGGACATCGACTACGGAGATGGGAGCCTGGCGTCGGATGAACGCATAGATAATCTTCATTGGATTATCTGCGGCAACAGGGTCAAGGCGCAGCGCGCCGATGTCGGAATCCTCAAGACATTCCTCTCCGGGGAGCTTGTATATCGCTATGGACATGGGATGGAAATGCCTATGCAGAAGCAGCTTCCTCGTCTGCGCGAGCTGCTGGGAGAGCCGAAGAAGTGACGACCGTTCTTCCGCCTGTTGCGGCGCTGGAGCTGACCTACCGCTGCAACCACGCCTGCCGGTTTTGCTCGTGTCCGTGGTTTGCGGGCATGATAAAGCCGAGTGCCGAAATGTCCGTCGACGAGTGGAAGCGGCTTGTCGATGAATTTGCCGCGAACGGCGTTCGCCAGTTCTCGTTCACCGGCGGCGAGGCGCTGATGAAGGAAGGTTGTCTCGACCTCGTTGACTTCGCGTCGAAGCGGGCGCTTGTGAACTTGCTCTCTAACGGACGGATCGTGACGGACGATGTTTTGCGCTTCTGCGCCGAGCGCGGGATTCGCCTTTCTGTCAGTATGCCGGGGCTAAAGTCGTTTGCGGAGAACACCGACAGCGACACGCCTGTCGAGCACATTCTCGGCGTGTTCGCGCGCGCCCGCGAACTTGGCTGCGGAACGACAGTGGGCGTCGCGGTCACGAAGCTCAACTTGCCGGAACTCTACGAGACGATTTCCGCCGCGCTCGTCGCTGGTGCGGACTCGCTGCTCTTGAACCGCTTTCTGCCTGGCGGGCGCGGACTTTCTCATCCAGAGCTTATGCTGACGGCAGAGGAAGTACGCGAAGTCGCCGACATCGCGGAGGAAGTGCTTTCGCGCGCGAAGCGGTACGGACATTTCGGAACGGAACTTCCAGAGTGCCTGATCAACACGGAGAAATACAAGTTCTTGCAGGTCTCGACCGGCTGCTCTGCGGCAACGGAGTTCTTCACGGTAGGGCCGAACGGAATGATCCGCGCCTGCAACCACAGTCCGGTCGAGATTCTCAGGTGGGACGAGTGGGAGCGGCTTCCCGAGTGCGAGGAGTGGATGCATTTCGTCCGCCACGACTACCTGCCCGAGATGTGCGCGGGCTGCGCGCGCGCGGCAAAGTGTATGGGCGGCTGCCGCGAAGCGGCGCGTGTTTTCCTCGGTTCGCCGTCCGCCCCCGACCCGCTTTTCGCCAACGGATCAATCTCGCGTCATAACTGATCGTTGATCGTCGTAGAGGGTGTGGTATAATATTTGATGTGAAAGGAATTAGCATATGAAGAAAATCTGTTTTGCGATGTTGCTTGTGGCGGGGATAACCTGCCTTGGCGAAGTGTCGGCCGCTGAGCCGATGGAACTGCGGGTGTATCCGATTACAAACGAATTCTTTGAACGTATGTCGTTTGACGAGGATGCTGAAATATGGATGAGGAAAGAGGGGTTGGAAACTGCCTATCGCGAAGACGGCTCCTATGATGTGGAGACCGCTTGCAAAAGTGCGCTTGGCCTTTTGGGTGTCGACTGGCCGGAAGGTTCCAGCATCTTGCACATGAAGACCACGGGAACTATAAACGTGCGGAACACGCCCGATAACCTCGCGAAGTTCGAGAAGATTCTCGACGAGTTCGCGCTGAAGTCCTTTAATGTCGAAATCGACACTCGCTTTGTCGAGACTGGCCGCGCGGCGCTTGAGGCCGTCGGCTACTTCGACACAAACCGCGTCGACGCGGCGGTCTTGCAGGAACGGCTAATGGAGCGCCAAGACGCCAAGCTCCTTGAGTCTGTTCGCGTCGTCACGCGTCCGGGTGAAGAAGTGGTCGGCAAGCATGTGAAGGAGATTATCTATCCGACTGACTTCGATGTGCAGCTGAAGCATAATATAGCATCCTCAACGAACACTGCGGCGCTTTTGTCCGCTACCGTTGAGCCGCAGTCGTTTACGATGCGCGAGGTCGGGTCGATTGTTCAGGTGACGCCGACAGTGACGGACGTGGCGGACTTGATCGATCTTGAATTAAATGTGCAGCTTACGAGCGAGCCCGAATGGAAGGACTATGGCGCAAAGGCGAAGTGGGAAGGCGCGGCAACTTACGACCTACCGATGGAACTGCCGTTCTTCCCTATTCGGGCGAGCGTCGACACACAGGTCAGCGTTCGCCCTGGTCGCACCCTCGTCTTCGGCGGCGTGACTGATTCCCGTAGGGCAAACGAAGACAAGTTCGTCCTTGTCTTTGTCACGGCGCGGCTTGTTGACTGCGCTGATGGCGAGTATGGGCCGACGAGTCGGCGCTTGAGTGACCCCGAGGTTCGTCGTAAGTTTGAGTCCGACGGAATGGAGTCGTGGACATTCTTCTATCAGCTGTCATTTGATTGCTGCATGATGCGTGCATATCCCGATCCAGACGCAAAGCCAAAGACGAAAGAGGAAAAGGCCGCCGAAGTCGCAGAAGACGAGCGCGGAATTAAGGAATGGTTCACTGAGGCCGCTGGTGTCGAATGGCCGGAGGGTTCGTCGCTCCACAAACTCAGGTCGCTCAATCGCCTCTGGATAAAGAACACACCCGAGAACCTTGCCAAGGTTGCGAAACTCTGGACGAATATCCATAACGATGGCTATTGCAGAAATATCGAGTTTGACATTCGATATATGTCGGCGGACAGGAAGACTCTTTCGGAAGTCGGCTACTTCGGCAGGGGCCGCGTCAATGCGGCGGTCTTGCGGGATCGGTTGATGGCGCAGGACGGCGCCAAGCTTCTCGAGTCGCCGCGCCTTGTCACGCGCCCAGGGGAGGAGACGGTTTGCAAGGGCGTCATGGAATACATCTATCCGACCGACTACTATGTAAATCATGCAGTCTCAAGCCAGACGGACGGCTCAAACACCGTCTATGGAGTCGACTCCGCGGGCGCGGCCGCAGAGCCGCAGTCGTTTACGATGCGTGAGGTCGGGACGATCGTGCAAATAACACCGTCATTGGTGGATGACGGCAATCTTATCGATATCGAATTGTATACATACCTTGTGGGCGAGCCCGAGTGGAAGGACTACGGCGCGAAGGCGAAGTGGAAGGGCGCGGCGACATACGACCTCGCTATGGAACAGCCGTTCTTCCCTGTCCGCGCGAGCACAGACACGAAAGTCAGCATGAGGCCAGGCGCGACATACGTCTTTGGCGGCGGCGCTGACAGGCGCAAAGGCGACGAGGACAAGTTTGTCTTTATCTTCGTCACGCCCCGCCTCATCGATCCATGACCTGCTGAACGTTTATAATGGTGGTTTGCCACAAAGAACAGGAGAAGACAGGAGAATGAGCGTGGCAGTTTCGCTAGACAAAAGAGTTTAGGAAGTGGGAAAGTGCATCTGTGGTGACAGTCCCCGTGAAACCGTTGTAAAAGGCCTGTTTGCGCGGTGTTGTTGGCGTGCGCGTGAAAACTATGCGGCAATGCACGTTAAAAATATGGTATAATGCCGTTGCTTTGAGATGTGCATGATGGACGAGATACGCGCGAAGCGTGACGAGATATACGCTATCGCGAGGAAACACAAAGCAGAGAAGCTTTGGGTCTTCGGCTCGTGCGCCCGAAAAGAGGAGCGCCCCGACAGCGACGTTGACTTTCTTGTAAAGTTCAGTCCAGATGTGGGCTTTAGAGATTACGATTCCATTGAAAACGGTTTTTCTGCGTTGCTTGGTCGAGTCGTGGATATTGTTTCTTCGTCTGTATTGCCAAGTGCGCCGCGCTTTGCGAACAGGGTGTGCAGGGAGGCGGTGGCAGTATGAGGTCAGGTGGTGCGGACTATCGCGACGAGGATCGGCTGGAGCACATGATGTGTGCTGTCAAGCGCATAAGAGCGAAGATGGTTGGGCTGGACCGCTCAATGCTTGCCGAAGGCGATGACCGTACGGAGCTGATCATCTACAATATGCAAGTGCTTGGAGAAGCGGCGAACAATGTTTCGGATGAGATGTGCGCAAAGCATCCGGAAGTTGATTTCAAAGGTTGGGCCGGCATGCGGCATCGACTTGTTCATGATTATGCCAACATAGATCTTAATATTGTCTGGAATGCGCTTGCTGATGATTTGCCAAAGCTTGAAATGGCGTTGAAGCCGATTGTTGATGCACTGCCACAGTCGCCAGGTGCGCCGGAGAACCTAAACGACTTTCTGTAATATTCGCCGCTCTACTTGTATTGTGTTTTTTGCGACCCTACTTGACAAATGCCCTGCGCCTTTTGTAATATTGATAATGTAAAGTGTGAAAGGAAAATGTAGGCGCAATGGGCAAGAAGTTGTTGATAGTCGAGTCTCCCGCCAAGGCGAAGACGATAGGCAAGTATCTCGGGCCGGAGTTCACGGTCAAGAGTTCCGTCGGCCACATCCGCGATCTCCCGAAGGAGAACGGCGCGATAAGGATCGACAAGACGGGTGACGAAAGCTGGACGTTCACGCCGAAGTACGAAATCTCTGAAGGCAAGGAGAAGGTCGTCTCGGAACTCAAGTCCGCCGTCAAGTCGTCGAGCGAAGTCTATCTCGCAAGCGATCCTGACCGCGAAGGAGAGGCGATCGCGTGGCACCTCAAGGAAGTGCTCGAGCCCGTCGCCGGCAAGAAGCCGTTCCACCGCGTTACCTACAACGAGATCACGAAGAACGCCGTCCTCAAGGCCGTCGCAGAGCCGCGCGACATCGACATGCCGCTCGTCGACGCGCAGCAGGCGCGCAGGATCCTCGACCGCATCGTCGGCTACAAGGTCTCTCCGCTTCTCTGGAAGAACATCGCGTGCGCCAACAACCGCTCGCTCTCCGCGGGCCGCGTCCAGTCTGTCGCGCTGCGGCTCCTCGTCGAGCGCCAGCGCGAAATAGAGGCGTTCAAGCCCGAGACATACTTCCTCATGGGCGTCGAGGCGAAGAAGCGCGGCTCCGCGAACGGCAAGTTTGTCGCTAAGCTCGCGCGCATCGACGGCGAGAAGCCAAACGTGCGCGACCGCCAGACCGCCGATACTACGCTTCTCGACCTCGCCGACGCCGAGCTCGAGGTCGTCGACCTGAAGGCCCAGCCGAAGACGCGCCACGCGCTGCCGCCGTTCACTACGTCGACGATGCAGCAGGCGGCGTCGAGCGTCCTTTCGTTCTCGCCCGGGAAGACGATGAAGCTCGCGCAGTCTCTATACGAGCAGGGGCGCATCACCTACATGCGAACCGACTCCGTCAATGTCTCCGAGCAGGCGCGCGCGGCGGCAAAGGAATACGTGACCGCGACCTTCGGCGGGGAGTTCTACCCCGAAAGCCCCAACTTCTTCAAGTCCAAGGCCGACGCGCAGGGCGCGCACGAGGCGATACGCCCGACCGACGTCATGCTGACGCCCGAACGCGCGGCGGAGAACGGCATGGACGCCGCGGAGCTCAAGCTCTATGGACTCGTGTGGAAGCGTTTCGTCGCGAGCCAGATGGCCGATGCTAAGACGACGGTCCGCACCGTATCGCTTGCCGCGAGAAAGCCCGCGCTCGCGCACGACTACCTCTTTACCGCAAGCGCGACGGAAATCGACTTCGAGGGCTTCCTCAAGGTGATGAACCTCTCGCTCAAGAAGAAGCGCCCTGACGGCGAGGAAGACGACGACGATACCGACGAGGTCGCGGCGCTTCCGCCGCTTTCCAATGGCGAGACGCTCGACGCCGTCCGCTGGCTCGCTGACGAGAAGCAGACGAAGGGTCCGTCACACTATTCCGAGGCGTCGCTCATCAAGGCGCTCGAGGAGAACGGCGTCGGCCGCCCGTCGACCTACGCGGCGACGATTGAGACCTTGAAGGCGCGCGAATACGCGAAGACCGAGAAGAAGAAACTTATCCCGCTTGAGCGTGGCTTCCTCGTCTGCGACTGGCTTGTGAAGAAGCTCGACGCGCTCTTCAATGTCGGGTATACCGCGAAGATGGAAGCCGAGCTCGACAAGGTCGAATCGGATGGCGAGCCGATGAACGCGATGCTCAGCGAGTTCTACGCGAAGTTCCTAAAGGCCGTCGAGTCCTGCAAGGAGCCGGCTCCCGACAAGGAGAAGTTCGAGATCGTCTTCTCGCTTCTCGACCAGGTGAAGGAGTGGAAGGAACCGAAGACCGTCGGCAAGAGGACCTACGACGACAAGGCGTTCGTCGAGTCGGTGCGCACGCAGTTCGACACTGGCAAGCCCCTCTCCTCGCGCCAGCTCGAGTATCTCGTCCGCATGGCCCTCATGTATTCGTCGCAGATACCGAACTGCGAGGCGACGCTGAAGGAGCACGGCATCGCCGGTTCGCAGGCGCAGAAGCCCGAGACGGTGGACGCCGAACTCGTGAAGTGGTGCTTCGACACGGCCGATAGGATTGTGGGGCTTATGCGGAACCCGTTCCTCAAGAGTTTGCGCGACCAGACCGAACGCGGGCGCGGCCTCTCGCAGAAGCAGTTTGCCATACTCGTCAAGGCGGTGGGCGAGAACGCCGCGGGGCTCGACGACTGCGACGAAATACGCGCGAAGCTTTCGGAATATGTCTCAGGCGGTTTCTCGCCGATCCAGCGCGAGGGCGAGTCCGTCGTGCCGCGTCTCATCGCACTCGTCGGCAAGGTGACTGAGTGGCGGCCTTCTTCGAAGAAGGGTCGCAAGACCTACGACGACAAGGCGTTCGTCCAGTCGCTCGTAGACCAGTTCGAGCGTCGCAGGTCGCTTTCGCCGCGGCAGGTAATGGCTCTCAAGCGCGTCCTCGTCGCCTACAAGGACAAGATACCCGGCTATGCCGAAGTCGCGGGGCCGCTTGGCCTTGAAGACATTCCCTCGAGCCGTGACAAGAAGGCAGAGGTCATAGATGGTCCCTCCGACTAATCCGCGCACGGCGGAGGATCCGCGGGTGCAGCGCTTCGAGGCGAACCTCCTCGCGGAGCGCGGCGTCTCGCCAAACACCTGGGAGGGCTATTCCGCCGACATCGCGCAATTTGCCGCGTTCGTGTGGGGACACGATGCGGCGCCGCCGTTCCCGTGGGGCGAAGCAAGCGACGCGGCGGCAAGGGCGTTTCTCTCCGCTTTCGGTTCGGCTGGCGCGCAGGCCACGACCGTTCGCCGCAAGCTCGCGGCGCTACGCGCGTTCTACAGGCATCTCCAGCGCGAGGGCGCAGTTACCGACAATCCGTTTTCCTCGCTTCGCGGGCCGCGCAAGGCGAAGACCTTGCCGAAGGTGCTCTCGGTCGGAGACGTCGAGGCGTTTCTCGCGCAGCCGGGCAAGGATTTTTCCGAGGGGCGGCTTTCCGAGCGCGAGTTCCTGCGAGACTCTGCGCTTTTCGAAACGCTGTATTCGACAGGGTGTCGAATCGGCGAGGTCACGCCGCTCAGGTGGCGCGACATCGACTTTGCGCGCGGCACGGCGATAGTGACAGGCAAGGGCTCGAAGGACCGTCTTGTCATTCTCGGGTCTAAGGCACTCGACGCGCTCGGGCGTCTGCGCGGCGCATCTGCCGCGAACGACGGCGACGCGGTGTTCCAGTCCTCTGCCGGGAAGGCGGCTTCGTCGCGCTTCATTGAGAGGCGTATGAAAAAGTATCTCGCAGAGGCGGGGCTTTCGCCCGACCTTACCCCCCACAAGCTGCGACATAGCTTCGCGACGCACCTCCTCGACGCTGGTGCGGACCTGAGGAGCGTGCAGGAAATGCTGGGGCACTCGTCGCTTTCCACGACTCAGGTCTACACGCATGTTTCCGTGGAGAGATTGAAAGACGCATATTTTTCATCACACCCGCGCGCCTGATTGTGGTATAATACAACATCATAAACCAAAAAAAGAGGTGAGTTATCGCACAGTTCACTCGTGTCAACTTCAAGATTCGCGTTCCGCAGGTTCGCGTTCTTGATGCCCAGGGAAATATGCTCGGCGTAATGCCGACACGCGACGCACAGCGTCTCGCGGACCAGAGAGGGCTCGATCTCGTCGAGATCACGCCCAACGCGCAGCCACCAGTCTGCAAGATCATGGACTACGGAAAGTTCAAGTACGAAGAGTCCATCAGGGAGAAGCAGGCGCGTAAAGCCCAGAAGGTGCAGAAGGTGAAGGAAATCAAGTTCCATCCCGGCACCGACACGAACGACTTCAACTACAAGCTCAACCAGATTCGGGGCTTTCTCGAGAGCGGTTGCAAGGTGAAGCTCACCCTCCAGTACCGCGGACGCGAGAACGCGCACCGCGAGCTTGGCGAGGACGTGATTAACCGAGTTCTCGAGGAGCTCAAGGACGAATGCTTTGTCGAGCAGGCGCCGAAGACGCTCGGTCGCGTTCTCGGTGCGCTTATCGGCCCGCCGCGCAAGAACGGCCCGAAGCCGCAGCCGCGTCCGGCGCCTTCCGCGCAGCCGGGCGAGATACGCATATCCGTCAGTTGAGAAGGGCGAAATGGCAAGGTTCCGGTTGAGAGGCAGGAGACGTCGCGTCCGCGCACAAAAAATGCGCGCGGACATGATTCCGCTGCGCACGATTGTGCCGAACCTCGTCACTTCCATGGCGGCGTGCGCCGGCATCACGTCCATTTCGCTTTCGAGCGAGGGGCGGTTCCTCCATGCGCTCATCGCGCTTCTCGTCGCCTGCGTGTGCGACGGCATGGACGGGCGCATCGCGCGGATGCTCAAGGCGAGCTCAAAGCTCGGCGCCGAGCTCGACTCGCTCGCCGACTTCGTGAACTTCGGCGTCGCCCCGGCGATGTTTATGTTCTTCTGGCTCACCGGAGGCCCGGCGCACGAGGGCTACTCGCCGCAGATGGTCCGGCTCGTCCTCGGGTGTTCGCTTTTCTATGCGCTCTGCGATTGCTTCCGCCTTGCGCGGTTCAACACGATGCTTGAGCAGCCGACCCTCCCTTACTGGAAGCACTTTTTCACCGGGGTTCCCGCGCCGGGGGGGTGCTGGATGGTGCTGACTCCCGCCATCCTCGCGCTCGCGCTTGACGCGAAAGACAAGTACCCGGCGCTGCAGGACGCGCTTCACAATCCGTTCTTCGGTATGTTTATGCTCCTCTTCGTGGGCGCGCTGATGGCGTCGCGGCTCCCGACGATTTCGCTCAAGTCAGTCCACATCAGCAGGAAGTACCAGCTTCCGGTGATGGCGGCGCTGTTGCTCGTTGTTGCGCTCTTGATATCGAATTTCTGGATGACCGTCGGGGTGATGGGCGTTCTCTACGTCCTGACCGTTCCCGTGACGGGGATTGTTTTTTTGCGAGTTCGCGCCCGTGCACTTGACGCGGCGGCCGCGAAAGTGTAAAATTTACCTATATTTTTCCACATCAAAGGAGAAGTCCAAAAATGAAGAACATGAAGCTTATGCTTGCGACCGCCGCGATTGCGGCATCTGTAACCGTCTTCGCCGCCGAAGGCGAGGCCGAACCCGGCACCGAGGGCCAGGGGATTGGCGCGATTGGCTGGACGCCCGTTCAGGTCGGGCTCTTTGCGCCAGTGTCCATTCCGTGGGGCTTCGACTGGGACGTCAAGGGCTTTGACCTTAACCTCTTCTACATCGAGACGGTCAAGCTCCAGGGTTTCGGCATATCGGGCATCGCCTCGCGCACCCGCGACAACCTGGACGGTCTTCTCATCTCCGGCGTCTGCAACTGGAACGACGCTGACGTCCGCGGCCTCGGCATCACGCTCGGCGCGAACCTCGGCTTCGGCGATGTCTACGGCATCGACGTTGCGTCGTTCGGTATGCGCAACCTCATGAAGGGCATGGACGTCAACCTGCTCGCCTCCTACCAGAAGGAGTTCGTTGGCTGGCAGACTTCCTGCGTCTGCAACTTCACCGAAGGCGAGTGCACCGGCGCCAGCTTCTCGCTTGCGCTCAACATGGCGAAGATCGAGACTGGCTTCCAGGCCGCTACCATCAACAGCGCCCAGGAGCTCCATGGTGTCCAGATTGGTGTCATCAACGTCGCGCACGAGTGCCCCTGGGGCCTCCAGATCGGCGTCATCAACATCATTCTCGACAACAAGATCAAGATACTTCCGCTCGTCAACGGGTATTTTGGCGGCAGCGAAGAGTGAGCAAGCCGAGTAATCCATTTCTGAAGAAGGCGACGGGGGCTGGCAAGGCCCCCGCGTCCGTTGAAACGAAGCGCAAGCACGGGCTTGGCCGCGGGCTTGACGGGCTTCTTTCCTCGTCTATGCCGCCGCCCGCCGTGGCCGCCGTCAGGGTCGAGTCGAGGTCCGCGCCACAGGCCCAGCCGGGAACGCCGCTCGAGCTCAACATACTCGACATCGAGCGCAGCCCCTATCAGCCGCGCCGCGACTTCAAGGAAGAGGAACTCAAGGAACTCGGCGAGTCGCTCAAGAACAACGGCCTCGTCCAGCCGCCGACCGTCCGCAAGAATGCCGCTGGCCGCTACGAACTCATTTCCGGCGAGCGCCGCCTGAGGGCCGCCCAGCTCATTGGCTGGAAGAAGATCGAAGTCGTCCTCAAGAACGTCGACGACCAGACTGCGGCGATCATGACGACGACTGAGAACCTCCAGCGCGAGGATCTCAATCCAATCGAGGAGGCCGTCAGCTACAAGACGCTGCAGGACCGTTTCAACCTCACGCAAGCCGACGTTGCCGAGAAGGTCGGCAAGGGCCGCGCGACTGTCGCGAACGCAGTTAGGCTTCTTGAGCTTCCCGACGAGGTGAAGGGGCTTGTGCAGTCTCGGCTTCTTTCCGCGGGCCACGCGAAGGTTCTCCTTTCCGTCGATTCAGAGAAGGATCGCATTCTACTCGCGCGCGACTGCGTAAACGACCAGCTTACTGTGCGCGCCCTCGAGAAGAAGGTCGCGCGCCTCCACGCGCCTGTTCCTGCGCGCTCCACCGGCGTGCCCGATCTCCCCGACGCGTATGTTCGCAACCTTTCCGACAAGTTGAAGCGCCATCTCGGGTGCGCCGTCCGCGTGACGAGCGGCGTCACGCACGCCAACGGCAAGCACACGAAGGGCGTCCTCGAGATCGATTTCTTCGACAATGACGACCTCGACCGCGTCATCCGCATGATTGGCGTGGAGATCGACTGACGATGGTTTCTGCGCTGCTCGCGGCGTCTCTCGTTTTTTCTCCGGCAGACGCAAGTCTCGCCTGCACCACCGCGGTACAGCTCGTCGAGCGCCATACCCCTCGAGATTCCGGCACGACGCGCAGCATGCTTGCCGCCAATTTTCTCCTCGACGCGGCGAGCGCCGCCGGTGCGGACGTAAGGCGCGACATGTTCGTCGCAAAGACGCCGAAGGGCGAGCGCAGGTTCACTAATCTCGTCGCCACGTTCAAGACCTCTCCAGACGCGCCCTGGGTCGTTCTCGTCTCGCACTACGACACGAAGCCTGGTATTGACTGCCCTGGCGCGAACGACGGCGCTTCGACTTCAGGGCTTCTCGTCGCGCTCGCCGGCATACTGCGCACGCAGCGCGCGCTCCGCGACAACGTGATGCTGATATGGACCGACGGGGAGGAGTGTATGCAGGCGTATGTCGAGGGCGACGGGCTTTGGGGGTCGCGGCACGCGGCGAAGGCGCTCAAGGAGAGCGGCGCGAACGTCAAGGCGGTAATATGCGTCGACATGCTTGGCGACAGGGACCTTCACATATCGATCCCGAGGAACTCAAGCCCCGCGCTTTCGAAGATAGCGCTGCTCGCGGCGAAGAGGGCTGGGATCGAGGGCAAGGTCTCGCGCATTGACCTGCTCGTAAAGGACGACCACGTGCCGTTCATCGAGGAGGGTTTCAAGTCGATCGACCTCATAGACTTTGAGTACGGCAGCGCTCCCGGGCTCAACGACTACTGGCACACAGCGAAGGATACCCCTGACAAGATTTCGGAATCTTCGCTTCTCGTCGCCGGCAAACTCGTCGTTGGCATGCTCAACATCCTGCTCCAGTGACCGCGCCCGCCGCCGCCATCCACCCTTGCGGGGGATGGGGAGTTTTGGTACAATTATGGTGTCATAAGCGCAGGGCGTGTGTCTTGTGTGCATGATTTACCACGGTGTTGTCGCGGCCAAAGCCTGCACACATCACACGAAACGGAGGGACAATAAATGAGTAAACTGTTCAACTGGGCCGCTGCGCGTATCGTCGCGGCATTCGCATTCGCACTGCCACTCGCGGCTGACGCGTCCCCGCTGCTGCTTGCGGCGGTAAACGCGCTGGAAAAGGAAAACCCCGTAACCGGCGAGACGGAGATATATGATAATGGCTTCGATAGTGAAGAGTCATCAGAATGGAACAGTGCGGGCAACTGGACGCTCAAGGAATCCGACAAAGTTCCTTTTGTCTCCAGCGGCAACTACGACCCAGCGCTTGTCGATGGCAAGACGGTTTCTACCACTACCGCGATTGACGGCTGGACGCTGCGCGTCGGCGCATATAATGGCGCTTCTGTCACATGGTCGGGTGGCATTACGAAGATACAGGCGGGAACTGTCGGTTGTTGGCTGACGGCGGACGAGACGTCCTCGATTACGATTGCCTCCTTTGCAGGCAATCAGCTTGAGGGTAGCGATTCCGCGCCTTTCAAGCTCTCGTCAGCTAATGCTGGCGGCATTACCTGGTCTGCCGGGTTTGCTTCGGCAAACAACACTACTTTGCCTTTCTGGTACTACCTCAAGGGCGCGGGCACCGTTGTATATGGCGGTGACATCACTGTCGCCAACGCGCAGGTTATCAAAATGGCGGACGTGACGCTTTCTGGCAACGGGAAGTCCGTACAGTCCAAGACGCTCGTCACCTTCGGTTCTGGCACTACCAAGACCTTCACCGCCGATGCGACAATCAAACGCCTCAACTCCAGTGGTACGGATTTGAATAACGATGCTCATGTCACTACGGTGAATGCCACCGGCGCTACAACTCTCACGACTTCAGATGATGTTGGCACGTGCGAACTCGTCCAGACTTCCACTGGTGTTGTCCTTTACTATGTTGACGGCGATCCCGCCGATGTGCCCGCTCCTACCGTTTACAAGCCCTCCATCAACATCAACTTCACGAATGGTAGTGGCCTTACGACGAGAGCCGATGTCGGCCTTGATGGTTATGCGGTCCCCGGAACTTCCTGGAACAATTTCACCATTCCGAACAATGACAATGTGCAGACATTCAATTCTGTCAACTCCATTGATTCCACGGGCGCGGCGTCAGTAGCGTCAGGCGTGAGCGTAACTGTTTCTGGTCATCGTGGTTCTTATAGCTGCGGTAACCTAACGGCGGCGAGCAATCCGCTTCACGGCTATATCGACGAAGGAGCCCAGAAGGCGACCCCAACGGTGACTATTACCGGCATCCCTTACGAGCACTATCGCGTAATCGTATATCATTCCACGGATACGGCGAATGTCACGTTTGGCTACGACACCATCAACGGTTTCAATTTTACATACGTTAATGGAGTCCAGACAACAGGTACAGATTCGTGGGGCGCTTCAGGCGCGGATAAAAGTGCAGAACCGATTGCCGAGGGTACCAATACGCTTGTCTCTGCCGTCCTTTCCGGTGACACAGTCACCATGGTTGCGCACCGCATTGGCGGGGCGACCCCGTCCGCTCGCGGATGCTTCGCGGCTATTCAGGTCGTGGAGTATGTGCCGGAAGTAGGCGAGAACGACCTCGAGATTGCGGTCGATGGCGCAACGAACTATGCTGTAGATACGGCTAATACTCTTAGCGGCACGGTTTACCTGACCGGCTCGGGCACGCTGACGCTCACTGGCAGCGAGAAGATTACCGCTGCCACCATCGACGTCGCAAAGGATGTCGTCCTCAACATCAACGCCGATCGCCTCGACGCCACCACCTTCACCGGCGCAGGCACGGTTGTGTATGATACCACGGCTCCCGTCGAAGGCAAGGGTTGGGCGAATATCGGTTGGTCCGGCACGGTCTGGATCAAGAACCAGTCGGTCTCGTCTTTTGAGGGCACCAAGTTTGGCAACGCCGCTTCGACCGTCCGCTTTACTGGCGTGACAGGCTTCTTGCAGACCAGCTCCTATAATAGTAGCACCTATGTTCATACCGTTCCTCTTGAACTTGTGGACGAGGGTAATACTGTGGCCTTCACCTATAACAATGGCTGGGGTGGCAATTTGGTCAAGATCAACACCCTTAAGGGCACTGGTACACTCTACACGGAGGATAAGGGCTCTGGTGAGCACATCTACATTGTGGACGCCAGCGGCTTCTCGGGTGTATTTAATCTTACGTGTAAGTATGTATATGTGGGCGGTTCCCAGCCTGATTATTCGGCTTCGACAAATCCAAACGGCAAGCTCGAAATCAGGTCTGGAGTGACCATGACGGTTCCCTCCGGCAAGACATGGACTGCCAACGGTGGATTTGTCGTAAACGGTACGCTTAACGTCAATGGAGCTTTGGCCAGCTCTCATACTACCAAGGCCGTCAGCGGTGCTGGTACGGTCGTCTTCACTGGACGTGCGCCTACTGTGTCAGGCGATGCTTGGTGGAAGAATGCCGACTGGACAGGTACCGTGCAGGTCAAGGATGTCACTAACATGGTGGGCGATAGCCGTGCGGGTGTGTGGCTCAAGTTCAATGACTACGGCAACAGTGGTTCAGTTGTTGAGATGAACAATGTAACTGGCTGGCTTGAGACTGGTTACACATGCACAGTTCCTCTCAAGATTACAGGGTCGTTGTATTTGAACAACGGTGGCTCTGGAAAGGCATCTGCTTTCAAGGTTGGAACGCTTCTCGGTTCGGGTACAATCAGCGGTGATGGAAGTGCGGTAACTGTCGTATTCAATATTACGGACGATTGGTCGGGCTTCACTGGCACTATCGGACTGAACAACAAGTGCATTGTGTTCGGTGAGACGATTCCTGACGAGCTGACGGCTGGCACGATCTACATCTCCGAAGGCGCGGTTGTCACGCCCCAGCAGTCTTCCGGCGTTTGGTGGGGAGTTGGCGGCATCAAGGTCGATGGCGAACTCCGCGCGCCGAACCTTGGCAAGTTCGGCGGCGGTACGACCATCACCACATCCGACAATGGTATATTTACGCTGACAGATAGCAACGACACCAACGATAGTGGTACGGACTATGCTCGTATTACCGGCACAGGCACCCTGCGTTATGCGGATGTTAGCGGTAAATGGCGTGCGCTCTCTAAGGTCAACTTCCCAACAAATATGATCTGCGAAAACAACCTCTCTGCTGGCCTTATCTTGACTACGCAAGGTGATAATATCATCGGCAGTCTTGCTGGTAGCGGTCAAATGCGCTCCGACTGGGGCGGAAGCGGAAATACAGGCGACCGCGACTTGCTTATTCTTCAGGCGAGGGATACTACTTATAGTGGTCTCTTCGCATCATCAAATGACCGCGTACGTGATGTGTATGTCAAGCCTGGAGCTGCAACTGCAGGAACACTTACGCTTTCCGGCGCACAGACGGCTTCAAATGACCTTGCCATTGAATCCGGAGCTAAGGTCAACCTGACAGGCACATGGGTTGGTGCGACGACGGTCGCCGGTACGTTCGGCGGCACGGGCACGCTCACGGGCGACCTGACGTTCCGCGACGGTGCGACGTTCAAGGCGTTTGGCATCGACTCGGATGGCCTTGCGGTCTCAGGTGCAGTTTCTTATCCTGAAACGGGCACGGTGACAGTCGACTTCGCAGAAGTCCCGACTGCTGACACAGTGCTTTTGTCGGCGTCTGGTCTTGATGCCAGCAAGTTCACTCTGGCGGCCGGTGTCCCTGGCGGGTCCCTCGCGGTTGAAAATAATGCGCTCGTGTACAAGTCTCCGTTTGTAATTATCACTGTCCCTGCCATTGAACACACTGCGGTCGAAGTTACTGTTGATGGTGTGGTGGTCGGTCCGACATTGCTTGGCGGCACGGAGTATGCCGCTACCAATGGCGCGGCAGTTGTCGTAACCTATAGTGCGGCAGCTGGTTACGAGGTGACGGGAGGCACGTTCGAGTTTACGGTAAGCGGGCCAACTACAATCGACACAACGGATGTCGTTGTTGCGCAGCACGTTGCCAAAGTGCGCAACCTTAGCACTAACGAGTATGACGAATACACCACTCTTGCGGCTGCTATTGCCGCGGCAGACGGCACCACTCACGCCAATTCAATTATGTTGATTGCTGGCGTTACAGAGTCTGAAGTCACAGTTTCCTCGGCAATTGTGATTTCCGGCAACTACACGATCAACGCAGATGTGAAGGTTGCTACAGGAGGACAGCTTCAGCTGATGCAGGCTGTTCTTAGTGGCAAATTGACTATTGAGGACGGCGGCGTCTATGCGACTAATGGTGGCGCCCTTGATACAGTTGTGGCCAAGGATGGGGCGAAGATCCAGTTGACCACGCTCAGTGCGGATACCGCTCCGTTGACGGTGACAACGCTTACTGTTGAAGGTGAGCTTATGGTTGTCTCGTCCTATGCGAGTGCCGAGCGTGGCACAACGTACAAGGCGTTGAGCTATGTGACCGCGAACGCGACATTCGAGACGGGCGCGGAAATAGTTGGTGGCGGTGAATGGACGAACGGCGCTGTCGTTGACGGTGACAATACTGTCGTCACTTTGGCCATTACGGCTGTAGCGAAGGTCGGCGATGTCTACTACGACGATCTTGCCGACGCCATCGCCGCAGCAGGAGGAGTGGAGGTTGTCGATCTTATGGTCGCACCTGCCGAAACAATCAAGTTGGGCGCAGGCGAGACACTCAAGATCAAGAAGTACAGCTTTGAGGTCTCGGTCGCGCTGGCTGACGGGTTGCTGACCCCGCCGCATTATCTCGAATTCGAGACGGATAGTTCAACTCTCGTCTCAACCTACACGGTGAAGTCGTATGTCGCCGCAATCGGCGATGACAAGTACGAGTCGCTTGCCGCTGCCATCGAAGCTGCAACGGCTGGACAGACGGTCACGCTTCTTGCGGATGATCATGTCAGCTTCTCGGCTGGTAACCTTGAGATTGCAATCAGCAAGGCACTGACGATTGACGGTGCGGGGTATACGGTCTATGGCGTCAATGACTATGCCTACGATGGGGTGCATGATCACGACATCTACATTTCCGGCTCTGGCGACATCACGATCAAGAACGTGACGCTTGCAGAATTCGGCGGCGCGGTTGCGAACAATATGCGCACCTATCCCATTTGGACGGGCAGCGCCTATACAGGCACCCTTACGCTCGACAATGTGACGGTACGCAACTTCAACCGCACCGCGTTCAACCTCAACGGTGGTACGGTTGTCGTGAAGGACTGCACGATTACCGGCGACAAGTCGAAGGACACCTACTTCCAGTCGGGCATCGAGGCATACAACGCCAACGTAACCGTTCAGGGCACGACCACTATCACTGGCACGGGTTCCAATCTTGTTGATTGGCCCGAGGCCGCCTGTTTGCAGCTTGGCAATCCGAACGGATCTGTAGCCGGTACTGGCTCGATTACCGTCACGGGCGGCACGTTCACAGGTGATTACGGCATCATAGTCGCGTCGAATGCAAGTGAAGTGGTGTCGGTGACCGGCGGCACGTTCAACGGCGTGCTGGAAGTCGAAGACGGCGAGGGTGGTTCGCTCGCAATCTCTGGCGGCACGTTTAACGCGGTGGTTCCCGATGAATATCTCGCCGAGGGATACGAGGTCTTGGACAACGGTGACGGCACGTATGGCGTGCGCGAGGACAAGGGCTGGATCTATGCGGCGCCGGGGTACTGGAACTACACCGGTACGTGGTCCGAGGGCGCGACGCTTGGCGAGGAGAAGGTCACCATCGAAGACGGCGCGACCTACACGGCGAGCGAAGCTTCCGATGGCCGGTTCGTCACGGTTGCGATGACGCTCAGCTTCGACGACGCAAACGACGATGATGATGACTTTGGCGACGCCAAGGCCGCCATCAGGCTTGCGTCGGGCGAGACTGATGGAACGTACCAGTTCCAGCTCTACACTTCTGACGGCGCTAACAATGTGTGGACTAACGCGACCGTCGTTGGTGTTACGGCTACGAAGGAAGTGGATTACAACTTTGTCATCGTCCTCGATCTGACGAATAAGATCTATACTGCCTCGGTCGTCACTGACGCGGGCGCGACGACAAATGCGCTCACCATCGGCGAAAACGTCACGGAAATTCCGTTTGCGTGCCAGGGCGAGATCACCCCTGTCCAGCAGATCGACTTCGTCGGCGCCGGCAAGGTGTCCTCCATCGGGGGCAGCTACGAGACGCCCGAAGAACCTCCGGCGCCTGAAGGGTTTGACGAGGACGACACGATCGGCGAGGTCACGCTCACCGCCGAGCAGGCCACGTGGCTCAACGAGCAGAACAACTACGACGAGCTCGCCACGAAGATCGCGACGATGACGGCTGATGCGTTCAACAACGCCTACCTCCTCAACCTCGACATCACGGGCGAGTTCAGCTACGAGTTCACCGTGACGAATATCGAGGTCGGCGATGACGACGTAACGCTGACGGTTTCGCTGACTCGCACGGGTACGCTCGACGAGACAACCAAGATCAACGGCACGGTCGCTCTGACCGGCACCGACGAGCTCGGCAAGGAGTTTGAGACGATCAGCGAGGCTACTGTCGCCGATGAGGACTTCAGCGAAGGCAGCACCACCACGATCACGCTCGACAAGGGCGATGCCAAGTTCTTCCAGCCGGTAATCAAATAATCCCGCCAGAAGGTGAATAACATGAAATTCCTGTTTTCCGCAATCCTTGCGTGCGGCATCGCCGGTTCCGCGGTAGCTGCTCCTGGTCCGATATCCGCGCGCTCGGTGCACATGTGGCACCCCGCGCCAGACGCCGAGTGGATGTATGGCGAGGTGACGGTCGAGAAGTCCGTCCCGGGGAGCTATTTCGCAGCCATCTGCTTCAGCTGCGGCTACTGCGGAATCCAGGAACTCTACGACGGGAAGAAAGTCGCAATCTTCTCCGTGTGGGATCCGGGCGATCCGTTCGACTTCAAGGCGAAGGCCGACAACGTCGACGAGAAGGTTCGCACGAAGAACCTGTATGCCGGCGATGGCGTTGCGATCAGCCGCTTTGGCGGCGAGGGCACCGGCGGGAAGTCCATGCTGCCGTTTGACTGGAAGATCGGCGA
>Ga0256405_10004131_pt1 | contig 27949 bp, 31 predicted proteins | sample RumenRJG_02DNA_FD_189096 | JGI IMG/M metagenome (GOLD analysis project Ga0256405, IMG submission 189096) | Bovine rumen microbial communities from Lethbridge, Alberta, Canada - RJG_02 | ecosystem: Host-associated > Mammals > Digestive system > Stomach > Rumen | place: Canada: Alberta... | reverse complement strand
ACAACTGTCCAACCCCAGACGCGGTTTTCTTGTGGCTGGAGCAATGACACAATGGAAATTGCGATTGGAATAGATGTGCACAAAGAGAAATGTGCAGCATTCGCCAAGTTCGCCGGCAAAGGCGAACCCCGGCCGAGACACGAGATGTTTCTGGAGAGATTCAACGAGAGATTCCGGAGATTCGATTCCGATTACAGAGGAATGACCGAACTCGCCGATTTCGTGAAGGATCACGGCGTTCACGTCCTGATCGAGAATTCTACCAAATCCCAGGACGTCTACTGGATGCTGAGGGGTTTGGGGCTCGAGGTGACCGTCGCTCACGCGACGGACCTCAAGCATATCAGCGAATCGATGAACAAGAACGACGACAATGATGCAGCCCAGCTCGCAGGGTACATGCGCAGGAGACTCTGGGGAGAGATAGAGTTCGCCCAATGCTACATCCCGATGCAGGAGACCCTCCTGCAGAGGGAACTCTGCAGATACGACCTCAGACTGAGATCGGAACTCACGGCGCTCAAGTGCCAGATACACGCACATATGCTGATTCGCGGGTGGAAGCTCACCCGCGAATATCCGAACATCGTGTGCACCGCCGCTCTCAGGGAACTGAACGCGGCGGACATCGACATCTTCAGGTTCGATGTGGCCAAGGCGAAGTATCTGAAGCAGTTGGTGGTCGAGACCGACCGGGCCCTGAGGGCCCGTATGGAAACGAACAGGATGTTCGAGATAATCTGGTCAATCCCCGGATTCGGGATCCTGTCAGCTTCGTACATGGCCTGCATGATCGATGACCTCTCGAGGTTCAGGGACGGCAAATCTCTGGCCGCGTGGATGGGACTGACTCCCAAACTCGACGAATCAGCGGACAAACCCAAGAACTGCGGGATCACCCGCAGGGGAGATCCCGAGATGAGGAAACTCATCTGTCAGGCCACGTTCGTGCACATATTCCATTCGGAATCGTTCATTTCTGAGAAATACAGGCGTCTGAAGTCCAGAGGAAAATCCCACAACGAGGCCCTGGTGGCCTGTGCCAATTCGATGGCACAGATGATCTTCGCCATGCTGAGGGATGATACGAAATACTCATCCGACCCCAAGACCCTGTCGAAGACAAGGGCCTTGGCAGATTCCGATGAGATAGAAGACGAGATGGAGGCATCCGCAAGGGCATGAGGTGCAGTGCGGATGCTTTCGGGAACATCGCATGCGGAAGAAATGACGATCCATTTTCGGTCGGAAAGACCGTATTGAAAACCGAGCACAGTACGCATGCGTTCGTCGGATACGCGGTAATGGTCGGGAAGATCGGTAATAAATCGGCGTTCTCGGAAAGCTGAAGAACCGTACACGGGCCCGGCAGAGCCGGGCAAAGGGATGCGTATTTCTTATGGTTTCAGCGGACGCTATGGAAACTTTGATAAGAACTCAAAGATTTCTAGTCTTCAACAGACCAATTTTAATGGAATAAAAAGTGGTGGGCCCCCTCGGATTTGAACCGGGGTCACATGCACCCCAAGCATGAAGGATACCAAGCTACCCCAAGGGCCCGTGTAAATGGGGATAAATGGTTTAGGTTAAATAGTTTGTTGTGTGCCAGCTGGAGGTTCATCCAAGCTGGGATATCTCGCCGATGAGATCGGCATGGGCCACGATCATCCTGCGGCAGCAGTATCTCTCGAAACCCATATCGTCGAGGATCTTCTTGGGGTCCTCGCCCATCTTGACGCGCTTCTCGTACTCAGGGTAGGCAGAGCCGACCACTTTTCCGCAGGTAAAGCATCTCACCGGTATTATCATGATATCTACTCACCTGTAGGACTTCTGCTTCTTTGCGCGAGCGCCGGGTCCCATGGGCTTCTTGGGGAGCTTCCTCCTGTCATCGTTGATGATGAGGGTCCTGTCGTATGCCCTGAAGAGAGCCTCGAGCTCTTCGTCCTTGTAGTAGTCCACGAGTCCCCTGGCGACAGCGGTCCTGACGGCTGCTGCCTGTCCCATGACTCCTCCGCCCTGAACGGTGACGGAGATGTCGACCTTGGAGGCCTTCTCAGGAACGAGCTGGAGGGGCTCCTCGATCTTGAGCCTTGCGAGCTCGGGGGTGTAGATTGCGAGGGGGATCTTGTTGACGGTGACCTTTCCAGTACCCTCTTTCACGACGGCCCTGGCGATTGCGGTCTTCCTTTTTCCACTAGTGTTGACTGCATCCATTTAAATCACCTGACTTTGGAACCCAGGAACTCGGAGATCTCGCCCAGGGTTATGAATTTGCAGTTGGGGACCTTGCAAGCTGCCTCGACCTTGACCTTCTCGGCGGTCTCGAACTGCTTGGGTGCTCCGACGAAGACGTGGAGCTGCCTGTAGGCTTCCCTTCCGGTGGTGGTGTAGCGGGGAATCATTCCCTTGACGCACCTCTTGAACAGGAGGTCTGCCCTGCGGGGGTAGAACGGTCCTTTCCTCTTGGTGACTTCTCCGACGTCGACCTTGTGCTTGAAGTCGGCCAGAACTTCGCTCCTCTCACCGGTGACGATAATCTGCTCGGCGTTGAGGACGACGACTTCCTGTCCGTCAAGGATCATGGTGGCGACCTCGCTTGCGAGCCTTCCGTAGATGAGTCCTTTTCCATCGATAACGGTAACCATAGAAATCATCCCATAATCCTTACTTTGGAGCCGGTGGGGTTCTCATCCATGAGCTCTCTGATAGTCATGGTCTTTCCGCCAGCGGCGACGATTGCTGCAGCTGCCTTGGCACTGAAGCTGTAGGCGGCTACGTTCACTTTCTTGCTGATATCGCCGGCGGCGAGGACCTTACCGGGAACGATAACGGTCTCTCCCTCTGCGGCGTATTTGTCGATCTTGCTGAGGTTCGCCTCGGCCCACACCCTGCTGGGTGCCTCGAGCCTGAGCGCGATGTCTCGCCAGATAGCAGCCTTCGGATCTTCCCTGGTCTTGGCCTTAAGATCTGCGATCAAGGCAACAAGCTGGGGGTTAGTCTTGAAGCATTTGTTGCTCATTTTACTGACTCTCCCGACATTGCGGTAGAAAGGGCCTATGTGGGACTTATTTATAAAACTATGTCCCCCTTGCTCTTTTCTTTACTTAATATAAATGGGAGAACAGGCGAAAGATTATAACGATTGGCACGGTTGTCGGGGCATTAGTGATTGGCCATGATAAGATACGGTCCCGCCGGAATCCCGCTGTCCTGCAAGGGTCGCACCCTGAAGGACGGAATCGAGGATGTTCACAATCTCGCACTCACTGCACTGGAAATCCAGATGGTCAGGCCCAAGACCTATCCCCGCCCCCCGGACGAGGACGAGGAAGTCGGCAAATCCATCAAGGAACTCGGTCCCGAGTCCGAGTTCGTCGTAGCCATCTCCAGGGAGGGGGAGGACCTCATCTACGACCCCGACGAGTGCATCGAGGAGACCGACGACTTGGTCGTCATGCCCGCCGGAGTGGCCGCATGTTTCAACGACCTGTATGCGCTCGGCAACATGGCCAAGAGACACGATGTGAAACTCTCGCTCCACACCCCTTACTACATGGACCTCGGATCCGACATGGGTTCTGAGAACGAGGAGGAGGCTATCATCGCCGGACAGTACTTCGACACCCTTAGGCAGGCCGGAGTCATCCTCAACGCCCTCGACGGAGACATCGTGGTCACCAACGTCGGACTCTACGACGACAAGAAGAGGAGCAGGGAGCAGACCGACGAGAACATCTACAACAACATCGCCGCCCTCACCGAGTGGTGGCATGAAATGGGACTCAAGCCCCGCCTCGGAATCGAGGTCACCGGACAGCAGGATGTCTTCGGATCCCTCGAGCAGGTCCTCGACCTGTGCGACGAGTTCGAGGGCCTCGTACCCGTCCTCAACTTCCCCCACTACCAGGCCAGGACCAAGGGTTCCCTGAACACCGCGTCCGACTTCGTGGACCTCATCAACCAGTTCGTGCCCTACAGCAAGGACGGGGTCTACGCATCCTTCTCCAACGTGGAGTTCACTCCCGACGGCAACGAGAAATGGCTCACTCCCCTGAAGAAGGGAGAGCTCAGGTTCGAGAGGCTCGCCGAGGCACTAGCGGACCTCAAACCCGATATGACCCTCATCTCCTCCTCGCCCCTGCTGGAACATGACGCAGTCTACATGAGGACCCTCACCGAGAGGGTGCTATCCAAGAAGGCCGCCAAGTTCCTCAAAGACAAGAAGAAGCAGGAACTCGAGGCCTCGGAAGCCCCTGCGGCGGCTGAGTGATCCATTGGACGGTGGTATCTCCTACCTGACCGAGGCCTGCAAGAAGGCCCTCGGAGGAATATCCGAGAAAGAACGCACCGACCTGACGGACCGCATACTGTCGGCCAAAAGCATTTTCATCTTCGGGGTCGGACGTTCCGGGCTGGTAGGACAGACCTTCGCCATTCGTCTGGTACAGCTGGGTCTTCAGGTCTCCTTCGTCGGAGAGATGACCACGCCGATCATCAAGAAGGACGATCTTCTCATCCTGATCTCCAACACCGGCAACACCATGTCGGTGGTAACCACCGCCAAGATCGCCAGGCGCATCGGCTCCCATGTGATCTCCGTCACATCGGATGCGAACAGCAATCTCGCCAAGAACTCCGACAGCGTCATCCTCGTGAAACCTGATGAGAACAAGGAGATGGGAGAGATGGCCCCTCTCGGTACTGTCTTCGAGGATGCCACCTTACTTTTCTTCGACACCCTTGTGCCCGGACTCATGAGACGTCTGGACCTTTCCGAGAAGGATATGCGTAACAATCACGCCATCTGGGTCTGATCACAGATTCTCGACCATGGCCGAGGGAACCTTACGGGCGGCCCCGTTCTCCACAGCATACATCGCCATGGAACCCTGTGCATAATCCACGGCTATAGCATAGATGCGGATGTACCCGAAAAGCGAGACCATGCGGCCGATATCTTGCTGATTTATTTCGAAGGAATCAGAGGATTTGAACCATCCCACAGCATCTTTGACATTAGTCATGTCCTGCGTGACACCACTGATTATGACATACTGCCCCAGGTCATCGCGGTACCTGCGCCCCAGCAGCAGGCCCTCTGCATATCCCTCCTCTGAGAATACGTCGTCGGAGAGATCCGCCAGGTACTGTGCGACACTCTCACCGAAGAAGAGCTCCGCACCCGGAACAGTACGCCTGCTGTCTGTCTGGGTCATCCTTTCACATGTTCCCGAGGAACCATTCCGCGGCCTTGGCGCAGGTCGGTGTCCTCAGGGGATCATGAGGGTTGGGATTATTAATCAAATCGGTGAGCGCACACACGAACGACAGCAGATCGGAATCGAACGTCCAATGGTCCAATGCCATCACGCATACCAATCCGCCTTCGTCGGGGGACATGATATTGGGATGAAAGATCGGTGATTCCCACCTTACCTTGGGGCGTTCGTAAGGGAAATCGTCCCCAATGATGAGGGTGAACGCCTGCTCCTCAGCCTTGACACCGGGTGCAGAATACCCCTTAGTTCCCTTCACGCTGAGACGGATCTCCAACGGGAATTCCGCCTCGCTGGGTATTTCGGGTACGGGTATCCACAGCTCCTCCGACAGCATCGTCAGTTCGTTCCTCAGACGCTTCAGCAGCAGTGCTCTCGGAAGACCCATTTCATCCACCCTGGGGATCGGGTACGAGTTCGACCGAGTCTCCGTCGGTGACTCCTGCCTCGCTGAGCGTGGCGCTCTCCGGGATCAGCCTGTTGCCGACCCTCATGATGAACGCACTGCGGTCTTTCTTCCAGTATTGGGCTGCGAAGACGATCACATCCCCGGCCGAATCCCCGGGTTCCATCTCGGCGGTTATCTCCCCGCCGTCCAGCGTATTCACTATTCTGATTCTCATTCACTCATCTCTCCTTCATGATGCGGGCATCCCTTCCGGAATCCCGTCTCCAGCACCTCCGTCCTCCCGGAGATTCCATCGTAATAGCTCACTCCCGGGACACACAGATCGGCCCTTCCGCACACTATCTTCAAGACCTCCCTCACGCACATGGCCGCAATAACGGCAGTAGTCGTGATTCCCGAGGACAGGATAACCGGGTCCTTGACAGTCTCCCCCGGAATACACGAAAAGGTCCTGTGCAGCGCATCGAGATGCGTGGTGTTCATCCCGCACTCGAGACACGGCCCTTTCGGGAAGACGGTCTGCATCTTGCCGCGGAAACCATCGGTGGCACCGTCAACATAGGGTATTCCGAAGAACCTTGCATGGGCATTCAGATGCAGTCTGGCACTTATGCTGTCGAGGCATCCGATGAGGACTCCGAAGCGGGACAGATCAGTCCTCTGCATGACGTCAGGAATGGGTGTTATCCTGCATCCAGGATACAATTCGGCGGCGGTCTCGGCGATGACCTCCGCCTTGTTCCTCCCTACCGATTCCTCCCTGAAAAGGACACAGCGGCTGAGGTTGCTCCTCTCCACAGTATCGGGGTCGGCCACGGTGATGTCGCGGAAACCCGCCAGGACGAGATTCTTCACCACCTCGTTGCCTAGGGCGCCCGCACCAGCTACGAAGACCTGGGTCCCGTGGATGCGGGACATATCGATCCACTCAGTGCGTTCCATGCGGTCGAACCTTTCGTCTTTCGGCATTCGGATACCTGTTGAAAACTCGGAGAGATGATTTATAAGGGAACCGCCATGGATTTTTACATGTGTCCTGAAGTGTCAGACCACGACCACTGCCGCTACTGCGGCGACTGCGTCCCCTCCGACCAGGCCTACTGCTCGGTGGAATGCTATTACAAGGACCAGGCCGTGATCCGCAAAGAGAAGTACAAGGACCTGTTCTGGAGCGCGGCTGCACTTATCGGGGTCGCAGTCATACTCGCATTGGGCCTTATCTTCTAAGACGCATGCGCGCATTCTTTATAACCACGTTCCGATAACAATTTCGTGATTACCCGTGAACGCAGGTAAATTAGTGGCTCAAATCGCCGTCGTTGCGATTGTTGTGTACTTCACATACACAGCAGTTGTTGCTGCTGTACCCACTGATGTACGCAACTTTAACGACGTGTTCAATGTGAGCGAGGACTTTTCGGTAAACACCGAGACCGTTGACAGCGGAATGAACATGAAAGTAACTGTCAGCGGGGCTGTAACCACAAAACTTCCCCAAAATCTGGAAGGAGTTTACATCGATGTTTACATGGGCGACATTACAAAACGGACACAGATCGCTCATGCTGATATCGGTACGATAAAAGCCAAAGACACTACACCAATCAATGCTTCATCCACCATTCCGACCTATGCGGTTCTGGCATATGCCGTAACCGGCCTGGATAAAGATGGAAACATCACCGTGCCCCTGGTACTTTCGTTCGGATTCAAGTACATGGAATGGTACGGAGTGTACCTTGTTGACTTGGGCATGGATCTTAAACAGAACCTCAAGATCGCCACCGGGGTCAGTACACCGGAGAAGGGAGCAGGCGACGGAGACAGTTCCGCCAAGCTCAAGGTGGTCATTGACGACACAACCGGTGACACGATGTACGGAATAGCCAAGGGCCTCATCGACGAGGGTAAAGATACCTTCACCCTCAAGACGGGTGACCCCGGAGCAGCAATTACGGTCAAACTCACCGATGATGGATCGAAGATGAGCATCAGCATCAATGCCGCAGGTGTCGGAGACAAGTCCGCAGTCGACCTTCTGAAAGAAGCAGTCGGCGAAGATGGTCTGACCCTCATGTACGGTGACGAAGCATTCACCGTCAGCAAGGAGAACGCTGCCGCATTCATTGAACTTGTAACCGAGCTTTACAGGACTGCAGGGGTCGAGCCATGAGCCGGAACAAATACAAGGATTATGACTACGAAGAAGAGAGGATGAACCTCAGCAAAGAGGAGAAGAAATACCTCAACAGCAAGGCCAGGATGATAAAGGCCATTGTATGGGATATCATCGAGTACATCGTCATCTTCGTCGCAATAATCATCATCATGGGTTACATCGAAAGCGGCACCATCGCCGATTTCAATGAAATCGGAAAGAACATGGGGATCTGGCTGAAACCCGGAGGAGTTCTGTTCAATGCCCTTGTCGGTTTCCTCCCCATCATCCTCCTGAACAGTATCGGAAGATACTTCGGTATCGGTACCTACGGCAGGATGGTGTTCGGTATCATCAAGTGCTTTGCAGTCATCCTTTGGTTATACCTGGTCGTTACAGGCGCTTCCAACTCCCTGAACCTTATGGATACTGTCGGAGAGATATCGGCAGGAGAGACCGTAACCATCGAAGGTCTGAATGTCGGACTCGAGGGACTTAGGAAATACCTCACCATGATCATGCTCTGCTGTATCCTCATCCCCATCGGTGAGTTCTGCGGTGCCCGCAAGAAGCACAGGAGAGCCCTCGCCAAGCGGGAGAGCATCGAGGAAGAGAAAGCAAGGGAAGAGGCTTCCTGATCAAACCCTAAACCTGCTGGCGGTCGCGGACACGTCGTGGACGCGCAGAATGTCTGCGCCGTGTTCCGCCGCCAGCACACACACTTCCGCCGTGGCGGAATCCGCATCGAGCTGCGGGTAAGTTTTTGCAAGGAAACGTTTCCTGGAAGGTCCTATCAGAACGGGATACTTCCCGAATGAGAACTCGGATGTATGGAGGATCATCTCCATCCCCTGTTCGGGAGTGGTCCCGAATCCCACTCCGGGATCGATGATTATGTTGTGCTCCTTCACGCCTGCGTCCATTGCCTTCCTGATGAGATCAACGAGCATATCGCAGGCATACCTTACAGGGTCTCCCGGGATGAACTGGGTCTTGAAGGTGGCAGGGGTCCCGTAGCTGCTCATCAGAACGAGGGGGACGTCCAGTTCCGCAGCAGTTGCCGCCATAGCCGGGTCGGCAAGACCGCTGACGTCGTTGATTATCGATGCCCCGCGCTCAACGGCAGCCCGTGCGACGGATGCCTTCATGGTGTCCACGGAGATCGGTACTGTACAGTCAGAGACCGCTTCGAGGGCGGGTATCACGCGCTGCATCTCGGTGTCCTCGGGGACCGGTTCGGCGCCGGGACGGGTGGATTCCCCGCCGATGTCGATGATGTCCGCACCCTGCTCGATCATATCGAAGCAATGACGTCTGGCACTAGCGGGATCCACCCACTGTCCCCCGTCGGAGACGGAGTCGGGGGTGACGTTGAGGATGCCCATCAGCGCGGGGCGTGATGCCCCGCGCCTGAGCAGTTCCGACGCACGCATGCTCATAGGTGTTCCTCCACCAGTTCGGTCAGGTCGACCACCTTGATCTTGCGGTCGCCCACCTGTGCGGACAGGTTGGTGACGCAGAAGGGACAGGTGGTGATGAGGAGGTCCGCGAAGTCGGCCTCGTCAAGCCTGGTGTTGGCGATGTCCGCCGCTTCCTCGGGGTAGGCGGCACGGACTCCTCCGCCTCCGCCGCAGCAGTGGCTGGTGGACTTGTTGTACTTCATCTCCTTGAACCTGACCTCGGGGAACTTCCTGATGACGTCCCTGGGGGCGTCGAAGACTCCGCAGTGCCTGCCGAGGTGGCAGGGGTCGTGGTAGGTGACAGTGACATCGCCGAGGGACTTCAGCTTGACGTCCTGCTTGGCGAGGAACTCGGTCATGTGGAGGACCTCGAAGGGGACCTCCACGTGCTTGGGGTACTCGATCTTGAACATCCTGTAGCATCCGGCGCAGGAGAGGACCAGGGTCTTGACTCCGAGCTTGACGATCTCGTCGACGTTCTTCTGGTAGATCTTCACGAGATCCTCCTCGGACCATCCGACACGGCCCATGACGGAGCCGCAGCAGATCTCGGGGAGCACGGTGAAGTCGACTCCGAGCTTCTTCAGGATGGAGAGCGAGGCGTCGGCGGTCTTGGTGGCCCTGTAGGTGGCGGTGCATCCGGCGAAGTAGGCGACGGGTGCGTTGTGGGGCACGTAGCCCTTCTTGGCCATGACCTGGGCCACGGACTCCTTCTCGGCGAAGGGGTTGTTGTAGTTCAGGATGTTCTCACACATGGCCTTGTGCTTGGGCAGGATGTGTCCGTTGGCGACCAGGTCGGCACGGGCGAGCTCGATGATGTCGACGATCTTGACCTTGGAGGGGCACCTCCTGACGCAGTCCGCGCAGGTGGTGCAGGTGTACATGCTCTGGACGACGGAGGGGTCGGCCTTCAGCTGTCCGGTGGCCAGACCGTAGGTCATGACGATACGTCCCCTGGAGAGGTCGGTATCCCAGTTGATTGCTTTGAAGGAGGGGCACACGCTCTTGCAGAATCCGCACATGGTGCAGGAGGAGAGGGCGTCCCTGATGAGGTCGATCTTCTCGGTGGTGAATACTGCGCTGCTCAATTTCAGGCCTCCGGGGGCTTGGGGATGGTGACGCTTCCCTCCATGAACACCTCGACCCTTGCGTCGGGGTTGGCGGCGAGGGCGTCCTTGAGGGCCTCCTCGACGGTCTTGTAGGGGGTCATGTTGGCGCCGCTGATGATGGCGGGGTCCAGGTCGGTGACCGCACAGATCTTGGCCCAGGTGGCGATCTCAGCCATCTTGGCGGCCTTGTGGTATCCGAGCTTGTAACCCTTCTTGATGTTCTCGATGACCTCGTTGGGATCCTTGGAGGAAGACAGGAGCTTGAGGAAGTTGTCGCTGCCGGTTCCCTCCCTGCACTTAGAGACCATGATGATGGTTCCTCCCTCCTTGAGGGCCCACTTTCCGTTGTCGAGGGCCTTCTGGGACTGGTACAGGTCCACGTCCATGGGATAGGGCGCGGCGGAGATGACGATGTCTGCCTTCTCGGGGACGGGGACGATGAAGACCTCCTCTCCCCACTTGACAGCCTGCTCGAACGCGGGGTTCAGGTCGCCGGCGGCGGACTTGTAGATGTTATGATGCCTGTCCATGACGATCTGGACGGAGAAGATCTTCTTCCCCTTAACGACCTCGAGGGCGTCCATCATGTCCTCGTGGACGGGGTTGCCCTTGAGAGCGAGGGCCTGGGCGTCCATGCGGACGGCCATCTTGTGGTTGGCCTCGACGGTCTTGTAGGACGCGACTCCGGGGAGGAAGGACTTCCTTCCGCCGGTCCAGCCCGCGAAGTAGTGGGGCTCGACGCTGGTGATGACGATGAGCCTGTCGGAGTCGACGGCGATCTTGTTGACCTCCATGGGGGTGCCGTTCTTGGAGGTGCCGAGGTTGACGCACTCGGACGTCTTGGCGTCGTGGACGACGATCCTGTCGCGGAGTGCCTCGAGGTGCCTGCCGAAGATGTTGCGGTACTCCTCCTCGGTGGGTGCGCGGTGGGTTCCGGTGGCGATGAGGTACCTGGCCTTGTGAAGGTCCATCCTGCTCTCGAGAGCGTCGAGGACCGCTGCGGTGGGGGTGGGCCTGGTTCCGTCGTTGACGATGAAGACAATGTCCTTTCCGCCCTCCAGGAATGCCTCCAGGGAGTCGTATCCGAGGGGGTTGTTCAGCGATTCGTTGATGACCTTGTCTGCCGGCTCGCACACAACATCCTTGGGATAGTACGTTCCGACGTAGTTCTTCTCGGGGATGTCTACCCTCTGGTATCCGTCCTTGCCGTATCTGACGTCCACGATCATTTGTATCAACGGGTTATCCCCGCTCATCGCTTATAAGGGTATGTCCGCGCGGGAACGTCTGTGATAGTCCGAAATCCGACGCGGGAACCGTAAATCGGACACCCGCTTCTCCGACGGGACTTCCGATTCGGTTGTGCCAGACGCAGAAGGGCGGCCCGGCTACGTTCTGGCAAATCATTTAATGGTTGTTTCACGGTATTGAAAGCATGACATCGCTGAAGGAGGTGGGCGAGAGGCAGCTGGTGGAGACCGTCAGGAGCATCATCAGGCCGCGCTCCAAGTCCACCGTCGTGGGCCCGGGGGATGATGCAGCTGTCATCAGGAACCCGTCCGGCGACATCGTGGTCTCCACCGACGTGGTCACGAAGGAGAGGCATCTCCCCGAGACCATGACCTACGAGCAGTTCGGCTGGACGGCCGCCGCCGTGAACTTCAGCGACATCGCCAGCATGGGCGCGAGACCCCTGGGATTCCTCCCGGCGGTGACCATCCCGGAGGATGCCGACGAATCCATTCTCTACGATATCATGAGTGGCATCGACCAGTGCTGCGAGTTCTGCAAGACGGAGGTCGTCGGCGGCGACACCAAGTTCGGCTCCCTGGCCGTGGCCGGGACCGCGATCGGCACCATGGAGGGCAGGAAGCCCATGACCCGCCGCGGCGCACAGCCCGGCGACATCGTGGCGGTGACCGGCATGCTCGGAGGACCCGCCGCGGGATACTATGCTATCAAGAACGGCTTCGAGGCCGAGGACCAGATCTTCTCGCTGATGGTCCCGGTGCCCCATGTGGAGGATGGAATCAAGCTGTCTGGCACTGGTGCGGTGCATTCGTGCATGGACCTGTCCGACGGACTAGCCAACGCTGCCACCGAGATCTGCAGGCAATCGCATGTCGGCATGGAGATAGAGTGGGAGTTCCTGCCCATCGACGACGAGGTCAAGGACATCCTCGAGGCCAGCCACGCCGACCTGAGGGATACCGTTACTAGGTGGGGAGGAGAATACGAACTCCTGTTCACTCTGGACCGGGGAGACCTCCAGAAACTGTATGATGCGGGTATCGCATTCTCGATAATCGGTCTGGTGACCAACGGCGAAGGCCCCGTTCTCAACGACGGGGACGAGAGGAAGGTGATGGAGAACGGCATTTATTAATCCGAATCTGGAAGCCAAGTGCTATCATGCGGACGGCGACAGGATCATCTGCGACCTGTGCCCGCACAGATGCGTCATCCCGGCCGACAGGTTCGGCCTCTGCAAGTCCCGCAAGAACGTGGACGGCAAGCTGGTAGCGTACAACTACGGGCGCATCTCGACCATGGCGGTCGACCCCATCGAGAAGAAGCCTCTCTACCACTTCCATCCCGGTTCCAGCATCTTCTCCATCGGCGGCATCGGGTGCAACATGCACTGTGATTACTGCCAGAACTACTCCATATCCCAATCGCCCATTGGCAAGAAGCGCACCACTTACAAGTCCCCCGCGGACCTGGTGGCATTCTGCAGGCAGCAGGGCTATACCCAGATGGCCTTCACATACAACGAACCCTCCATCTGGTACGAGTACATCCGCGACACCATGGACCTGGCGCCCGACATCGACATGGTGCTGGTCTCCAACGGGATGATCAACGAGGATCCGCTGAAGGACCTCTGCAAGGGCATCAAGGCCATCAACATCGATGTCAAATCGTTCAAGGACGAATTCTACAAGAACCTCTGCGGAGGAGACTTGGAGGCTGTGAAGTCATCCTGCGAGATCGCCTATGCATCGAAGGTTCATCTGGAACTCACTTATCTCGTGATTCCCGGCTACAACGACACCGTTGACGAGGTCCTGAAGTTCGTCAAATGGGCCCACGAGCATCTCAGCCCCGACACCCCCATCCACTTCACCCGCTTCCATCCCGATTACAATATGATGGCCGTGAGGACCACTCCCGTGGACACCCTTCTGAAACTGCAGAAGGTCGCCGAGGACAACGGCATGCATCACGTCTATGTGGGCAATGTGCTCACAGACGACGGATCCAACACCTACTGCCCCGAGTGCGGGGAGATGGTCATAAGGAGGACCGGCTACCGCGTTCATGTCTCGGGACTCTCCGGAAACCGCTGCAGCTACTGCGGACACCGTCTCAACATAATACGCTGAGCAGCGGATCGCCGATCAGCAGCACCAGTATCAACGATATCGCCATGGGCAGGATGAACGGCACCATCGGCGTGACGTAGATCTCTTCTTCGCCTGCCTCTTCGAACCTTCTGCAGATGTCCGGCACGGACTCATCCTCCGGGATCTGACACCTCGTACGGACCCCGTCCCGGATATCCTCGGAGGGCCATACGAACGATCCACCCACATCCGCGACCGGCATCATGTAACCGTGGGTGGCCCCGGGGAAAGGCATGCCGCGGTTGCGGATCAGACAGTAGACCATGACCCCTGCAACCGATAAAACCGAGGACAGGAACAGCACCGACACCGAGGGAGAGAACACCTTCGTCAGGATGTCTGGCACATTCCCATTCGGGTTCATGAGGAACTCCGGCAGGGAGGGGATTGCGATGGACAGCGACATGAGGCACTTTGCATCGGCTCCTCCGCGGACGATGCCCAGGACATACAGCAGATGGTAGAACATGCAGAACAGGACGGAGGCAGCTCCTGCCTCGGTCCCGGGATCACCCGAACCGTAAGAAAGCAGGGTCAGAGCGAGGAGAATCGAAGCACCTTCGATGAACAGCGGAGGTATCTTCGTCTCGCAGAGGACCGAATACATGAATAAGAGCTGGGCGAAAGCGACCGCCAGTACTTCCCACAGGAGGCTTCCGTCCAGGATACGGACGGCAGCACCTCCGGCGGCACCCGTCAGCATGATAATCATCCAATATGTATCCGAAACTATCCTCGTACGGAGGTCCGAACGGGCGGCCATCAACATAGCCAGACAGGTTATTCCGATAACGGAATATTCGATAATCGGGGTGAATGACATGTGTACTATGTCGCGTATGTATTTTATAAAGTCGGGTATTGCAGTTAATCATGTACAGGGGCAAGGGCAAACTCTTCTTCAGTCTGTTCGCAGTCTGCATGCTGCTCACGGTGGCAGGTGCCGCATACAGCGACGACTCCGAGGCAGCTACCGATATGAGCGGTACGAGCCTGAACGTAATCTATGACGCCAACAAGAGCATCGAACTGAACGCCAGCTCCTCCACGACCCTGTCGTTCTTCGTGTACAACGGCTATGCGGAGAATGTCGTCGCATACGTTGCGGCCACCTCGAACAACGACTCGACGAAGGTCAACACCAGTACCGCCCCCATAGAACTCGTCAAAGGCGAGAACACATCCATCAAGATGACCGTCACCGCCGACAGATATGCCCACCAAGGAAACTACTCGGTCACCCTGTCCTTCAAGATTTACAAAGGAAGCGACCCCGCCTTCCTGGAACAGGGAACCTATGACTTCCCCCTGCACGTGATGTCCAACCTGTCCTCCGACAAATACAACAAATTCCTCGGATTCTTCGACAATACCTACACCGGAGTCATGGGCAACATCTGGTTCACCGCCGCGGTATCTTTCCTCGGTCTGCTGGCCATCGGTTACGCAGTCATGTTCGTCGCGGTACCCGTCTGCTCCAGGATTGTCATGAAGAAGGACGATCCCCAGAGGAAGACGCTCAAGAAGCTCCTGTACCGTCTCTGTCAGGTCATCGTCTGGCTGTGGGTCATCGGACAGGTATTCCGTATCCTCGGTGCGGACGAGGAGCTCATCGACCTGATCAACAGGCTGTTCTACCTCGCCTACGTCGTGGTAGGAATCATCGTCGGATGGCAGCTGTACAAGCTCATCGTGGACACCCTCATCAGTAAAGCGGCATCCAGAGTGGGAGATTACAATCTCAACGATACGGAAGCGGATATCGAGAGCTTCCGCCCCCTGTTCCTCTACATCGGAGAGATCATCCTCGCCATCGTCGGAACCATGCTCATCATGAGTCTGCTCGGATTCAACCTCGCCGCAATCATCACCTCCGCGGGACTCGTATCCCTGGGAATCTCCATGGGTGCCCAGGATGTCCTAAAGCAGTTCTTCAGCGGTCTGGAGATCCTCGCCACCCGTCCCTTCAAGAAGGGGGACCTCATCGCAGTCGGTGCTGACGCCATGGTCTACCGTGTCCGCAGGGTCAATGTCATGAACACCATCCTGGAGAACTGGGACAACACCGATGTGTTCGTCATGCCCAACAGCCTCATCACCACCAACAAGATCAGGAACATCACCCGCGAGACCCTCATCAGCAAGGTCTACCTCACTGTGGACATCGCCTACGGAAGCGACGTGAACCTCGCCCGCAAACTCATGCAGGAAGCGGCCACCGAGAACCCCCACGTCATCTCCGACGGAAGCGTCAAGAGGCCGTACACCCGTCTCGAGGCCTTCGAGGACAGCAACCTGCTCATCAAGATGGGATTCTACGTCGACGAATACGGAAGCCAGTGGGCCATCTGCGGACAGATCAGGCAGGGCATCATCGCCAAGTTCGCAGCCAACGGAATCGGCATCGACTACCAGCAGATAGTTATCCACGAGGCCAAGAATCCGGAGACCCGCGAGGGCGCTGCGAAAACCGCAGACGATTCGGAGTAATCGTAGAATCTCCTACGATAATCGTAAACATCACACTTTTTCCCCACCCAAACACCGTTTGGGAATGGGGAAATCGTAAGTTGTCCCGCATTTATTATATAGAAAAGACAACTACTCCCGCCCGTTAGATAAGCACGGGTGCAATCATGATTGACAATCTTGACAAGCGTATTCTCGAGATAATGAAGAAGGATTCCAGATGCCCGTACGTCGAGATCGCGGACAAGCTAGGCGTGTCCGAGGGAACCGTACGCAGCAGGGTCCACAGGATGACCGAGGAAGGTATCATCCGCGGATTCACCATCAAGACCAGCTCCAAGAACGTCAAGGCACTGGTAGAGGTCAAGATCGACGTCAACACCGATACCGAAGCAATTGCAAGGGAGCTTTCCACCTACGACGGCGTCACCGAGGTTTTCGAGGTCACCGGAGACCAGGACATCATCGCCATCGTCGACGTAGAGTCGTCTCAGAGCTTGAACGAGATTATCGAAAGGGTCCGCAGGTACGACAACGTACTCAGCACCCGTACCCGCCTTATCTTAAAGGAACACTTTGGAGAGAACTAAATCTCATTTGGAGAGAAATATTCATGCTATTTGGAACAGGAACTGCACTCATAACCCCTATGAACAGGGACGGCAGCGTCAACGAAGAACAACTGAGGAGACTCGTCACCTTCCAGGAAGAGAACGGTGTCGACATGCTCCTGCCGTGTGGATCCACCGGCGAAGCGGCTACACTCAACACTGAGGAACACCTCAAGGTCATCGAGATCGTCATCGACCAGGCCAAGTCGGCCAAGGTCGTGGCAGGAGCAGGAAGCAACTGCACCCAGGAGGCCATCGAGCTGAGCAAGGCAGCAGAGGATCTCGGTGCAGACGGAATCCTTTCCATCTCTCCCTACTATGTGAAACCAACCCAGGAAGGCATCTTCCGCCATTACGAGGCAATCGCCAAGTCGGTGGGGATTCCTGTCATCGTCTACAACGTCCCCGGCAGGACCAACAGCAACATCACCGCCGACACCGAGGCCAGGCTCGCCCAGGTCCCCAACATCGGAGGCGTCAAGGAAGCCAGCGGCAACATCGACCAGATCAGGGAGATTATCGACAGGACTCCCAAGGACTTCTCCGTCCTCTCCGGCGACGATGCCATGACCTACGACGTCATGTGCTCCGGCGGAGCCGGTGTGTTCTCCGTGGTCTCCAACTGCCTGCCCAAGGAGGTCTCCACCATGGTGGACCTTCTCCGCGAGGGCAAGAAGGAACAGGCCAAGGAGATTCATGACAGGCTCATGCCCCTCTTCAAGGGCGCATTCGTGGAATCCAACCCCATCCCCATCAAGTACATCATGTCCAAGATGGGCTTCGGAGACAACGTACTGAGGCTCCCCCTCACCCCCATTTCGGCAGGAGCACAGGAGAAGCTCGAACAGATCCTCTCCCAGTACGATCTGTGAAACTTTACAATCAAACGGACGCCGCGAGGCGTCCGCTTCCCAAGGAGGCATTATACAATGTTAACTGTAATGAAATTCGGCGGTACCTCCGTCGGATCCGTCGAGGCCCTCGAGAGGGTCGCGAACATCGTGGTAGGAACTGAAGGCAACAAGGTAGTGGTCACCTCGGCCATGTCCGGCATCACCAATTTCCTGGTCGCATGCTGCGAGGACCTGGAGAACCAGAGGGAAGAGACCATCGAGGTCTTCGAGAAGAAGCACGTCTGCGTTGCCAAGGCCATGCTCGACGAGAAGCAGTTCGCCGAGTTCATGGAGGAATTCACCCCCAGGATGGAGGCATTCAAGGCACTCCTCTACGATGAAAAGGCCGCCAAGAGCCCCTACTACCAGGATAATGTCACCTCCCAGGGAGAGAGGTTCAGTTCGCTGCTCCTCTGCCACAAGATAAGGTCCCTCGGATACAAGTCCGTCGCACTCACCAGCGAGGACTGCGGAATCATCGCCGAAGGCAAGCCCCTCAACGGAAACGCCAACCTCAGGATGACTGAGACCCAGATGGGGATCAACCTGATGCCCTACATCAACAGGGGATACATCCCCGTCATCACCGGATTCTACGGAGTCACCAAGGACGACTGGATCCCCCTCACCTTCGGAAGGGGAGGCTCCGACTACGCCGCTGCGGTGGTTGCCAACGCCCTCAACGCCGACATGCTGGAGATCTGGACCGACGTGGACGGATTCATGTCCGCCGACCCCAGGGTCGTTCCCAATGCCGTCAAGATCGACGAGATGTCCTATGCTGAGGCCGCCGAGCTCGCCTACTTCGGTGCCAAGGTCCTGCACCCCAGGACCATCGAGCCCGTCAGGAAGAAGCACATCCCCCTCAAGGTCAGGAACTCCTTCAAGCCCAAGGAAGAGGGAACCCTCATCTCCAGGTTCAGGGAGTACCGCAACGAGCTCCTCAGGAGCGTTGCCACCAAGACCGATCTCTCCATCATCAGCATCAGCTCTCCCGAGATCGCCTACAGGCCCGACATCGTCTCCAAGATCCTCAACAAGATCTCCGAGAACGACGATGCCATCTACTCCATCTCCACCTCACTCTCCACCGTGGCGTTCCTCATCCACAACAACGACGTGAAGAACACTCTCATCAAGCTCAACGAGCTGGACAACGACGACGTCGAGAAGATCGACGTCACCTCCGATGTGGCACTGATCTGCTGCGTCGGCGACGAGCTCATGAGCGAGACCGGTGCCTGCGGAGACATCTTCGGAGCTGTAAAGGCTGCCGGTGCCAACATCAATATGATCTCCGAGGGCGCTTCCAATGTGGCCATCAACTTCGTGGTCTCCAACGGCGACGCACTCTCCGTCATCAAGATTCTCCACAGCAAGTTCGTAGAGGGGGACTCCTGATGCCGATGAGGGATTTCGAGAGCAAGGACGGCCGTATGGTCTTCGCCGGCATGGACGTGGTCGACCTGGCAGACAGGTTCGGCACCCCCTGCTACGTGACCGACGAGCAGAGGCTCAGAGAGAACTACCGCAACGTCTACAAGGCATTCTCCAAGTACATGGAGACCGAGATTCACTACGCCTGCAAGGCCAACACCAACCTCGCCATCCTGAGGGTACTCCAGCAGGAGGGAGCAGGTATCGATGCCGTCTCCATCGGCGAGGTCAGGGCCTGCCTCAAGGCCGGATTCAGCCCTGACAAGATCATGTACACCGGTGTCTTCGTGAGCACCGAGGAACTCAAGCAGGTGGCCGAGACGGGAGTCATGATCAACCTCGACTCCGTCTCCGAAATGGAACGTCTGGCACAGATCAAGCCGGGAGCGCCCGTATCCTTCAGGATCACCCCCGGGATCGGTTCCGGACACGGTGCCAAGGTCATTACCGGCAACAAGGGAGCCAAGTTCGGCATCCCCAAGGACAAGGTCGTCGAGACCTACCTGAGAGCCCAGGACCTGGGACTCAACCCCATCGGAATCCATGCCCACATCGGATCCGGCGGACAGAGCGTCGAACCCTTCGTCGAGGAGGCGGAGGTCCTGGCTGAACTCATCAACCAGATCGGCGAGGCCGGCATCGACCTCGAGTTCGTGGACATCGGAGGAGGAATCGGAGTCCCCTACAAGCCCAACGAGGACGAGATGGATCTGGGACAGATGGCCTCCGAGGTCACCGACGTGTTCGAGCAGAACACCAATATCAAGAAGATCATCCTCGAGCCCGGAAGGTACATCATCTGCGATGCCACCATCCTGCTCACCAGGTGCACCGACGTCAAGGACGCCGGCACCAAGAAGTACATCGGAGTCGACGCGGGATTCAACACCCTCATCAGGCCCGCCATGTACGATTCGTTCCACTACATCCAGAACGGAAGCAAGTTCGGAAAGGCCTGCACCTCCAAGTTCGATATCGCGGGACCCATCTGCGAAACCGGAGACTACCTCGGACACGACAGGGTGCTTCCCGAGCCCGACGAGGGCGATGTTATGGTCGTCTACAACGCAGGTGCATACGGATTCTCCATGAGCAGCAACTACAATTCCAGGCCCCTCTGCGCAGAGGTACTCGTGAACAACGGCGAGGCCGAACTCATCCGCGAGAAGGAACAGATCGAGGAGCAGTGGAGGCACCAGATCATCCCCAAGAGGCTCATGCAATGAAGTTCTGGAAGTATCAGGGCTGCGGCAACGACTTCGTGCTGGTCGACGGCATCTCCGAGAAGCTGGAGATCGACATCCCCTGGTGCGTGAAGGTCTGCGACAGACACTTCGGCGTCGGTGCCGACGGTGTCCTCTACCTCTTACCCGGAGAGAAGGAATGCGATGTCACCATGCGCATCATCAACGCAGACGGCTCCGAGGCCGAAATGTGCGGTAACGGCATCAGATGCCTCGCCAAGCACGCCAGCGACTTCGGCTTTGTTAAGAAGGACGAATTCTCAATCCTGACCGGTAGGGGCAAGCTGATCGCCACCGTCTTCAAGACCGACAGCAAGGTCAGCACCGTCCGCATCGACATGGGTGCCCCCATCCTCGAAGGAAGGGAAGTGCCGGTCAACTTCGACGGCCGCTTCATCAACCAGCCCTTCGAAATCGAGGGCGTGAAGTTCAAGGCAAACGCTGTCTCCATGGGCAACCCCCATTTCATCACATTCGACGACATCGGCGAGGACAACGTCCGCCGCCTCGGCCCCATCCTCGAAAGCTACCGCGAGTTCTTCCCCCGCAAGACCAACGTGGAGTTCTGCTCCGTGAAGGACGGGAAGATCTACGTGACGGTCTACGAGAGGGGTGCGGCATGGACCCTTGCCTGCGGAACCGGCGCATGTGCCAGCACCACTGCTGCGGCACTCAACGGACTGGTCCCGTTCGACACCCCCGTGGATGTTCACCTCCCCGGAGGATGGCTCAAGATCACAGTAGACAAGGACCTCGGCTACGTCCTGATGGAAGGACCTGCCGAGTTCGTGTTCGAAGGAAACACCAACTGACATAGGCGATAATATGGCAAAATACCCACAGGCAGAAAGACTGCAGAAACTCCCTCCCTACCTCTTCGTGATGCTGGAGGAACTTGCCGCCCAGAAGAAGGCGGAAGGCGTGAAGATGATCGACTTCGGAATCGGAGACCCCGATCTCCCCTGTCCCAACGAGGTCCTCGACGCTATGGACAAGGCCGCCCGCGTCAACGAGAATCAGAAGTACTCCTCCTCCAAGGGAGAGAGGGACCTCAGGATCGCCGTCGCAGAGTACTACAAGAAGAGGTTCAACGTCAACGTGGACCCCGACAAGAACGTCTGCATCACCATCGGTTCCAAAGAAGGAATCTACAACATCGCACAAGCCTTCGTCAACGACGGAGAGAAGATCGTGGCACCCGCCCCCGGCTACCCCGTTTACTCCGGAGCCGCCACCCTCTTCAACAACGCCGTATGCGACAAAGTGAAACTCAAGGCAGAGAACGACTGGCTCCTGGACCTGAACGAGGTTCCCGAGGACGCCAAGCTGCTTTACCTAAACTATCCCAACAACCCCACCGGTGCCGTTGCCGATCTCGACTATGTCAAGAAGGCATACGACTGGACCCAGAAGCACAACACCATCTTCGCCTACGACAACGCGTACTGCGAGATGACCTTCGACGGATACAGGGCACCTTCCGTCCTCCAGGCCGGAATGGATGCCATCGAGTTCGGATCCTTCTCCAAGACCTTCTGCATGACCGGCTTCAGGCTCGGATTCGCAGTCGGAAACGAGGAGCTCGTGGGCGGACTCACCAAGTGCAAGGGACAGATCGATTCCGGAGCACCCATCTTCATCCAGAAGGCAGCCATCACCGCACTCAGCATGTACGACAGCAACGGATTCCTCACCGGAACCGCCAAGTCCAACAACGACGAGTTCGGAGAGAGGAGGAAGGTCCTTGTAGAGGGTCTGAGGGAACTCGGATTCGATGTGAAGATGCCCAAGGGAACCTTCTACGTATGGTTCGACTGCGGCAAGTCCTCCATGGACTTCACCAAGGAAATGATCGACAAGGGAATCATCGTCACCCCCGGAACCGGATTCGGCGGAGAGGACGGCTACATCAGGATGGCAGTCACCAGGAACATCGACTCCATCAAGGAAGCCCTCCGCAGGATGGGTAAGAGGAACGACTGAAACCCTCACGGGGCTCTGCCCCTACGGAAGAGGAAATGACCGGCGCAGAAACCGATAAAGCCGTTATCGCAGGCATCCTGACGGAATTCGTCAACTCCGCTGATTACGGCAACTGCGCCAATCTCCTCTCCGAAGAGAGCCTCTTGGCTCTCGAATCCCGGGTCTTGGGATCCGGAACCTCTCCTGCGGATTCGGTGAAGAAGGCTCTGACCTGCCTCCGCGGGGATTTTTCTCTGGATTACGACGACCTCCTGTTCGGAGGGAACTATGTCGCACGCATCCCCCAGGCCATCGCACGCAACCACCTCCTCGGGAGATTCATCGTCCTGGGGAACGGGTTGGAGGACAGGGAGGAGCGTTTCGGCGACCCCACCATGAACTCGGTCGCCGAGGATTACACCAGCCTCATGGACCTGGTGGTCTGCAAGATCGAGAAATACTCTGAGGAACGCGATTACGCCCTCAGCGACGCGGACATCCCGGAAGTGGTCAGGTACCTGAACGCCATACAGCTCCTCCTGAAATACTGCTGGGACATGCTCGATATGAGCAGTACGCTGATGCCCACTCTCTTCAAGAAGAGATGCTTCCGCATGCGCGGCAAGCTCAACAGCCTGCTCGACATGTCGATGTACGGCAAGGACCTGCCTGCTCTCTCCGAAGCATTGAAGGACATCTCCGATACGGTGGACGAGATCATAAACGACCAGAGGCTCAACGACCTGCAGAAGGCCAGGAACGACAGGTACATGCAGTCCAAGATGCGCCTGTACAAGTACACCATCAGGGTCAGCGAGGAACTCAACAACCAGCTCGAGGCCTGCGACCCTTACGATTTCACGCACCGCAATGATCTGAAGAAACAGCTTGAAGCGGTGCAGAGATTCATGCACAGCTTCGAGAAGGATAGATGAGTATCAGGGGCCGAAGCCCCTGTGATTGTGGTTTTACTGTCCGTTGCCGAACTTGGATTTCGAATGTTCCAGCGCGACGATGACGGGGAGGGGATCCTTCAGCAGGAAGGTCTCGAGTGCTCCTCCACCGGTGCTCACGTAGGACATGGAATCAGCGAGATCGAACCTCTCCGCTGCCGCAGAGGTGTGTCCGCCTCCGAGAACGGAAAGACCTCCGCTCTCGACCATGGCGGTCATGATCGCTTTGGTTCCGACTTCGAATCCGTCCTTCTCGAACATTCCGGCGGGACCTGACATGAAGGATGTCTTGGAGACCTGCAGGACCTTCCTGAACTTCTCCACGGACTGGTCACCGATGTCGAGAGCCGCTCCGGCGGTGGCCATGTCTCCGATGTTGACGCTGACCCTCTTGCCGTCCTTCTCGACTGCCACATCGGTGGGGAGGAGGATCCTCTGTCCGTACTTGGCCATGACATCCTGTGCCTTCTTGAAGTTCTCCTCGGTGAGCTCCTCCTGGAGGGGTACCTTGGATGCCTCGCCGATGTCGACGCCCCTCGCCATGAGGAAGGCGTTGCCGGCGAGTCCCACAACGATAACAGTGTCTGCGGTGTTGCTTCCGAGGACACGGTCGATCATGTGGGGGACGTCCCCGAACTTGGCTCCTCCGAGGATGAATACGGAAGGCCTGCGGGGGTTGTTGAAGATGGTCTCGAGAGCGTACATCTCCTTGGCCATGAGACGGCCGGATGCGGAAGGCAGTACGTCATCGAATCCCACGAGCGAGCACTGGGACCTGTGGGCGGCTCCGAATGCGTCGCAGACATAGACATCGAAAAGAGGTGCGAGGGCGGTTACAAGCTCTCCCTTGGCGTGTTCCTCCATGGGCAGACTCTTGCTCTCGGAATCCAACTCACGGACGTTACCGAGTAGGAGCACCTCTCCTTCCTTGACTTCCTGGATAGCTTTCTTGGCTTCCTCGCCGAGGACATCGTTGACGTACCTGACGGGGGTGTTGAGGTTCTTGGAGAGCAGCTGGGCGTGCTGGGACAGGTCGGTGAAATCCCATTTTCCCTTCCTGCTCTGGTGGGCAAGGATCACAAGCTTCGCTTTCTTTCCGAGCAGTTCCCTGATGGTGGGAACGACTGCCCTGATCCTGACGTCGTTGATGATCTTCAGGGTCTTCTTGTCCATGGGGCAGTTGATGTCCACCCTGAGGAGGACCCTCTTGCCCTTGAAGTTCATGTCGCCGAGGGTGTTGTATGCTCCCATGGTACTGCCTCAGTGGTCGATTCCGAGGGCCTTGTTGGTCTTGGCCACGGACTCAGGTCCCTCCATCGCCTTGCACATGGACCTGATACAGTCGATGTTCTCGGGGATGACGTCGGACTCCTGGTGGACTGCCTGGTAGTAGTAGAGGGTGTCTCCGACAACCTTGATACCGTCGGACCAGACGCAGATCTCGTACATGTCGGACCTGGACCTTCCGAGCTCCCTGGCGAGCTCCATGACCTGGGCGGTGGACTTGATGCCGTCCTTGGAGGAGACGAGCCTCACACGGGGTGCCTTCTTGAAGAGGTCGAGGACCTCCTCGGTGGTGACCTCCTTGCCGAGTTTGACGACGACGGCCTGGATGTGCATGAGGGTGGTGGAGCACTTGATGGCCATGGAGGTGATGTCGAGCCAGGGCATGATGCTCTTGACGTCGAGACCGTGGTGGGTAGGCAGGGAAACAGAGGGCTCGAGAGCGTTGACGGGTCCGGTCTTGCTGTCTCCGGGATCGGCTGCACGCCTGACGATGGTGACGTAAGCGTTCTCGATCTTGTACTCCTTGTCGAGCAGGCTCAGGGTCCTCAGCAGACCGGTGGTGTTGCATGAGACGACCCTGGAGAACTGGACTCCCCAGCTCTCCTTGTAGTTGGCGGTGGAGTTGAAGGAGACTCCGGTGAGACCGTGCTCCTCTCCTCCCTGGAAGATTCCCTTGATTCCGGCGGCCTGGTACTTGGCCTTGTACTCCTCTCCGAAGTCTCCGGGGGTGGCGTCGACCATGATGTCGACCTTGCCGATGAGATCGTCGATGGTTCCGGCGACCTTGATTCCTGCTTTATCGAATTTCTCCACGTTCTCTGCGGGTACGTAGAGGGCGATACCGGCGGCGACGGCGGTCCTGGCCTCGAATGTGGGCCTGGTCTTGGTAACTCCGACGAGTTCCATGTCGTCCTGCATGCTGACTGCGGTTGCCACCCTCTTTCCGATGGTACCGTATCCGTTTACTCCGACCTTGATTTTAGCCATGGGGATTTCACTTGAGCATCCGTATCCCGTGACCTATTATAACCATTCGGGGGTGCGCGCAGGAACGAAAGCAAGAGAAAGGGTCAAACCTAACACGGATGGGCACATGTAACGGCAATCCAGCCTTTCCCACCATCCCCTTTAATACTGTTAGAGGTATTCGCATCCAGAGGCTATAAAATGAAAGGCTCGAAAGCACTGTTAAAAATGCTTGAGGACAGAGGGGTCAGCAGCGTATTCGGCTACCCCGGTGCCACCGTCATCCCCATCTACGATGAGTTCCTGGAGTCCAACGTAAGGCATATCCTCGTAAGGCACGAGCAGTGCGCCGCCCACATGGCCGACGGTTACGCGAGGGCTACCGGAACCCCCGGAGTCTGTCTCGCCACCAGCGGACCCGGAACCACCAACCTGGTCACCGGAATCGCCACCGCCTATGCGGATTCCGTCCCCATGATCGCACTCACCGGACAGGTCGGCACCAACTTCCTCGGCGCCGAGGCCTTCCAGGAAGTCGACTCCTACAGCCTCATGATGCCTGTCACCAAGCACAACTTCAGGGTCCTCGACCCCGAGCGCCTCCCCCACGCCATCAACGAAGGATGGAAGATCTGTCAGTCGGGAAGGCCCGGACCGGTCCACATCGACATGCCCGTCGACCAGATCAACTCCGACATCGACGAGGACCTGCTCACCAAGGAGTGGGGCGTCAAGGAACCCGCCACCGACGTCTCCCGCATCAACGATGCGGCCCTCCTCATCAAGAACTCCGCCCGCCCCGTCCTCCTCATCGGAGGAGGCGCCATCAACGCCTCCGAGGAGATCATCAAGCTCGCGGAATTCGCCAACATACCTGTCATCACCACCCTCATGAGCCTCGGTATCGTGCCCTCCGGACACCCCCTCAACATGGGACCTCTGGGTATGCACGGCAGGATGGGTGCCCTGGACCTCTTCCAGTCGGCCGACCTCATCATCGCCATCGGTACCAAGTTCTCCGACAGGACTTACAACCCCCACACCATGCCCGCCGAGAACTGCAAGGTCATCCAGATCGACGTGGACAGCACCCAGTTCGGAAAGAGCAAGAGGGGCTCCGTCGACATCCTCTGCGATGCCAAGAGGGGAACCAAGCTGCTCCTGGACGCCCTTAGGGGGTACAAGGACTGCAAGTCCGAGTGGAACGAGAGGTACGCCAAGCTCAGGAAGAGATGCCAGTGCAGTTTCGACATCGACACCGACCCCATCGCACCCCAGAAGGTCATGTGCGAGATCAATAAGCTCCTTGATAAGGACGTCATCGTCACCACCGACGTCGGACAGAACCAGATGTGGGCTATGCACTGCCTCGATATCAGAAGACCTAGACAGTTCATCACGTCGGGTTCCTTCGGTACCATGGGATTCGGTCTGCCCTCCGCACTGGGTGCAAAGGTGGCTAAGCCTGACTCCAAGGTCCTCACCATCGCCGGAGACGGCGGATTCATGATGGTCATGCAGGAGCTGGCCACGTCGGTCGCCGAGGACATACCCGTCACCATCGTCCTTCTCAACAACGGATGGCTCGGAATGGTCAGGCAGTGGCAGAAACTCTTCTGGGACAAGAGGTACAGTGGCACCACCCTCAAAGCTGATCCCGACTTTGTCAAGCTTGCGGAATCCTTCGGTGCCCGCGGAATCAGAGTCGAGAAATCAGGAGACATCGGAGATGCCCTCAAACAGGCCATGGATTGCGACAGGTCCTGCCTGCTGGACATCCACACGAACCCCGAGGAAGACATCTGCCCCATGATCCTGGCGGACCCCAAGGTCCCCATCGTCAAGGGAAGGTGCCCTTACTGAAACATTCACCGGGAACGATTCCCGGGTACTTTTCACATATCCAATTGGATTCATTTAGAATAACCAAACGACAAAACCATAAAAGTATGAATGGATGTGTCCTCCATGAAACAGTGCATGGACTCCGAAAATCTCCACAGGCGCCTGAAGAGAATTTCAGGCCAGATAGCCGCTCTCGACCGCATGATAGATGAGGATATTCCATGCGAGGACATCCTCATCCAGATAAATGCCGTGAAGAGTGCGATACACAAAGTGGGTCAGATTGTGATGGTCGGCCATGTGAACCATTGCGTCAAGGACGGTATCGCTCACGGTGATGCCGAAAAGACCATCAATGAGTTCACGAAGGTACTGGACCAGTACTCTAAAATCTGAATTTCGGACTGTTTTATATACCCCCATAGGGCATTATATACCATACCCCCCATAGGTATACTGA
>Ga0256405_10004130_pt1 | contig 27956 bp, 20 predicted proteins | sample RumenRJG_02DNA_FD_189096 | JGI IMG/M metagenome (GOLD analysis project Ga0256405, IMG submission 189096) | Bovine rumen microbial communities from Lethbridge, Alberta, Canada - RJG_02 | ecosystem: Host-associated > Mammals > Digestive system > Stomach > Rumen | place: Canada: Alberta... | reverse complement strand
ATGTGTTGGATGGTGTACGAGAGGATAAGAAAAACCTTACTATTAATGATTTGTACTATAGTTGGCTACAATTAAAACGAGGATTAAAAGATAACACCTTGGCAAATTATAAGTATATGTATATACAGTTTGTAGAGGCGGATTTTGGAAAGAATAAGATTGTGGAGTTAAAGCGTACGGATGTACGAGGCTTTTACAATTATTTGGTTGATGAGAGAGGGTTAAAGTTCAATACTATTGATAGTGTCCATACAGTTCTACATCAAGTGTTAGAGTTGGCAGTAGAAGATGATTATCTTCGTTATAATCCTTCTGATAATGCGCTAAAGGAATTGAAAAAGGCTCGTAACATTGGTGCCGAAAAGAGAAGAGCACTTACCATACAAGAGCAGGAATTGTTTGAATCTTTTCTTAGTAAGAATAAAAAATACCAAAGATGGTTTCCGATTTTTATAGTAATGTTATGGACGGGGATGCGTGTTGGAGAAATTACTGGGCTTCGTTGGTGTGATGTAGACTTTGAAGAAGAGGTAATTAGTGTTAATCACACACTTGTGTATTATAGCACCAGAACTGATGCAGGGCAGGTGTTTGCTATTAATACACCAAAAACAAAAGCGGGGGAGAGAGTTATTCCGATGCTTCCAAAGGTGAAGAAAGCTCTTTTAATGGAAAAGGAATACCAAACAGAATTAGGGATAAAGAGTACAGCAGTTGTCGAAGGTTATCGAGATTTTATTTTCGTGAATCGTTTTGGTAATGTTCAACATCAAGGAACGCTTAATAAAGCTCTTAGAAGGATAATTCGCGATTGCAATTTTGAAATTTTGGACAAGAATGAAGGAGAGAATGTTGTGATTCTACCAAGGTTCTCTAATCATTCCTTGAGACATACTTTTACAACAAGAATGTGTGAGGCAGGTGTTAATATTAAAGCAATGCAAGACATATTAGGACATGCTGATGCTGAAACTACAATGGATATATACGCAGAAGCAACAAAGGACTTGAAGAAAGCCGAGATTATTAACTTCGAGGATTACTTTAATGAGCAGAAAAGTCTTGAAAAACCATTTGTTAGTTTTAAGATTTGCGACTAAAGTGCGACCGTTTTGCGACTATCTATGTAGAGATATGAAGACTTTTGTGATTGCGAGAGAAACTGTAATGTGGCAAAGCCGAGATATGTAGAGGAATGTAGAGTTATATATTTTTTCGGTAGCTATTCCCGACGCTTAAGAGCATTCAGTAAGAAAGTCCAGTATTTACGGGCCTTGAGGGGTGTTTAGGAGTAAACTATACGCCAATCTTACGCCAATCAATGCAAGATTTTTGAAACGAAGAAGAACACTTTAAGACTTGTGGAAGTGGCAATATGATGATAACAGCCCTACAGTGATCCATCAAAAAAGGTCGCTGTAGGGCTATTATGGACTTTACATTATTCCGATAAATGAATATAATTAAAATGGTTGTTTATATGATTCTAGCGAGGTAGATAATGGAATATTTAACATCAGTCGGATGGTAGAGCTTGCAGTTATCAAAACTCACATCACGAATTATTCCAAGACAAAAGATGTGTATGCACAGTATAAGAAAGTGGGCTTCAGCCGCAAGTTCTTCGAGGCTCATCGTGAAGAAATCACGATTCATAAGGCCACAAAGAATGCTTCGCGAAGATGGATAAGACTCCAAAAGTGAAGGAGATGAAGGGCTATCAAACGGCGAAGTACAATATCGACCGGATCCTGAATCTGAACACGGAGGAACAACAAAAAGAGAATCAAAAAAAGAGAGAGAGTCCGCTGAAGTTTGGGACATTTGTCATTTTGGCAGGTGCCCCCTTTTTTTTTCGGAAAAAGCTCCGCAGGACTGTGTGCCGTTTTTTGGCACGCAGCCATTCCGCCTATCAGAATGTTTAAAGGGGATTGGGGCATTCCCCAAATGGCAGAAGATGCATGGGGGTGCGCACCCATGCACTGCTAGCCAAGTTGTGAAACAAATAGAAGACTTCAATCGTGTACGATAAAATTCCAATGATATATTTTTTGTATAGACTTTGCTGGACTTTAATAGGATAATAAAAATACAGTAATCTCAAAGGGGGCTTATGAATGATTTCTGCTAATCAATACAAATTGACATGGATTCACTTCGATGACATAAATCAAGATAAAAGAACAGCTTTTGAAAATCTTTGTCGCTCTTTATTTTGCAGAAAATTTGCAGATATAGATGAGGTAGTTCATTCTAATCCCAATCATCCTGGAGTGGAAGTATCACCGGTACATTCACAAGACGGTACAGAAATGATTAGCTTCCAGGCAAAATATTTCGATGGCAGCATTGGATACGATCAGATTAAATCTTCCATGAAAATAGCAATAGAGCATTATGCCGGAATACTTGATAAGATCTATCTTTACTGCAATGAGGATGTAACAACAACCGCGAAATCATACATCGATATTGAAAAGATGTTAAAGGATGCTGGTATAGATTTAGTACCAATTACAGACCAAAGCATCTTAGAGGCTGCTTTGGAGTTTCCGTCTATACTTGCTTGCTATTTTGGATTAGATAAGCTTGATAAGAGTTGGTTTGAGTTAAATCTAAAAGTATCATTAGATAATTTGGGACGTAGATATAATGACAGATTTAACATTGATACGGATGCCAAAAGGAAGATGTCACTTTTTCTAAATAATGAAGAAGGTATTTCATTACTAAATAGAAAAAAAGCGGACGTAATAGAAGCGCTAAAAGACATTAAATGGCGTTGTGATGGGAACTATAAAGGAATAATTAATAATCTTATTAATGAGATTAAGAATTTACCCGATGTGCAAATTGGATCTGTTTCAGATGTATTTAAGTGGAAAGAATTATTAGAAGACTCAAACAAAGAAGAGCTAACGGCGTTGACAGAATCAATAGGTGTAATTGAAGGAGCTATAGCCAAAGAAACTCCTGGTTCAGATCGATTTAATAAGTTGAGGAGTGAACTGTATGTCGTTAAGGTCATTTTAAAAAGCATCGAACAATTGACAATAACCAGGTTCGAAAAGAGTTTGCTTTGTAGTCAGACTTTGCTTGTTACGGGAGAGATGGGGACAGGAAAATCTCAGTTGTTAGCAATATCAGCAAAGAGTGAGTTGAGTGAAGGGAAAAATGCTTTACTTATGCTTGGCCAAACATTTACATCCGATGATCCGGTTGAAATGCAGATGATGAATGGGCTGGTGAAGATTGATGCTAATGAATCATTTGATGCTTTATTGGGTGTAATGGATGAGATTGCTTATGAACGAAATGAGTATGCAATTATTTTTATTGATGCTATTAACGAATCTCGAGACAAGGACATTTGGGTAGAGGGGTTAAATCGCCTTATAACGATTATTGGGCAGTATAATAACCTCCGTCTGGTTGTGTCGCTACGCAGTGGATTTGAACAGATTCTGTACAGTGACAAAGTTCAGGATGATTTAAAAGCAGGGAGAATAGCATCTATTAAACATATTGGTTTGGAGGATGATTCCCCAGAACCAATTTTTGAGTTTTTGTCAAATTATGGTGTTCCTGCTTCCCCGGAGTTTTATCTTCAGCAGGAGATGTGTAACCCGTTGTTTCTTACATGGTTTTGTCAGACATATACAGGTGAAGAGTATGGATTGATATCTCTGATTACAACCGTTTTGGAACAGGCTGATAAAGAAGCATCTAGAGCTTCTAATCACAAGGAACCATATCGACTATTAAAAGATTTACTTTTCGAATATGTAGACATATCTGGGAAGGGGTCTACTACTAAGAGAGAATTGCTGGGAATGGAAATCTGGCGGTTGTATGGTGTGGCTGATAAAGTGGCTTATATTAACGCAATTGAACGCGCTGGAGTATTGACATCTTATGTGAGAGATGGAGAGGAGCACTACTATATTGGGTATAACTTACTGGAAGATTATATCCGCGCTTCTAGAATTGTTGAAAGACATGTCTCGATAGAATGCCTTAAAGATTATTGCCTAAATGAGTTGTTTAAAATTGATTCTAATGGGACTGTTACCAATTATGGAAATGAATCTATCTTTGCCATGGTCTGTTCTTTGTACGCTATCAAAAACAATGAGGAATGCATAGATATAATCGATGCTATAGAAGATGAGTGGGATAGAGATAGGATAATTGATGACTATTTAAAAACGTTTACTTGGAGAAATCCGCAATATTTATTGACGCAGATTATCGAATTAATAAACAAATATGGTATTGAGAGAGGTGTCGTATGGTCAATTTTTATTGAGTGTGCAACAAAAGAAAACTCAATTTTAAATGCGGATGGTCTTTTTGAGTTATTAAATAGATATTCGTTGAGTAAGCGTGATTATTTATGGACTATAGCTATAAATGAATTGACAGAAAATGACAGAATAATTAGCTTGGCATATTACATAGAATCAGGGAACAAGTTAAGTGGGCTTTCGGATAAATCCGTAGAACTATTATTGGGGCTTTTTGCTTGGATGCTTTCGTCCTCTAATAGGACTTTGCGTGATCGTATTTCAAAAGCGATGATTGAAATTTTGAAGGATCGATTCAGTCTTTGCTCAGTTATTTTGGAGAAGTTTAAAAATGTAGATGATCCATATATAATTCAGCGTTTATATGGAATTGTTTTTGGTGCGGTTATGAAACGTTCACAAACGCTGAAGGAAGAATTTGAACATCTTGCTGTTTTTGTTTATTCCGATGTGTTTGGCAAAGAAAGAGTATATCCAGATATTCTTCTGAGAGATTACGCTCGATTAATTATCGAACGATTCATATATGAAAATCCGGATAGATGCGGCCTTTTTGAAAAAGAAAGGATTGTGCCACCATATTCTTCAGAACCCATACCCAAAGCAGAGATTGTTGACTATGACAATGAAAAATATCATGAAAGTGGCATGTGGAGATTGTTGTATTCAATGAAGTTTGACCTTGATGTCAAAGGAGTAGGAATGTATGGAGATTTTGGAAGATACGTATTCCAATCAGCCCTACATTATTTTGTTGGCGTTGATATAAAAAATGTATACTACTATGCCCTAGAATACATAATTAAAGAACTTGGATACACTAACCAGCTATTTGGACAATATGACGCAGAGAAAGCTGATTTCGACAGGAACCAGTTTAAAAGGATTGAGCGTATTGGAAAGAAATATGAATGGATAGCAATGTACAATATTCTAGCGCGTTTATCCGATCAGTTGAAAGTAACTAATGGAAACTGGAATGATGAAACTGGGAAAGATTATTCGGGGCCTTGGAATCCATATGTAAGAGATTTTGATCCTACATTAAATTCTAGGATAAAACCGGATAGAAGTACTTTTCCTGTATTTGAAGAAGCAATACTGAATGAGGGGCGTTTTATTGATTCTGATTCATCTGATACAGGGATAAATGCCTGGATTCAAGGTGATGATGAAATGTACCAGTCCTTCCCGGATAGATTTATTCGAAAAGATCAAGATGGAGAGGAATGGGTTTCAATATATTTATATCAGGAACTAAAGAAAGAAGTTCCTGGAGCAGAAACATTTGCTTTATCGTTGCCACATGGAGAACAACATATTTGGGCCAGATCCGCAATGCATATTGCAGATGCTTCCCAGGGTGTATCAATAGAGTTGTTGCAAACATCGGGTTATCTAAGAAAGCATTCTGGAATGAATACTACCAGGGACTGTTATACTTTATTTTCAAGAGAGTATGCTTGGAGCCCTGGGTATAATAGTGAGTTCTTGGAAGATGATGATGACTTTGACGAATGCGAAGTCAAAGCAATTCCTGCGACAATTGATGATATGTGGGAGGAAGAGTATGATGCTTCCCAAGATGAGACAACATCATATTACATCCCTACAGGAGATATTATTTTGGCGCTTGGTCTTTATCAGAAATCAGTGGATGGTGCTTTCTTTTATAAGGACCAGCTTGCGGCATTTGACACCAGAATTATTGGTGATAAACACGGCGAACTCCTAATTAGAAAGGATCTTCTAGAGTTATATATAGTGGATAGAGGAGTCAGTGTGTTTTGGGATGTTGTTGGGGAGAAACAGTTTTTTTTAGGAAGAGATGGGGGACAAATGTGGCAACGGAGAGAAGGTTATTTTATTTACGATGTAGGTAAGATTGAGGGAACAATAGAGATTGTTCCTAATATTTGAACTGAAGGAGGCAGAAATATATGTCACGAGGAACAAATCAGAAATTCAAATTTACATACTTGATGAGAGTCATGTTGGAGAAAACCGATGATGATCATGCTCTGACTATGTCACAGATTATGGATGAGCTAGAGAAGTATGATGTGACTGCTGAACGAAGGAGTATTTATGCGGACTTTGCGGATATGACAGAGAAGTTCGGAATTGAGATTATCAAAGAGCAGATTGGTCGTGAAACGTATTATCATGTCGGTAGTCGTGAGTTTGAATTGGCTGAGGTGAAACTTCTTGTAGATGCAATCCAATCTTCAAAGTTCATCACACAAACAAAATCCCGTGAGCTGATTGGTAAGATTAAGGGCTTTGTTAGTGAACATCAGGGAAAAACTTTGCAGCGTCAGGTATTTATCGATGACCGTGTAAAGACAATGAATGAGAGTGTTTTCTACAACGTAGATGAGGTCTATACGGCCATCCATGAGAATAAGAAGATTAAGTTTAAGTATTACAAAGTGGGATATCAACAAGAAGCTCGTTGCTCGTCGTAATGGAGAATGGTTTGTGCTCAGCCCTTGGGGACTTACCTGGGTAGACGAGAACTATTACATGATTGCCTATGACGAGTGGGACGGGAAAGTGAAGAGTTACCGTGTAGATAAGATGATGCGAATTTCTATCACGGATGAGAAAAGAACCGGACAAAAAGAATTCAAAGAGTATGACATGGCCAACATCTCCAAGGCAACTTTCGGTATGTATGGCGGTCCAAAGAAAAAGGTTAAGATTCAATTTGAGAACAGCATGTGTGGAGTGTTTCTGGATAGATTTGGAAAGGACATTACATTCCGTCCTGTGGATGGGAACCGCAGCGAGTTCTATGTGGATGTAAATGTCAGTCAGCATTTCTTTGGATGGTTATTTGGTGTGGGACCGAAGGTGAAACTTGTTGATCCTGAAGAAGTGGTGGATCAGCTGAAAGAGTATGTGGCTGAATATACGAAGAGTATGAAATAGAAAAAAGATGATGAACTGTCGGTAGAAATGTCGGCAGTTTTTTAATTCCTGTGAGCTGGCGTTTTTAACGTACAGGTTGGAATGTATATTGATGATGTAAGAAGAAAACGAATGGCGGAAGCCCGGAGGCAGCATATGATTATCCTGTGTATTTTGATTTTCCCGTTTGCAGTATTGGCTGAACTTATGAAAATGAACAACGGTGGAGGACGCAGACGATGAGAAGAATTATATATTGGCTTAGAAAAAAATGGAGAATTTGCGAGAAGAGATGTGGGCAGTGTTGCCTGACCTGCCCTTATTTCCAGGAGTGTAGCGGAGAAGAAAGATATGATTTGAGGATTACGTTTCATTTTTTGATGAGAAAGATATGATGCGAAAGATAAAATTATTAAATCGAAAAACGGAATTTTAAATATAGAAATCCATCTTTAGAAAACTAAAGATTTGAAGTGACAAACAGTGATTTTGGTGCTATACTTATCACTAGGTATATATAACTATTTATTAGATTCTATTAGTGAAAGGTAATTGTATGTCTGTCTCTTATAACGGTTTATGGAAAATGCTAATCGATAAGAAAATGTATAAGAAGGATTTAGCAGCTGAACTTAATATCAGCTCGGCAACAATGGCCAAAATGGGCAAGGGCGAAAGCGTGTCTATGGATGTCCTAGAAAGGATTTGTGATTACATGGATTGTAATATCGGGGACATTATGTGTTTTGAAAAAGAAGATAAGGAAGGGACTAGTAAATAAATGGTACTTAACAAGCATGGCAGCTTCTATATGAGAAGCGGATGGGGAACTAAAATCATAGATGCTGTTGAGAATGATCCACATATTTTTTCTCCAAGGAATGAACAACAGGCAGTAGATGAACTTGGTTTAGGTCGAGTTATGATTAAAGCTTTGCGATACTGGGCAGTTGTGATGGGATTGACATCTGAAGGAAAAGATTCAGAGGGAATTATACAAAAACCATCGATTGTGTTTAATCTAATAGCTGAAAGAGATAGATACTTTCAGGATTTAGGATCTCTTTTGGTACTACATAGAAATCTTGTATTAAACAAAGATGAAGCAACAGCATGGTATTGGCTATTTAATGAGTGGAATTTGCAGTCTATTTCGAAGGAAGAATTTTCTGACGCATTTCATTCATATCTAGCAATAAATGGAATGAAAATTAAGAAGGATGCTGTTGATAAAGAGTTTAACTGTGTTCGAAGCACTTATGTCGGAGATGCAAATTTTGACATTAAAAATGTAATGGATGAAGACACATATCCATTTTTTGGACCATTAGGAGTATTAAAGGTTTCGGAAGATAAGAAAATCCTGAAAACGCAGTTGACATCAAAAGATATTCCGCTGGAATTGTTAATTTATTTTATCGCAATGGACAATAAAAGTGATAGCGATAATAGAAAACAGATTAACATTGATAAGCTTTTAGAAGAAAAAGGCCAGGTTGGCAAATATTTTAATATGAGGTATTCGAGATTGGTGGAAATGCTTTTAGAGGCAGAAAACAAACGATACATAGCATTAAATAACAATTTCGGAAACAGATATATTGAATTTTTAGATTTTGATTATTCAGATCTGTTGACAAAATACTATATGGGTAAGGAAGCGTAATATGAATTATTCCAATTTGGTGGTAAGAAAGAAAGAATATAAATACTCTGCAAATCTTTGCTTTGATTTAAAGAACGAAGAACGTTTAGCAGGGTTTATTCCTAATAGAACAACGGTAGAGATAATATCGGAATATATTTACGGTATTACACAGAACACGAATGTGCATTCCCGAATTCTATATGGATCATATGGAACAGGTAAATCGCATTTACTTACTGTGCTTTGCGCTGTGCTTGGACATATAAATGCTTCCAGTGAAGGGTACAATTCTTTTGTGGAGGCTATTCATAAATATGATCCTGAATTGGCTTGTTATTTGAAGGACTTTAGAGACAATCGGAAGCCTTATTTGGTAGTTCCAGTTTATTCTGATTATAAAGATTTTGATAAATGCATATCTATTTCTTTAAAAAAGGAATTGGAGAAAAATGGTATTAGTGTTGTATTTAAAAACTACTATCAAGAAGCAATTGAACTTTTAAAAAATTGGGAAAAGGGCGCAGAATCTACTGAAAGGTTAAATGGAGTCCTTAATAATTTAAATGTTCAATTGGCAGATTTGTACAAGAATTTGCAGGATTTTAGAGAGAGCGCAGAAGAAACGTTTAATGAAGTGTTTAAACAAATGACCTATGGAGCCTCTTTCGTCAGTGAAGCCGGTAATCTCAACGACAATCTTGAAGTGGCTAATAAAGCGATTGCAGGAACATATGATGGTATAGTGTTTGTTTTTGATGAATTTGGACGATACATCGAAGATGAGGGCGAGAATGTAAGAGTGAAATCCATCCAGGATATGGCGGAGTTCTGTGATCATTCTGGATATAATGACTATTTGATTCTTGTATCACACAAGCAGTTGTCGCTCTACACAGACAGGATGCGTAAAGAGCTTAGCGATGAATGGAAGAAAGTAGAAGGCAGATTTAAAGCTACTTCGATAAATATAAAATACGATCAATGCTTGTCATTGATTTCACATATAATACCTAAAACTGATAAATGGGATAAATTTGAGGTAAAGTTTCATGAGGAGTTAATGGAACTCTTTAGTCGTGCAGCTGATTTTAAAGGTTTTATGTTGCCACCTGAAGGAGAAAAGCCTTTTGAGGGTGGTTTCCCGCTCCATCCAATAACTCTTTTTTCTTTAGATAGACTCTCGAAACGTGTTGCGCAGAATGAAAGAACCTTTTTTACGTTTTTGGCAAGTGATGAAGAGCGTGCGTTATTTTGGGATTTGGAAAAACTCGATATTAAGGAATTCCATTTCTTAGGACTGGATGCTTTATTTGATTATTTCGAACCAAACATTAGAGCATTCAGATCAGATGAAGTTTACGAGGTATATAAGAAGTATCAATTTGCCATAAATAAGCTTGGAGCACAGGAAGAAAAACAGGTCGAAATAAAAATTCTAAAGACAATGGCTGTTATTAGCATAATTGCGGATACGTCCGTACTGATGGCTGATAGAAGTATGCTTAGATATGTTATTGACGCAGAAGATGATGTTGTTGATAAGGCCATAGATAACCTAGAAAAATTGCGAATCATAAAGTTTATGAGACAGTTCGAGTACTATGATTTCCTTGATAGTAGCATTTTTGATTTTGAGTCAATGATATCAGACAAAATGAATTCAGTCAGTCTTGATATGGTTGTTTCACAGCTGAATGAGGAGTTTATAAGTTTCGTGGTTTATCCTAACGAATATAATTCCAAGTATCATATGACAAGAATTTTTATTCCGGTTTTTGCTGTCAAGCAGGATATTGGAAGAAAAAGTTTTCTTAATTCATTGCCGGATTATTATGACGGTGCTATTGGAATGATATTAGACGATGATTTCGAAGTTGACGAGTACACGAATTGCGCAAGTGTTCCAGAAAGAATGATTTTCTTGGTTAACACTAAACCTAACGAAATCATTGAGGAAGTAAAAAGATTTATAGCAATAAAGTACTTTTACTCAAAGAGAAAAGAACTTAGCAAAGAGGATCCAACAGCAGATAGAGAGCTTACGTTGTATCTCGACGAGCAAAGGGAAGTTATTCGCGATTTGATACAACGGTGGAGAAGGTATAAATCTAATTCAGTTGTGACAATAGAAGGTGGTGTAGAGAGAAGAATATCATCTGAAAGAGAATTGTCTGATTTAGCTTCCGAAATGATGTTTAAATCATTTTGCGACACAATTGTCGTCAATAACGATTTGATCAATAAAAATAATATTTCTGGAACGATAAATAGCTCTAGAAATAAGGTGCTTACAAACATCATTGATGTTAAGGAAGATATTCGAGATGGATTTAGTCCGATGTCTCCGGAACATACAATTATTAGGTCTGTGTTGATTAGAAACGGATTTGATGAAGAGTTAGAGCCTCACACTACAAGTGTTATTCCACAGGGAATTCATGCGGGAGAAAAATCAGGTTCTTTTGTGAAAAAAGAAATTGATAAGTATCTAAAAAAATGTGAAAAAGCTCAACGCCCACTTTGCGAAATTTATAAAGTTCTTAAGGAAGAGCCTTATGGTTTGAGAGATGGTTACATTGCGATTTTGTTGGCATTTGAATTAAGGAATTATGAAAATGTTGGATTATATTTCCATGGAACTGAAAAGGATTATGAGGCAGAAGAGTTTGTAAAAGCGTTAAAAGATCCTGAGGATTATAGTTTATATCTTTGCAATTGGACAGAAGAACAGAGCAAGTATATTTCTGGAATTGAGGAGATCTTTAAGGAATATATTAATCCTACTGCGAAGAATAGACTTAAGGAATTACATAAGGCGATGAACATTCATTATTCATCGATTCCCAAAATCGCAAGATCAACAGATAAATATATTTCTCAAAAAGGGAAACAATATAGGGATATTATGAGCATTACACATAAGGATTACTATAAGTTTTTCTTTGAAGATTTGATGGCAATAGAAGGGAACTTTGAGTCGCTCAATTATGCCTTGGCAAAGATTAAACAGGAGCTTGAAAGTGTAGTTGAATTGCAGCAAAGGGAAGTACTAAAGAGATCCAAGAAAGTCTTTGAAGTAAATGCGGAACAAAGCGTTGTGGACAAGATGATAGAAAAGTTTAATGAATCGTGGAAAGAAAAGATTATGAAGTCATTTGACTATCAGACCAATGCTTTCCTGGAATACGTACAAGGGCTTACTGCTACAATGACCGATGAGGACTGTATAACTGAACTTGCAAAGATAATAACTGGATTCGAGCTAGATTATTGGAGTGATTCAACTGTTGATGAATTTGAAGATGTTATATCTCTGATTCTACAAAAGCTGGATGGTTATGAAGTTCCAAAGGAACTAGGTGCTAATGAACTTCAAATAATCGTTAAGAGTGGAAGCTCAGAGGAGGTTGTATCAAGGTTTGATAATGTTGAAATGAGTGTCAATGGACAGATGATGTTCAATAAGATGAAAAATATCTTGGATGGATTAGGTAAAGGAATTAGTCAGGAAGAGAAAATGGTCATAATGGCAAAACTTTTATCTGAGATCAAATAAGAATGGAGCAGTAAATGGTATTTTGGTGCAAGAAATGTAAAGAGCCAATATTTGATCCGGAACTGCATAGTTGCACGTGTGAGGGAACATTGGAGAAAATATCGGAAGGATCTATATGCAACCCTGTTTTTAGACAAGAGCGAAAACTCTTGTCTAAAATCAGTGGAGAAGATCTTTTGGATAAGCAAGTATGGTATCTGGGATCAAGTAATTATTTATATGATGAATCAATGCATAGGATTCCTTATCGTGAATGGTACAAAGTTAAGTCTCATTTGGAGTGTGCAGTAGAATTACGCGAAGACATTACCATTGAAAGAGACTATACCCCTTATATGGGTGTTGTACAAGCGAATGAGGCATATATTAAGCAGCTTGTAAAGGAAGCTGAAGATTATATTGTAGTAGTTACTGAAAAATTTAAACCGGAAGGTTATTTCCCTACGATTTCATTTTCTGGCGGAAAGGATTCCACGGTTGTGAGTAGGCTTGTGAGAGATGCATTGGGTGATAATACAACAATTCATTTTTTTGGGGATACAACACTAGAGTTTCCAGAGACATATTCATATGTAACTAATAAATTTGGAAAAGAGAATCCTGTAACACCAATGATTTCTAGCGAGACAGAAAATGATTTTTTTAAACTTTGTAAAGTTTTTGGGCCGCCAAGTCAGCATGAACGATGGTGCTGTACTATTTTTAAGACAAGCAATTTAAACAAAGAGTTGGAATTTCTGCCAGGGAATAGCCTTTCTTTTTTGGGAATTAGGCATAGTGAGTCTGTTGCAAGAAAGGGATATGAGAGAACTCAGGATCATTCTAAGATTTCTTCTCAGATCAATGCAATGCCAATCATAGAATGGACAGATTATGATGTGTGGCTGTATATCCTGTATAAAAACATACTAGTAAACGATTGCTATCAGCTAGGTTATAAACGAGTTGGATGCTGGTGTTGCCCAAATAATTCGGATTGGTCAATGATGCTTACAGAGATTTATCATCCTGATCACATGCAGAAGTGGAAGGAAATGGTATATGAATTTGCAGAAAAAACAGGCAAAGAAGATCCGGATGACTACTACGAAGAAGGAAGATGGAAGGTAAGGCGAGGAGCAAGTGGATTACAAGTAAAAAATGTCACTATCATGGATACGGCATGTAATCTTTCTGATAGGGCGCGAAATATAATTATCGAGAAGAAATTAAACAGGGATGTAATTGAGTTATTCAAGCCGTTTGGAGACTTAAAGATTGTTGACAAAAAGGATGCAACATATATCTCTGTATATGATACGGATAAAACTGGGGAATACAGGAAATGTTTTGAACTTATTATTACTTTTGGAACGAATGTATTGAAGGTTTTACCAGAAGAAAGAATTGATGTGGCGAATCTAATAAATCGCCTGAAATGTCAATTGAGAAAATATCAGTTTTGCATTAGATGCTCTGCATGTGATTCGGTTTGCCCACATGGAGCAATAGATACAATCCATGGGAAGTATACGATTGACGAAGATAAATGTCAGCACTGTAAAAAGTGTATAGCTAAGTTTTACAACGGGTGCATTATTTGTGATAAGGTAGCAGGAAAGAAGGAAACATAAATGATATATCTGGACAATGCAGCGACAACTAAATATAAGCCGGAAATAGTATATGATGCATTTAATTACTACATTAGAGAGGTTGCTGTTAGTCCGGGAAGAGGTAGCTATTCGTTAGGAATAAAAGCGTCTAGAATGCTTTATCAAAGTCGTAAAACTGTAGGTGACTTTTTTGGGCTAGAAAAGAAAAGTAACGTTGTATTTACAAAGAATTCAACAGAAGCAATTAATCTTTTTTTTCGAGGCTTTTTACATAGCGGTGATCATGTAGTTATCACGACATATGAACATAATGCGGTTCTTAGACCACTTCAGGAAATGAAAGAAGAAGGGATAATTGATTATTCAGTTATTTCAAGGGAGGATCTTGATAAAACTCCATCATACATATATGACAAGTATTTTAGAACTAATACGTCAGTGTTTGCGACTACATTAGCAAGTAATCTTACAGGTAGGGTAGTTTTAAATAGAGATTATCTAGAGTTCTTTCATAAGAAGGGAGTTATCAATTTTGTGGATAGTTCTCAAGGGGCAGGGAAAATACGCATTAATATGAAGGATGATAACATAGATTACCTGGCCTTTACTGGACATAAAGATTTAATGGCGCTTCCAGGAGTGGGAGGCTTGTGCTGTAAAGATGAAAGAGGCATAAGGCCATTAATTCAGGGAGGGACAGGAATTCATGGTGATTCGTACACTAATCCGGACGTTTTCCCGGAAGGACTTGAAGCGGGTACAATTAACATGCCTGCTATATGGTCATTGAAAGAATCAATTGACTTTTTAAAGGATAATTGGGAAGAAATTCAAGAAAAAGAAACTAGGCTAAAAGACTATTTGAAAAACGAACTTGCTAAAAAGAGCAATATTATTGTCTATGATGACGATGTGGAGAAGGTATCAACTTTTGCCATAAATATCACGGGTATTTCGTCGGACAAACTTGTAAAAATTCTAGATGAGAATGATATATGTGTTCGCGGGGGAATTCATTGTGCAATCCTTGCCCATGAAGCGCTTGAAACCGTTCAAACAGGAGTCGTTAGAGTTGGCTTAGGATTCTATAACACAGAAAGTGACATAGACAGACTTATGGAAGTGTTGGGAGGAACAACAGCATAAATGTATATAGTATTTTATAGCACAAGCGATGTCTTTGAGGCAGAGGAAGAACTGAATAATCAATCAATAGAGTGTGAGGTCGTTCCAACACCAGTTACAGATAAGGCTTATTGCGGTGTGTGCTTGAAGGTTGATGTGAATTCCGATTTGAAAACTATTTCAAATATAGAATATGAAAGAATTGAGGGCTAGATATGTGTGAATTTATAAGTACAATGGAAAGATTAAAAAGCTCATCTAGTAGTTCGGTTGCTAATGAGGAGTTTTCAGTATTCAATGATTATATGCATACCCCGTCAAAAATGGACGATCGTTTGACTGAAGTAATAAAAAAGGCTTCAGGTTTTTCTAAAGCTATAGTATTAGTGTGTGGTAATTCGGGTGATGGAAAATCACATCTTATAGCACGCTTAAAAAAGAGTGGCGATATAGATGACTCTTTTGAAATCTATATAGATGCTACATCAGCTGATAAAAAGGGGATGAAGGCTAATGATAAGCTTAGAGAAAAACTTCTTCAATTGTCAGATGACAAGATTGCAGATGGTAACAAATTCAAAATAATAGTAGCTATCAATTTGGGTATACTTAATGACTTCTTGAAAAACTACGAGTCTGAGTTTTCACTTCTGAAAAAATATGTTGATGATCAGGGACTGTTTGAAAATGTTCCTGCTTGGAAATATAAAAAGATGACGGAAGAAAAGGAAGACAATCATAATTACTTTATTGGACATGTGGATTTCACCTCTTTTCACAGGTATGAAATCACACCTAATGGGCTGAATCTGCAATTTATAAAGGGATTACTATCTAAAATTGTTGCGGATGACCCAAGAAATGATATGAGAAAGGCATTTGATACTCAATGTCTAAACTGCCCTAAACGAACTAATTGTCCGGTCTATTGGAATTATAAGAGACTGATTATGGATGATATATTTAGGGAGTACATTGTCGAAGTTTTAGCTGAAACAATTATAAAACATAATATAGCGCCTTCAGTTAGAGAAATAAACAATTTCTTTTATGAAATAATTATTGGAAATACCTTTGATGAAGCCAAAATAAGTGTTAATTCGACAGAAAGGTTACAGCATTTTATTGATAATCTTTCCTTGAATTTGCTCTTTGAAGGAAGAGATGGTTTGTTAGCATTAGTTTCTGAGCAAGATGCACTTAATAGTAAAGAAAGAAAGTATGACAAGGAACTCATTTCGCTTAACCTAAAGCCATCTTTTGAAAAATGGTTAAAAGAGGTGGCTGCAAATAATCAGGATGAACTGACACAGGTTGATTTTGACTTGACGTATTGTCAAACAAATTATGCAAAAGAGTATAAGAAAATTGAAGCTGCTATTAAGCGCGATGTTTTTAAATACTATATACGACTAACAGATTTGAAAAACCGACAGCACGATCAACGCTATTTGGAGTTTTTAAGATATCTTTATGCGTACAATATTGGTGACGAACAAAAATGTAAGAATTTAATTGCCTTGATAAAGGATAGTGTATATGTTTGGAATGGTCGACTAGGAGAAATGTCAGGTGGAACTGTAAAAAATGCCGTGATTTATGGAAGAGGAACCGACAGATATTTTCTATATAAGACCATAGATATACAATTCCAGGTCGATAAATCCATTCAAAAGATTGATGGTGATGGAGAGTTCCCAAATTTTGCGTCATCGTTGAGATTTAACTTTAATCTAAAAGATAATCCATCAAGAAAAATCACGCTAGATGTAGACTATGAGCTGTTTAACCTATTGATGGAAATTAGCAATGGATATATTCCAACAAATTCGGATCGAAAAAAGAATGTTAATTTTGATTCGTTTGTTAGAACTTTACTGTCGGAGTCTGATAGCGACATATGCGTTTATTCCAGATACGAAAATGGAAAAACATATAGGATAACTAAAGACGAGTTTGGGTCATATGCTTTTGAAAACGAGGGATAAAAATGAGTAGTTTTGTTTTTGACAAAGATGTCTTTCAAAAAAAATTCATAATGGGAAACAATTTTAAAAACAGGGCGAAGAGTACGGCTCCTGGATGCGATAGCGTATGCCCAAATAATAGCGACAATGGAAATGCCTACAAAGGTTATCTTAGTAGAGAGTTATTATCTGATACTATTCATTTTTTGAAGGGAGAAGTTATATCAGATAAGAAAGTAGATAATCTTGAAGATAAACTGCAGACTGAAATAGAAAAGCAGATGTCGTTTGATAATGAGGAACTTCAAGGCATTTTTAGGGATGTAATTAATTCTTTCTACTTTGAAAAAGTAGATAATGCCGAAAGGGATAGTGTTTCTTTACTCAGATATCAGCCAGCAAGTAAGGCTAAAGATTTTGGAAAATTTTTTGTCGATGTTTTCCTGGAAGAAGAAACAAAGAATCGAATATTAGAAACATTTGATAATGATGAAAATCCATTGGATGAAATTGTTAGCAAATCATATATGGGATTACAAATTCTGAAGGCGTTAAAAACAGAAAAAGAATATTCTCGCATTTTTGCAACGGAACTTAAGGAACTATTTGAATTGATGAATAAGGACTTTGAATCTGCACTCGAAAGTAGAAATGATTTAGTTGGAGATTTAGAGTTTCTAATGACATACTATCTTTTTATATATATGTCACAAATAGCATTACGTTTGGATAATGATTTAGATGGAAAAGAGTCTGATAATGATATGGTCTTTTTTAAATTGGCAAAAGAACCTGTATCAGAAGACAGAGACTGCGTTATTCAGGGTTGGAAAAAGGTAGAACGAAAAACAAGCAAGGTTTTTAAGCATTTAATTGTTCTGAATATGTTGAACTGCCACGATAATAGTATTTCTTATCATACATATTCCTCTTTATATAGGTTATATGAAGAATATCCGGAAGAAAGAGCCGTAATGGAGGAAGCTATAGATTATATTATTGAGCAGTATACAGTTGTTTATAAACATGATACGGATATAGCAGGTATAGATGTTGATTTTTCAGAGATTGAAAAGCCAAGCGTTGAGTTGCGAGGGCTAGATTCATTCAAAGGGAAAATCCAATATCTATATAAATGTGTTTCCTTCCAACTTGATAGCAAAAACTATAGACAAAACGTCGTGTCTTATGTTGCGGGTAACTATAATCATATCCTTAAAATGAGATTTGTGAAAAGTTGGGGACAACTGGGCCATATGATAATAATCAGTAATGAAGATTTGATTCGTATGATTCAGATTTGTCAAAGAAACTCCTCTCGGATGGATAAAGAAAGAGGCATTCAAATTAGTGATCTTTTTGCTGAGTTTGCTAGTCGACGCCTATTTCTTGATGGAAAGACAAAACAATATATTATCGATTATTTAGTTAATATCAATTTGATTGATAGTAAATGTGATAGTGAGGAGGCGCAGTATGTTAAACGAATCCAATAACTTGGAACAGCTGCAAATGTATATTGCGCGAAATGTTATTAATTATTTCGCGGGGGAATCTGAGGTTGTAACAAGTAGGTACGTACTCTATTTTGATAGTTTAGAAAACATAGTATCATTTGAGACTGTATTAAAAAAGATGTTAACAAATGATACATCAAAAAAGGACTTATTGGCAAGGATAGGTGGAGATGCCAGTTTAGAAGTTACGCTTGAATCGCCATATGAGTTCTGGAATGATGAAGGTGGACTGGAATATGAAGCTATTCAAATAAGAATCAAAAGCAGTGCTATAGATAGAACAATTGTCTTCATTCCAGATTGTGACGAGGATGAAGTTTTACTTGGAGATGCATTTAAGAATGGAATTAGAAATAAGTTTGTCGACGATCCAGAGGATGGTATTTTGTTCTATCTTTCTGTTCAAAATATAGCGAGTGTTTCAAAAACAACAGAAAACTTTCAAAGGCAGGGAATGCCTCTGTCAATTTCGAGTGTTTATGACAATTTGAAATCACAAATATCGATTATTCAGGGAGAGAATCAGCAGAAGGTCGTTCTTTATGTGTTAAATAGGATAAAGGCGAATAAACCTCAGAACGACACGTCACTGTTAGAGTTTGCTCCGATAATCCGTATTATTGAGTCAAAACTTCTTTCGGCAGAAGACTTTCACGACTTACATATGTTTAAAATGACGTTGACGGATTTAGGGAAAAAAGACTGTCATGTTGCAGAGAATTTTAAACTATATAGAGATATATCGCTTGCATTGGCAGATCAAGAATTGGATACAGTTCTTTCTTCGTATGAACCTAAAATCATTCAGGAAATAAAAAAATCCTACGATGATGATGAAAATGCATGGGATAATGTTATAAGTTTTGAACATATCCAAAAGTATAAGAAGGTAAATCAGAAAAAGTTTAAATTAGAGAGTCCAATTACAATTCAAGATTCAAACGGAAACGAATTAGAGCATGATTATTACTTGGATTTTGTGAAGACAAATACAGCATCTTTTGTGCTTATGACAAAAGATTTTCCAAGGGAAAAAAAGTTTGGTGTTTTTGTTCGTTTTACGCAGAAAGCAACAGCCAAGTCTGATGCTTTTCTTGTTGAGCAACAAAATACTAAGGGGAATTACCATAAAATTATACTTGACGTGGATAAGTATGTTCAAAACGGGACTGTTATCTTTGAGGGAGGAAAAGATGGAAAGTTTACTGTCCTTATATCTGTAATAAACGTATCAAAAGATTTCTTTGCAGATACATGTGTAGGTTTTACAAAGAAAAGTACCAGCTATTACTATCAGTTGACTGCAAGAGACTATGTTGTATCGCTTGGAGATGGGCAGCAAGATGTAAATATAGAAGTTGAGTTTAAGCCTAATCTTACGCCAATACCAATTAATAGTGAGAATAAAACAGATATTGCTTTTAGATTTTCTGAGGGCGAAGTGGCAAAAGAGCATGCAGTCACATTAAACTTAGATGATAATTCAGCGTTGGTAGAAGCCTCAATTAAGTTCGAAGAGACTCGCCGCAGGGTATTAGAATTATTCCAGATTTTTAATCAATGTATGCTTAGTAACGATTCGTTTTATGTAAAAGAAGGAGTATTATTTAACAAACATAAGCATAGTGAAAAGTATAATACTGAAGAATTTGATGTTGCTGGAAAAAAATACAACGTATATGATTTGTTTGAATTAGAGAAGGGTATTATTGCGAATAAATATAAGTATGTAGAGACCACGGGATTACGAGTCGTGAGTGAACTTACTTGTAACGTACCAGATGATGTTGAGGGTTGCTACGATAGTATCTGTGCATATTATGACAAGATGGGAACGTCTCCATCTATATGTACAGTGAATGCCGAATTAATGGATTTATATAAAGGGTATGTAAATGCTGTGCTTAAATACGTGGGCAGGAGTAGTTCTCAGTATCAAGATAAGCAGAACCTGCCTCTGGAAATATTTCATATTTTTAGACTTGGAATGGTTCGGGATACAGATGGATTAATATGGCTGAGCCCACTTAATCCGCTTAGTGTTGCATATCAAATTGAATTGAGAAATCCTGATAATAAATGGGTTTCCTTAGATAGTTATTTGTATGAAAGCTTGGGCTTTGGCAATTCATTGCCCTTTATGATGGATGGTGATGATAATGTATACCAGTCCATTAAGGGAAATTATCCAATCCAGTGGGCTTGCTATTGCGACGCGTCACAATCTATCAAGGGTGATGCTAATACGTACTATCAGAAAATTGAAGATTATTATTTAAAGTTTAGCTATTTATTTGATGGATTGGCGAATAAAGCGTTCATAATGAATGTGATAGGAATACAGCACACATCAGAAATAATCAAGGCTATTCTTAAACTATATGTTTCAAAAAGAATTGAGATTAAGGATTTCTATTTAGACATAAATTATTATTTTAAGAATACTGGAAAAAATGATTTCGAAAACATGACGGAGTATGACTACCTATACTCAGTTGCGCAACAGTATTATGGTTCTAAGAAAACAGACATTGTTGAGGAATTCTGTGATTGGTATATTGAGCATGTCCGATATTATGCTAAATACGATTCTGGGAATTATAAATATGCCCATGTGACATTTTGTGCTTTTCAAAATGAAAAGAAGACATCATTAAGCAATACTATTGCCGATTCAAAGTCTGGAATTATGCTTGGGGGAATTATTTCGGATATTCCATCTTCGCTGGATAGAGGAAGTGGAATATATAAGTATGGTTTCGGTGCTCAACATGCTGATGAGTTGGTAAAGAATTCAGGGTTCGTTGAATTGTCATATTCGTTTAATGAGTTAGCTAAGTGCAAGGAAGGAAGTCCGGCTAGTAGAGGGACAAGCATCGCACAAGGGGTTCAGAATACAAAATCCGATAAACTTGAAGCTATATATAAGGCTTCCAATTGGGTTGTGTTTATAGAGCCCAAAATAGATTTAGATTTTTTTATAGAGCAAGATAATGCGAATGATGACGACCTTATTATTATTCATTACCCGGATAAAAATGTTACGTCAGCAGGATATACTTCTATTACAGTCACGCAAAAGTCGGATCAATATATCAATGTTATCAGGGAATATTTACAGGAAAAACTTCCGCTAGTATCAGATGATATAGATGTGAAGAGCGTAATCAAGAACTTTAATGCGTATAGTGGCGAATGGTTAATGAATTTCATTAATAATAAGCAGATTGAAGAAAAAATCAGCTTAGTTTCAGCTATAGGTTTCTGTAGAAATTATTTTGGAATGGTATATCCTGATTACACATGGATACCAGTTGCATTGGACGAAGTTCTAAGAGTAACTGGATCAATAGGCGGGACACTTACAAATGTATTATTCTCAAAAAAAGTGTTAATCAATCGAGGCATTATTGAATCTCAAAGTGCTACATCTGATGATTTACTATTCGCTGGAATTAAGAGTGTTGATGGCAGGATTTCGGTGACCTATATTCCGGTCGAGGTGAAGCATGGAAATTGTGATTCAAAGACTAAAAATGATGCGCACAATCAGGTGTGTAACACAGCTCAATTATTGAGAAGCTCATTTGTTGATCAATACTCTGAATATGGAACGCAAGTAGATAAAAAAATATATAGAAATTATATGATTCAGCATGTTGTATCTAATGTAGAAAAAATGCTGGCATATAAAATTGCAGATTCAGATGCTTTTAAGGAATTAGCTGATTCAAAGATAAGAGTCGACTTACTAAATGACAATTACAATATAGAAATAGATAAGAAGACGGATTCGTATGCATTCTATTTTGTTGAGGGCCAGACCGCTGTTAGTAAATCACAGAATAGTTTGGATGGAGTAATTGAGATAGCAGTTCCTATAGCAGATATGTACAGCTACTTAATTGATTCAAATCTGCTTGTTAATGATGCAAAGACTCTATCAGAATCTGTGATGTCAACCGATGTGACACAGTATGAAATCAATATTCCAGAAGACGAATACGAATCTACAGATGAAGAACTAGATGAAGGGGACAAGTTATCTGATGAATTGTCTGCTGAATTAGAAAACATTAGTTCTGCATCAATGGCTGCTCCAGGTGGAGTGTTGAATGAAAACAATGCGGCTACTGATTTGGAAAATTTGCCCCTGGAAGAAAGCAAGGAAACCAGAGTCTTAATTGGAAAAGATGTAGCCAAGAACAGCATTTATTGGGAGTTCGGGAATAAGTTGCTGGCAAATAGGCATTTATTAATCACGGGTACTTCAGGACAAGGAAAAACCTACAGTATACAGACCATGCTATATGAGTTGACCCAAGCTGGCGTATCATCAGTGATATTTGATTATACCGAAGGCTTTATGAAAACACAGCTTGAAAAGCCTTTTGTAGAAAAACTTGGTGATAAGATTAATGAAAAAATAGTATATAGTACAGGAGTGCCTATAAATCCATTTGTTAGTCATGAGATAGATATTGCGGGAACGGTTGTAAAAGAAAAGCCTGCACTCGTTGCATCTCGATTAGCTGATATCTTTTCACATGTGTATGACTTTGGTGAGCAGCAATATTCGGCCATCTTTTCCGCAGTTCTTAATGGAATAGAAAAATATGGCGACAAAATGTCGATGAAGCATTTCCAAGAAGAACTTGATGCAGTTCAGGAAACAAATAAAACGGCAAAAACTGTAATATCAAAGATGGAACCTTTCTTTCAAACTATTTCATTTGAGGGAAGCAATGAGTTTGATTGGGGAGACGTTTTATACAGTGATAATCCACAGGTCAATATATTCCAGCTGACTTTAATTAATAGGGAAATGCAGGTAATTATTACGGAGCTTATGCTTTGGGATGCATGGTACTACACGAAAAAGTTTGGAAATAAAGATATGCCGTTCGTTGTAGTTCTAGACGAGGCACAGAACTTATCCCATAAGGCTAATTCGCCAAGCGCTGCAATTCTAACAGAAGGCAGAAAGTTTGGTTGGTCTGCGTGGTTCGCAACTCAGTCGTTAAAAGTGCTTAAAGATGAAGAAGTAACGCGTTTGTCACAGTCCGCATTTAAATTGTATTTCAAACCTACAGATGATGAGATTACAAAAGTTGCAAAGCTTCTAGATCCTACAGGAGATACAAATTGGACGGCAAGTGTAAAGAGCTTGCAAAAAGGACAGTGTATTGTTGTGGGAAGTAGAACCAATAACGCGGGCATATTCGGTGCTACACAACCGACCGTTGTTTCGGTTAGTCCATTCGAGGAAAGATAATTTGTTGGGAGGTGTAAATGTGTCAGGATTTGACCTAAAAGAAGGATTCTATAAGGTTCAGAGGGCTTCTGAGGATGAATTGTGGTCAGCATTTACATCTCTTTTTTCTTCTCAGACGACAATGGTCTCTAGTTACAAATATGGTTTTCTTAAGGCTATAATTGATAATCTTTATAACGTTGATGCAGGACTTGTTTTGTCATTCGATCAATTATTTTCTAAGTTTGCTGAGATATATTGGAATTTGATATTAAAACACAAGCTGAATCAACAAGCAAAAAAAGAAACATATTTGGAACAGATATTGAAAGAGACGGTTATTCGATATGATTTACCTGAAGGAGTACCGTTTGAAAGCTTAGGACCTGATATCATGATAGAGGTATCTCATCAAGTTAAAATAAAATGTAAAAAATATGTGGTAGGAGCGCTGTTTGAGGATACTAAACAATTATTTTATTCGTTTTCCAGAACTGGAGAATGGTTAAAAATCAATCCTCAAATGTATGAATTTATTTGCAAGCATAAAGTTTCAATTGAAAAGTTAAACTATTATGAATGGGCAAGGTTTTTAGAGCGGGTCAATGACGGCGGAGGCGTGGACCATTTGTTGAGTAAAATTGATGAAAGCGCAAAGCGTAATAATCTCAGCTACTATAGAGATATTTTGTTTGAAGAGTTTGAGAAGAAGTGCTTTTATTGTGGGAAAAAGGTGAGTTTGGGCAATGTTGAAGTGGATCACTTTATTCCCTGGTCATTTATTAAAGATGATAATCTATGGAATTTCGTGCTGGCGTGTCCTGAGTGTAATAATAAGAAAAGAGACAAACTAGCTGATAAGCGATATTTGTTAGAACTGGTAGAGCGTAATTCTGAAATTGTTATTGAGACACATAGCGATATGAGGAATTATCAGCAAGAAAGCCTAATGAAAATTTATAATTGGGCTATGCAAAATGGATACAGTAAAATATGGACCCCAAGCATAAAGAGAGCGGAGACAGATAATGGGTGAGACAATTTACAATAAGTTGGTCAGGGATAAAATACCGGAAATCATTCTGGAATCTGGGAGAAAATGCGAAACAGAAATTTTAAATGAAGAATTTTTCATCAAGATGCTTGATAAAAAGTTGGATGAGGAATTAGAAGAATATCATAGAGATCATTCGCCGGAAGAATTAGCTGATTTGTTGGAAGTAATATATGCTACAGCTGAAGCAAGGGGATGTACCGCCGCACAGCTTGAAGAAATAAGAAACAAGAAGGTGGAAGAACGTGGGGGATTTGCTAATAGGATTCTATTAAAAAGAGTTATTTCGGATTAAAACGCAGTAAGTACCCTCTACGAACAGGTATATTAATATAGACGACAACCAAGTAAGATTTACAGTTTTTACAGCTTTTACAAAGCTGTCATTTTTAACGGACACCTCGTCGTGTATTGTATAGTCAGAAGGAAACCTCAATGGGGCTGACATACATTACGCGAAGGAGGTGTTTTTCTATGTCAGATATTTATTTTACGATTACACCATTAAAGGTGGAAGCAGCATCAATAGAGATGATACAACAAATAACTCATAAGTACATATTCAAAACACTGGAATTATATGCTATATTATAAGTGTAAATGTTGTTCGTAATTAAGGAGTAGTTATTATGCATGCAATAGCCGGACATATAAATGATAATATGATAGTAACTGATGAAAACCTTAGCTCATATGAGGGATATGATGTGGTAATTACTGTGTTAGATACAAGAGATAATGCAGGGAATTCGCAGTTTCCTAGTGAAAGTAATATTAAAGCGGCAAATAGGTTGGCAGGTTTATGGGAAAATCACACGGACGATGCACCTGTTGATGATGTTGTAAGAGAAATGAGAAAGGGGCGCAGTTTTGATTATTGATACAGATGTACTGATTTGGTATTTGCGCGGTAATGATAAGGCAAAAGAAGCTGTTATAAATGCAATTCCGTTCTCCATTTCTGTTGTAACTTTTATGGAACTTCTTCAGGGAGCAAGAAATCGTAATGAGATGGATGCTATAAAAAAGGAATTCAATGAAATGGGAGTTCATATTATTCCTATAAATGCGAGAATATCTTCAAAGGCTGCAAATCTTGTAGAGGAATATACATTAAGTCATTCTATGGAAATGGCTGATGCTCTAATTGCGGGTACTTGCTTAGAGAATAATGAAGAATTACTTACTGCTAATGATAAGCATTATAGAATGATTGATAATCTAGAAATTGCGGTATTTAGGTCTTAAATTGTCTGAAATTCTCTCGCATGGGGCGTATTTTGTGTTCTTTGTTTAAAATGTTTATCTGTAGTGAACGGCTTCAAATGCTTATGAATACTAGCTTTGAAGGGTGTTTGTTCAAGGTCACAGTAATACTTATGGCGTGACCTTGAGGGCGACGGCTACGCCGTCGCCTTTTCTGTACAAGGTGGACTGGTAATAACATGTCAGGTGGCTCGTTTGATGCTGTAGACAGTGCAGAGTATCAGGGAAATGTCTTAGCCCTTCTTGAAGCTGCTGAGACATTTGTTAAGAAACACAACAACTTGAGATGGAAGAAACTTCCTAATTCTCGTATAGATTTGCCTGATTATATTGAAAGACCTATACATGAAACATTGGTGAATGCCTTTGTGCATAGGGATTACATGGAAATCGGAAGTGAGGTACATCTTGATATTTTCGATAACAGGATAGAGATTACTTCTCCTGGAGGAATGGTGGAAGGTCTTCCTATTCAGAAAAGGGATCTTTATCATATTGCATCCAGAAGACGAAATCCTTATTTGGCAGATATCTTCCATAGACTTCAGCTTATGGAACGCTCTGGTAGCGGTATTAAGGAAATCATGAATGATTACAAAGCATCTGTTAATATCACAGAGGACCGTTTGTCAACATTTTTTTCAGATGAGTCGGACTTTAACGTAACTTTCTGGAATCTGAATTACGGAGTGGAACAGATAAGTGGCGGAGAAAGTAGCGGAGAAGTAACGGAGAAAAGTAACGGTATAATTAATTTGAACAATACTGAAAAACAAATTATTAAGTTGATTGGCGAGAATAGCACTATTACTCAGAAAGATTTAGCAGTTCAAATTGGTTTATCGGAAGGTGGAATCAGAAAAGCTGAGGGATTGTTGACCTTCAGCTTTTCTTATAATCGTTCAGATCATTAGGAGGCTATCAAAAAGAATTATTTAGGACATCAATTTAAAATGATTTTTCCTGACTTCGATAAGACCGTCTTTTTTCATTTTGCCAAGTTCCTTTGAGAGAGCACTGCGCTCAAGATTAAGATAATCTGCAAGTTGTTGGCGGTCGAAAGGGATGTCAAATTCATTGCTGCCCTTTTTCAGGGATACGGAATTCAGGTAAGCCATAACACGTCCGCGGATTGTCTTTGGAGATGTATGAAAACTTCTCCCGGATAAGTGCAGATTTTTGTTAGCGGATATCATGAGAAGATTAGATATCAGCTTAAAGCTCCATAAGTTCATATTTGATTTTAGTTTTTTAAACTGCCAACCTTAAAAAAGAGGATTCGGTAGTTATCATTTGCTCTAACATCTTAAGCCGGAGAATATATTATAGGGAGTCAACTGAACGGGGATTTGAGTAAAAGTCTGAAATAAACGAATGGGGATTTGCGTTAAAAATGTATTTACATGAATGGGGATTTGCGTTATACTCGGTTTGAAAGGACGGATTGAAGTATGGAAAAACCGGTATTTAGAAGGAAAATCTATAGCGAGATTCTTGAATGGAAGGAAAATCGAAGTGATAAGTACGCATTGTTGATCAAGGGAGCGAGACGAGTCGGTAAATCGACTATAGCGGAAGAATTTGCTAAAAAAGAGTTTAAATCATACATCATGATTGATTTTGCCCATACCAGCAAGGCAATCAAGGACTTATTTGATGATACTTATGATCTGGATTTCTTCTTTTTACAGTTGCAGCAATTGACCGGGACAAGATTATTTGAGAAAGAATCTGTGATCATTTTTGATGAAGTC
>Ga0256405_10004129_pt1 | contig 27963 bp, 29 predicted proteins | sample RumenRJG_02DNA_FD_189096 | JGI IMG/M metagenome (GOLD analysis project Ga0256405, IMG submission 189096) | Bovine rumen microbial communities from Lethbridge, Alberta, Canada - RJG_02 | ecosystem: Host-associated > Mammals > Digestive system > Stomach > Rumen | place: Canada: Alberta... | reverse complement strand
AGTCATTGATCCTGAGTCAGCATCATGCCGACATGCTTCGCTTTGAGAGTGCCCAGGATCGTTACCAGAAACTGGTGAAGAATCAGCCCCAGTTGGTACTTCGTGCGCCGTTGGTGTATATCGCCAGTTATCTGCAGATGACACCAGAGACGCTTTCTCGTGTCCGCACCGCCACCCTGATGGACGACAAGTAAGAGTTCTTACACCCTCTCCTATAATAATTAAGGTACGCGCGAGCTTTTTTGTGCGTACCTTATTTATTTTTATTTTCCTCCTATTATATTTGGCGATACAAAAATAAAATCGTACCTTTGTAGCCAAGTTCACGCCGAAGCACCCCTTGTGAGGGGTTGTCAGGTCGTGGGCATTATTTTGGAACAGCGTCTTACAACGCCTTGTTTTTGGTCATTTGAACCTAGGAAATTCAAACGTTACAAATCAAGAACTTTGCAGAGTAGATGCTACGGGGTAGGTATTATCTGACCCGTTAGTGTGCAGAGGCTTAATCAGCCTCTCGCACACTTTACGGGATTTTATATCTCACCGGCGTGGGCTTCATTCTGTCTGTTTATTTGTGAGGTTTTCCTAGGACCTAAATGACGGACGGGCAGAAAGGGTTCACGCTTTTTTGTATCTTGCTGATTCCTTTTTTATTTATAATTGAACAAGTCATTGTTGTTGCTGCGTCAGTGCATCATGATGTGTTTTGATTATACGAATGTCAACGATTTGGCCGTTCCCTTCTTTAGGGGAACGTCCCTCTCCTTTGCTGTTTGGCGATGCCAATAGATCATACAAAATTATATTGGTTTCCTCTGCGAGTAGCCAATCATCGCGAGTTTCGGGTCAGAGATGAGCTCAGTCGTCTTGCCATTGAGCACTATCTGCCTGTCAAATGGGCTCAGCGCATCTACGGCGGCCATGTCCATAGGGTAGAGGTGCCAGCCCTCAACATCATCTTTGTGCATGCCACTCAGGAAACGATTACCACTCAGAAAATGTTTAACAGTGAGTTGTCGTATCTGCGTTATAAGATGAATGTTGTCTATGATGGTGAGACATCTCACTCAGAAATCATGACGGTGCCTGATCGTGAGATGGATGCCTTCATCAAGGTCACCCGGCATCCTGATGTCCGTTTGCAATATCTTGTCTATACAGACTTCCTTGATAAAGAAGGTCGCAAGGTGAAGGTAATCGATGGTGACTTTGCCGGTGTTGAGGGCCAGATTAAGCGCATCCGTAAGGATCGTTGTGTTGTTGTCTGCGTCCGTGGTGTGGCTGCGGTAGCCTTGCAGATACCTTTTGAGCAACTAGAATTTATTAAATAATATGAGAAAAAGAATTGTTTTGTTCTTATGTTCTTTTGTCCTGGTCAGTGGTAGCTTTGCTCAGAAGTTGAGCGACCAGCAGGTCATCCAGATGGCAGTACAAGAGAAGAAAGCCGGTGCCTCAGAAACAGAGATTGCCTCTGGATTGATGCAGAGGGGTGCCACGATGGATCAGATCCAGCGCATCCGTTCCCAGTATGCTCAACAGATCACAAAGCGTGGCATGGATGATACCGTTGACAATGCCCTTGGCGATGCCCAGGCCCGTATGCGTACCAGCAACGAGCCTAACGACAATGCCATCACAGCCCTCGGCAGTGCTGAGGCACCTCACTATGTGCCTGACTCGCTGTCTCCCTCTGGCAAGCGTGTCTTTGGTCGTGATATCTTCAATAATAAAAAACTTTCATTTGAGCCTCAAATGAACATCGCCACACCTCAGAACTACGTGGTGGGACCTGGCGATCAGCTGATTATCGATATCTATGGTGCCTCCCAGCAGAGCCTGAAGCTCACGGTCAGTCCCGATGGCGATGTCACGGTGCCCGAGTTCGGACCTATCCGTGTCAGTGGATTGAGCATCAACGCAGCCCAGTCAAAGATCCGCAGCAAACTGGGCAGCTATTATCAGAGCTCTGAGATCAAGACCTCGCTGGGGCAAACCCGCTCCATCATGGTCAACGTGATGGGCGAGGTGCGTGTGCCTGGCACCTATACTTTGAGTGCCTTTGCCACTGTGTTTCATGCCCTCTATATGGCTGGCGGTATCAGTGATTTGGGTACACTTCGCAGCATTAAGGTTTTCCGTCAGGGGCGCCAGATCTCTGTTGTCGATGTCTATGAGTTTATTTTAAATGGACGTTTGGCGGGCAATGTGCGTCTGCAGGATAATGATGTCATCCAGGTAGGCACCTACGATTGTATTGTTGATATCACAGGAAAGGTGAAGCGCCCTATGGCCTATGAGATGCGTAAGGGTGAGAGCCTCGCGGCCCTGCTCAAATACAGTGGCGGTTTTACGGGCGATGCCTATAAGAAGCTCATCCGTGTGCTCCGCAACAGCGAGGAGATGAAGAGCGTCTATAATGTCGAGGAGTTTGATTTCGCCAGTTTCAAACTGGAGGATGGTGACGAGGTGAACATTGATCAGATCTACGACCGTTTCAAGAACATGGTCGAGATTAAGGGCGCAGTGTTCCGTCCGGGCATGTATCAATATGGTGAGGAGGTCAACTCCGTTCGCAGCTTGATTGAGCGTGCGTCAGGTCTCACCGAAGAGGCGATGACCAGCAAGGCAGTACTCCGTAGATTGAAGCCAAATCGCACGCAGGAAGTCATCACCATTGATCTGGATGGTATCCTCAGCGGAAAAGTTGCCGATATTCCTCTGCAGAACGAGGATATTCTCTTTATCCCCACCTTGGCAGAGCATCAGAACCTCCGTACCCTCACTATCACAGGTGAGGTCATTTTCCCAGGCACCTATGAGTTTGCGGATCGGATGACCATTGAAGACTTGATACTGCAGGCTGGCGGACTCACTGACCGCGCATCTACCATCAAGGTTGATGTCTCTCGTCGCCTGCGTGATCCCAACGCTGCTGAAGCCACGATGGAGATTGCCAAGACCTTCTGTTTCTCATTGTCTGATCAGACGGACTTCACTCTTGAACCTTACGATATTGTGCAGGTTCGCCGCAGCCCTGTGTTCCAGGATCCTATCCGTGTCATCGTCGAAGGCGAGATCGCTTTCCAGGGCAACTACACGATGGAGCAGAAAAACCAGCGCCTGAGCGATGTGGTGAAGTCAGCAGGCGGCGTGGTGCCTGGTGCCTATGTCCGTGGTGCCCGTCTGGTTCGTAAGATGAGTGCTGACGAGAAGGCCCGTATGGAAGCTGTCATCCAGATGGCGCGTCAGAGTGCTGATGGCAAAGACTCCATTGCACTCAACAAGATAGCGATGAGCGATACTTATACCGTTGGAATTCATCTTGACGAGGCTTTGGCTAATCCTGGTTCTACTCAAGATATCGAGCTGATGGATGGTGATCGCCTGATTATCCCGCGCTTCAACCACACCGTGCGTATCAGTGGTGATGTGAATGCTCCTAATACAGTAGCTTTCGAGGATGGAGAGAACTACAAATACTATATCAAGCAGGCAGGTGGCTTTGGCGATCGCGCCAAGAAGAGCCACACGTATATAGTCTATCAAAACGGCACGATGGCGAAGGCCAATGAAGGCAAGATAGAACCAGGTTGCGAAGTTGTCGTACCCTCTAAGTCGCGCAATAACAACAACCTGCAGCAATGGCTCGGCATCGGTACCTCTATGGCCTCCCTTGCCACCATGTTTGTCTCAGTTGCCAATTTAATCAAGAAATAAAGAAAATATGGACAACGAACAAAAAGAAACACCCCAGGAGAAACCAACCCTCGGTCAACTCTGGCAGGACATCAAGAAACATAAGAAGCTCTACTATAAGGTGCTTAGTATAACCTTTGTAGTTTCTGCCATCATCACCTTGAGCATCCCCAACTATTACAAATGCACGGTGATGCTGGCCCCGGAACTCTCTGGTGGTAATAAAAGTGCCAGCGGTCTGGCCTCTTTGGCAAGTAGTTTTGGCGTGAACCTTGGTAGCGCCAATAGTGGTATGGATGCCATCCTGCCTACTTTTTATCCAGACTTGATGAACAGCGTAACCTTCCGCGCCTCACTTTTCCCGATCAAAATACATCGTGAGGATGAGATGGAGACGATATCTTATTATGATTATCTGAAAGATGGGCAGAAACTTTCTTGGTGGTCTGCAGGTTTAAAGGCGTTTTTTTCACTTTTCAAGCAGGAAGAGACTGACAGTAGTGTAAACACCTTTAAGCTCACCAAGGAACAGAGTGCAGTGGTGGAGACCATCGGCAAAAAAGTAGTCTGCGATGTTGATAAGAAAACGATGGTGATTACCATCGATGTGATGGATCAGGATCCGCTGATCTGTGCCACGATGGCCGACTCAGTGAGAGTGCGCCTGCAGGACTTTATTACCGACTATCGCACAAGCAAGGCCCGTGTAGATTTAGACTACACCAAAAAGCTCTATGCCGAAGCAAAAGAGAAATATGATCAGGCGCGCAGAAAATATGCCACTTACGCAGATGCTAACCAGCGGGTATTCTTAGAGCGAGTGCGCAGTGAGCAGTCAGAACTCCAGACGGAGTTGCAACTGGCTCAGACCGCTTATACGCAGATAGCAGCTCGCTTACAGCTGGCAGAAGCTAAAGTTCAGGAAGAAACACCCGCCTTCACCATTCTTCAGCCCGCCACAGTCCCCATCAAAAAGGCAGGACCTCAGCGCAGTAAAATATGTTTGATCTTCCTCTTCCTGACCTTTGTTGCAACAACACTATTCGTTTGGAACAAAGAGTCTCATCTGAAACCCCTTCTGAGCCCAAGTAAGAGTACTCCCGATTTCGACGAGCTCTCGCTTGAAGACCTCACTTTCCTCCTAACTCGTGACCGTTCCTCCAAGCCAGAAGAGAAACAACAATAACACAGTTCACCCTCACCAGCATGCTCATGTCCGTCGCCACCTTCATCCTCGCCGTATCGAAGTAAGACCACACATAAGATGGGATAAGAATTCTTCAAGAATTCCCTTCGAATTCCGCCACAATTCCCCTCGAATTCTTGCAGATTTCTCTTTGTCTTCTACCAGCAGATCCTAATGAACGAATGTTCTAGGAATAGGTTCTCTCATACCAAAACAACTTGTTTTACTATTGAAGAAATAGCATTTTACTTGCCAAAAGATAGCTTCTTACAAGACAAAACAACTTGTTTTGTTATGCATGAAGTTAATGATATACAACCAAGAAATATCATTTGATATAACAACCTGATATTAAATCGCTTAGAATGAAAAATGATATTTTCATGAAAAAGTGACATTTAAAAATTCTGTAGATAATATCCTCTGCCAGAGAAGACACATCCCAAATCTTTTTAACATTTGCATATCCCACAAACTTAATAAATTGGCATTTTACATTAATACATGAAACCCTTGTTTTTGGCAACCATGCCAAGGCTGAGATGTCAGCCCTTTACCATACCTTCATCGCAACTTGCCAGATGATAGGAATGCCTGTATTGAAATATTTTGAGAGCCTCTTTTCTGCAATCGCAAAGGGGCGTACTGATTACGAACGCTCGGTTTTGCCGCTTGTTCCCCTAAGGGGCTCAAGAATATGCTGCCCATGACAATTGGTCTTTGCAAGGCAGTTTAAAAAACAATAAAAAAATATCGTGCCAATGAGAACAGAATCAAACTTGTTTGAATTATGTCGAATGCCGGCGATACTCAATAATCATTAACTTAGTCAATTTATGTGTATTACCAGAAAGGGCATCCTTTTGGGGCTATACGTCAGAATTGTCTGCTAACATAACATATCGCATCTATGATGGATATACAAGCATCAAACAACAAGCGTATAGCTAAGAATACAATCGCTTTGTATTTCCGCACATTCATTACTATGATTGTGGGGCTATACACTGGGCGGGTAATGCTTCAGGCTCTTGGCGTTGACAATTATGGCATTAACAATGTTGTGGGTGGGATTGTTGCGATGTCTTCACTCATTACTGGTACCATGTCACAGGCAATATCTCGCTATATCACATATGCATTGGGAAAAGGTGACAAAGACCTGTTGAAGACGATGTTTTCTACGGCAGTCAATGCACAAATCGTGATGTCAATAATTGCCATTATCGTCTTAGAGATTGGGGGGCTATGGTTCTTGAATACCGCAGCGCAAATTCCACAAGGGCGAGAAATGGCAGCTTTCTGGGTATTCCAATGCTCCCTAATCTCGCTGGCCATTGGCTTAGTCAGTTCGCCATATAATGCACTGCTCGTGGCACATGAACGCATGGGTATATACGCATATACGAGCATTGCGGAAGCGATACTCAAACTTTCTATATGCTTCGTTATATTGGCTTATGGTGGTGATCGTCTCATACTCCTTGCAATCCTTACCGTTTTTGTAGGCCTTGGAATGCGCATCTTCTATGGATGGTATTGTGGCAAGAACTTTGAAGAAGCACATTACAGCCCAAGAGTTTTTGATAAAGGGTTATTAAAGGAACTTACCGTGTTCAGTGGATGGAATTTGCTGAATAATGGTGCTTATACTTTTGCGACCCAAGGCGTCAACATGCTGATAAACGTTTTCTTTGGAGTTGCATACAATGCAGCGCGAGGTATTGCTAATACTGTTAATGCGGCAGTGCAGAGCTTCGTGGGAAACTTTACTATGGCATTCTCTCCTCAGATTACAAAATCATACGCTTCAGGAGATAAAGACTATGCCATCCATCTTGGCAATCGTGGGACAAAGTTTTCATGGCTGATGATGTATATTTTCATTGTTCCGGTTTGTTGCGAAGCAGATACGCTTCTTAGGCTATGGCTGGGAGAAGCACCGGAATGGTCTGCTCTGTTCCTTCGTTTTGCAATGTTTGAGTCTTTAGCAGTATGTTCTGGGCAAAACCTCTTTCGTCTTATACAGTCAGATGGTAATGTAAAGAACTATACGGTTCATGCGGCAATAACCGCAGGTTTCATATTTCCACTCACGTGGATAGCTTATCTCCTTGGAGCGCCTGTATGGTTGTCATACGTCATTTTCATTGCAGTTTTTTTAGTGCTTAATCTGGTTAGGTTCTATGATATGAAGAAACTCATGCCATTCTCTATAAGACAACACATAAAGGAGGTGGTAATACCATGTATGATGGTATCTGTTACATCATTTATTGTTCCACTTTGTGTATGCTATTATATGGATTCTGGCACAATACGCTTCTTGGTGAACGTTCCTGTCGCTGTTATATGGACTTTTCTTTGTTGCATAACTTTTGGACTCACAAAGAATGAACGTGAGTTCTTTTGGGATAAAGCGAAACCTATCATAGCGAGACTAAAGCAATGATTAACATCACCGACAAACATAATTGCTGTGGTTGTTCTGCCTGTGCCCAGCAGTGTCCAAAGCAATGTATTACCATGCAGGAGGACGAGGAGGGATTCTTGTATCCTCATGTAGATGAGAATCTATGTATAGACTGTGGACTATGCGAGAAGGTTTGTCCTATGCTCTCGCCATCAGAGGAGCGTAAACCAAAGAGACAAGTGGCTGCTGTCAATCCCGACAATGAGATTAGAGATCAAAGCTCATCAGGAGGTATATTTACAATGTTAGCGGAGAGAATCATCCAAAGAGGAGGTGTCGTATTTGGTGTACGCTTTGATGAAAACTGGCAAGCGGTATTTGACTATACGGAAACTATTGAAGGACTTTCTGTCTTCCGTGGCAGCAAATATGTGCAGGCAAGAGTGGGGAGTGCTTTCAATGATACAAGGGAATTTCTTAAAGAAGGACGTAAAGTACTGTTTACAGGAACATCCTGTCAGGTGGCGGCTCTTTGTCACTTCCTGCATCGAGACTATGATAACTTATTGTTGGTGGATATAATCTGTCATGGTGTACCCTCTCCAAAAGTGTGGGGGCGCTATCTTGATGAGGTTACGCATAATGCTGTCCGTGCAATAAGAGATGTGCAGTTTAGAAATAAGAAGCGAGGTTGGAAGAGGTTTAACTTTGATTTGACATACGACAACCAGGGGCAGCAATACAACATCTCATCCTGGCATCAGCAGAATCATTTTATGCGCATTTTCCTTCAGGATGTCATATTGCGACCATCTTGTTATGCTTGCAAAGCGAAGGCAGGCAGTAGTGGAAGTGACTTGACCATCGCAGATTTCTGGGGTATTAATCAGATTAATCCAACAATGGATGATGACAAAGGAACCAGCCTTGTATTAGCTTATACTGAAAAGGGGGCGAAACAATTGGAATCCTTAGGACTTGATACTTGGGAGGCTCAATACGAGGATGTTTTAAGATACAACCCTTCAATAGAAGTAAGCAAACCAGAACATCCTAAACGCAACGAATTTTTTGCAAAACTTGATACAACGGAGAGTGTGGTAAATCTCATTGATGAGACTTTACGACTGCCACTAATAGTGCGTGTAAAACGGCTGCCAAGGTTGTTTGCAAGCAAGGTCTATCATATACTAAAGAAGGTTGGGGGGGGGCAATTTTGAGGTTTCAAAAGAGCAAAATATCTTAGCTACGATAGGAGAAAAGAGTTACCCCATTACAGATCCCGATATATTGCAATTCACCTTCCGCTCAAAAAAGGCAGGATGGAAACAGTATAGAATGGAATTTTCAATTACTGATGCCAGAGGCTAAATACATGTAAAGTTAACATTATGCCAAACACTATCAATTATCCACGTTTCATCCCCGACAAGCCTGTAGGGAAGGACTGCTTTGAAGGCCACTCGCAGGAGCGGCTGGCTCATAGCGTGTGCGACTATGTGAGAAGGATACAGACAATTCTGAATTCACTTACATTGTTGAACAACGAGGCTTCAGATGATGCTCATTATGCAGGCTATATGCGCTATCTTCTGCGTAAATATGGTGAAATCCGCGATGCTGTCAACATCGTTAATTCTCATAAGGACGTTCTAGGAATATCCTCCGGTTTCCACTGGAACTTTACGTTTTGAACGGAAAAAATGCCGCAGTTAGGAGCTGATATGGAAGCCAATGTCGCCCGTGGTCTGATGACATATTTCATCAAGCCGGTGTGCAAGGATCCAGAGTGTGCCGTCGTGATACTGGAGCACAAGGCATTCTATCTGGCCGTGATGAAGAAAGACGAAGCCATTGCTGAACCCATAGCGAAAGAGATGGCTGGCATGGATGCTTATGCGGCTATAGCAGGTGAACTGAAAGCGATGGTGAAGGAAGAGAAGAGATAAATTTTTGAATACGAAAAATAATAGCAGATAAGATGAAAATAGGAATACTGACATTACAACTTGGGCGAAACTATGGAGGTGTCCTTCAGGTTTTTGCCCTGCAAATAGTTCTTGAAAAGATGGGCCATCAGGTTGAAGTGATGAGGTGGAAGCAGGCAGAGTTTAAAGGCTTCCCTTTATATAAGGCTCCATTTGTTTATGCCAAAAGATTGTTAAATGGAAAAGAGATATTTAGGGAATATAGGGAACAGCGCGAAAATAAAATAGTATATCAGAACCTACAAGAATCTGTCAATCACTTGATTCATTATACTAAGCGTACAATTGACAATAGAAAATCACTCATAGATTATTGCAATAAAGCAAGGTTTGATGTTTTGATAGTTGGTTCTGATCAAGTATGGAGAAAGTCGTATGGAGATACTTCGTTTTTCAATAAGTTCTTGCCCCAAAAGTCTTTCCCCAACCTCAAAACGTTTTATTTGGATTTTGTCGAAGATCTAAACACTAGGCCACGATGCATATCCTATGCAGCCTCTTTTGGTGTTGATTATGCTGAATATAATCGCAAAGAAATAGAGACTCTAGGAAGCTTTTTAAGAGTGTTTGACATGGTAAGTGTAAGGGAAGAGAGCGGTATAAGTTTGATAAGAGATGTCTATAAGTGGCGAGATGATGTTCAACAGGTGCTTGATCCTACATTGCTGCTAACTAAGGAAGATTATATCCGCTTGTTAAATATTCCTAGTACAAGGACTGAGCCATATTTGTTCTATTATGTTTTGGACGATTCAGAACAAAAGGAAGAACTTCTTTCGAACCTGTCGAGCCAACTATCGCTTCCTGTAAAAAGTATTATCCCTTATAGTAATGAAGGAATAGTTGAAGACAGGGTACTGCCATCAGTTGAAGACTGGATTGCCTCTTTTGCAAATGCTAATTTTGTGTTGACTGATAGTTTTCACGGAATGGTGTTCTCGATATTATTCAACAAACCTTTTTATGTGATTGGCAATTCAAAAAGAGGAATGTCACGATTTAAGTCGTTACTATCGCTATTTAATCTTGAAGATAGGTTAATACGGCCTGCGTCTATCATTTCTAATAATAAATTACTGATGGAATGGTCTAATATAGCTACCCAATTAAAAGACCAGTACTCAAAATCAATAGTATTTTTATCAGAACCCTCATGTAACATTTAACATGCTAATTTATATAATTTTATTAGTTGGACTTTTCCTTACAGCACTTTTAGATTTGTTGCATCCGTTTAATAAGAAGGATGCTAATAATATCTTTTGGTGGTGGGTTTTCATATTTATCCTTTTTAAAGGGTTAAGGTGGGATACTGGTACAGACCGGTCTCAGTTTTATGCGTGTTTCGAGAATTCTACATGGTCTAACATTTTCTCATATTGGAGATATGGTAAAGGGACAGAGTAGTGGTCTTTCCGCTTATTTATTTTCAATATAGTCTAAAACGTACTATTCTCATCTATTTGTTATTAGGAGTAAGTAGCATTTTGTTATATCAGGCTTTTGATTTTATACATAATGTTGCCTTAATTAACGCATTAACAGGTGGGATTATGGACAATTATGATGCTGCGGGCCACTATGAGAATGTTGGCCAATTTGAAGAGAAGGATACGGCTCGAAGGGCGTTGACATATGTAAGTTCAATAGTACAGTTTGTCGTTTTTTCTTATCCATATTATAAATTTTCTCATATAAATACATCTGAACGGCAAGTATTTGGCTTTTTCTTGAACCTTTACTCTTTTTGGCTATGCTTAAATGTTATAGGCTATAATCCTGGATTTATGATGATATAACGCATAGCGAATAATTTCTCATTTGCATATCCCATGGTGGTGGGATTCTCCATTTTTCTTTATAAACTACACGGACTGAAAATCGTTGCTTTTGCGTTATTCATCGCGACATTTATAATAAAGTTGAATACACAGATTTTCATGCAACCAGATAATGAACATTATGACATTTTTGTACCATATAAATCTTTCCTTGATCAAGGAGATTATCCACGTTCAGGTGTTTGGCCATATAAACAAAGTCCAGTTAACTGATTGAGAATATGCACAATAAAGTTATTTTTGCAAATGGAACATTGGATGGAGATGTCCATGAAATGATAGATTCATCTCTTATTCTTTCTTTTGCCCATGCCTATAAGTCTGTTGAAGTTTATTCTTTAAATAAGAGAATTGAGGCTATTAATAGGCTCATAAAAACGGAACGAGGAGAATGGAATATTCTTTATACAGGGTTTAAAAGTTTTAAGAGAACTTCTTTTTATAAAGACTTATGGGGAGCGGCTCTTGATGCTTATGTCTATTTGTTCAAAGGGGACAAGCACTCATTATACTTTTATAGTTATTCGAATGTGTTCTCTCGGCATGTCTTAAATCTACTCTGTAAAATCACTCATAAAGATACCATTATTTGTGTTCACTCAGAGCTTGAAGTTGCCAAACGATTACCAGCAGAAAGCGATAATTACTGGACAAAGTTGATGAGATCATTCTACCTTAATACAAAATACTCTCGTCATTTGAGGATAATGGTTTTAGGTGATAGTATACTATCTAATCTTAAAAATTACCTGGGTGAAGACAGGTTATGTCATTATATGTCTATCGATCACCTTTACTTTAATAATAGAGAAAATTCTACGCATTCATTCAATAATCAAGATATTCATATTGGTGTGGTTGGAGCAATAACAAAGTCACAAGATAGGGGATTTGATAATTTAGTTAGGTTTGCCAATTCTATTAATAAAGTAAAAGGAATCAATCTTCATGTAATAAGTAAAATAGATCATGCATTATTAAATACTCTTCCCTCAAATGTTGTAATTGACAATCCTAGTGGAGAATATCTGAGCAAGGAAAAGTATGAATATATAATAAACAGTATGGACTATCTCTATTATCCTTATCCTAAGGACTCTTTTGAACTAACAGCAAGTGGATCGATATTTGAGTCAATTACTAATGGTAAGCCTGCCTTAATGTATTCGAATAGTTATTTTGTTTATTTAAGCAAAAAGTATGGAGATTTTGGCTATTTTTTAGATAATCTGACAACTGATAGAATGCTATATTTCTTACGAGACGAATCAAAATATTATCAGTTGACTAATAATATGGTGGATATAACCGCCCAAATTAATCCCCTTGGTATGTCGGAAAAATTAAAATTAAAGTGTGAAAGCATATGTTTATAAAAGCCAGTTTTTTCAGTTACATGAAGTTGCAATTGTATTATTTGTTTTACAACCACTTTATTACGCATATTCCTTTATTGTTTTTTCGAATGTTCTTTCTTCGTGGGGGGGGTAAAAATTGGAAAGAAAACGATACTAGATACAGGTTGGTATATTATGGGGCCTCAGAATTTACAAATAGGCAATCATACACATATCAATAGAAAATGTATGTTAGACGCTAGAGGTGGTATCGTGATAGGCAGCAATGTTTCCATTTCACATAATGTATCACTTTGTTCCGGTTCTCATGATTTTAACACACCAGATTTTAAATATATTGCAGGTGCGATTCATGTAGATGATAATGTGTGGATAGGTTTAAATGCAACTATTCTTAAAGATGTTCATATTGGGGAAGGTGCGGTAATTGCAGCAGGAGCTGTCGTAACAAAGAATGTACCTCCCTATGAAGTATGGGGTGGGGTTCCAGCAAAGAAAATAGGAGTGCGAACATGTCATGATATTCAGTATGACAGTACTCGTTTTGATTATAAAGGTTGTTTAAGGAAACCTTATTTTTGCTAGTTATATTTGGAAATAAGCATGATTCTTGGTATCTTAATCACCATTGCATATTTACTACTTCTTTTGAATGATTTCAAAAAGGGAGTAATATTTACTGGGATGACAATCCAGTTTTTGCCATATATTGGTACTGGTATACCCAAGGTGAAAGTGTTTACATTGTTGATCGTTGTTACTTTTTTATTGTATATATGTTGGAGAGAACACTCAAAATCAGACAATTACCCAAAAGTACTAAAGAATGTAAGTTACCTTTTTGTCTTTTCTTATACTATATCAGAAATATATAGCCAGACCCAACATCATTATTTGACTATTTTTAGTAATCTTATCACTTATTTTTTGTTCCCATTTCTTTTGTGGAAAAGTATAGATTCAAAGAGAAGATTAGAATTTGCTTTAAGGGTATTAAAGGTGTTCCTATTCCTTTCTTTTGTGTTTGGTGTTTTGGAATTGATTCTTTCACATAACTATTTTTATGATTTTATTCAGAATAATCTAATCATAGAGGATTGGTCTGAAGTGAGAGAAGATGAAAGATATGGTTTTAAAAGATGCCAATCGATATTTGCTTGGTATTTACCATACGGAATGTTTGCTCTTTATGGATTTATTGTATTATATAGTTATCGATATATATTTAATATGAGGTCCAAATTACAATTAGTAATGCTTATTTCACTCCTTTTTATGGCATTCACTACAGGTTCGAGAGCAGTTTTGTTGGGCGTCTTTGTTACATTTGTATCTGTCGTGATGCAGAAAAGAAATTTTCGCAACATGCTAAGGCCAGAAAATATTGTAGTGCTATTGATCGTTGGATTTTTTATATCTGGAACATTATACCAAATATATGATTCAATAGTAAATTCTGGTAGTTCAGAATATGCAAGAGGAAGTAGTGAAGGTATGAGATTAACTCAATGGCTTGTGTGCCTTCCCTTTTGGTTACAATCTCCTATAATAGGGAATGGGAAATCTTATATGTGGGAAGTTGTAAGTAGAAAAGACTCAGACATATTAGGCGCAGAGAGTATTTGGTTTTCCATATTTGTTGATTTCGGACTTTTGGGTGTTTTCTCCTTCCTTCTTTTAATATGGGCATGCCTAACTTTATTAAAAAAGGTTGATTATAGTTTAATATGTTTGCCGCTTTCTTATTTGATAATGCTTACTTTATCAACATTTGAGGGAGTAACATTCAACATTTTAATCACTTTTACTATTTTGATTATAAAAATGAGCAAGTTTTTATCAAAGAAAAAGATAATGATAGGATGAAACGAATTGTTTATATTTCTTCAGAGTGGCTTATAGATACTGATATTACTGTAATAGGTAGATTGGCATCAGAATATGAATTACATTTCTTTTATGTTTGTAATTGCAACTCACCTAGATATAATATTGAGAAACTTAAGCTATTTTGTGTGGATCATAACATTCAGCTTCATCTATATAATCATTGTGCAAGATACTTGTCTATTAAGACATTTTAGTTGAATTATTGGCTAATAAATATCATAGGCATCTTTTTAGTAGTCTATGGTTTTTATTTCAACAGAGAGAATAAATTTAAGATAATGGTCATAAACAAAAATATTAGTTGGATAACTCCAAATTACTTTTTGGACACAGATATTTATGTAATGAGATATTTACCTGAGTATTTTCAGGTAAGTTGGATTATAACAAAGAAGAAAGATGAACGATTAGATTATAATAGCTTAATTGATGAAATAGGTAAAAAAGACAATATCACGATAGAGATTTATGAGCTGGATGGCAAAAGATATGGGATAAAAGGCTTTATTTATGATTTGAAGTTGATGATGAAGTTAAGAAATGCTGATGTTGTATATTTGCCTTCAAGTTTGCCTTTTATTCTTCCGTTTATGATAATGTTTCTTAAGCGTAAACGTTTAATAGTACCTATCCATAATGTACGTACGCCCAAAGGGGGAAGCCACTATTATATAAATAAGATTGGAACTGCAATTTCTACCAACTATTTCCGTAACTATGTGACTTTTTCACAGTCTCAACACGATTTGTTGCTCTCTATTAATCCCAAAGCGAATGTACTCTATGCGCCTTTTATGCTAAAAGATTATGGTGAAGCTTCAGTCAGAAGGATAAACAATTTGATTACATTTCTTTGTTTTGGTAATATTCGTAGGTATAAACGAATTGATATATTAATAGAAGCTGCACAAAAAGCGTTCGAAATAACATCAGTGAAGTTTCGTGTTATAATAGCAGGAAAATGTGAGAACTGGGAGGATTATCAGAAGCATATTAAGTATCCTGGGTTGTTCGATCTACGTATCCAAAGAGTAAATGATGAAGACATTCCCAATTTGTTTGAAGAATGTGATTACTTTGTAACTCCATATCAAGATGTTGCACAGAGTGGTTCCTTGATAGTTGGTATAAACTATAATAAACCAATTATTGCGTCACGATTAGAGGCATTTGAGGAATATGTAGAGGATGGTGAATCTGGATTCCTAATTCGGCCCGCAAATCTTGAGGACTTAACGAAAGTAATGATACAGATTTTGAAAGAGCATCATAATATTTATGAGAAGCTAAAGGCTGGTCAGAAAAAAATGATTTCTGAAAAGTTTGATGATAAGATTATTGTATCAAAGTATGTCGATTTTATTTCAGGCATAGCGAAATGAATAGTCCCAATCTGGCATCAAAAAGAGATTGTACAGGATGTCTTGCATGTGTGGATTCTTGTGTAAGGTCTGCATTGTCAATGATAATAGGAATAGATGGGCATATATACGTAAAGTGGGATGAGAGCCTATGTGTCCTCTGCCATAAATGCGAGCAAGTTTGCCCTATTGTTTCCAACTTCTCGTATAATAATAGTGAGATCTCTATGTCTTATGCCGCATGGTGCATTGATGATAAGATGAGAGCAAATAGTGCTTCCGGGGGGGCATTTGCCGCTATAGCTGATTATGTTCTGGACAATAAAGGAATTGTTATAGGGGCTGCTAATGTCGGTGTTTGTGATATACGACATATTGCCATTGACAATAAGAATGATCTCATAAAGTTACAGGGGTCAAAATATACCCAATCTGACACATCAGGCTCATATCGTCTTACGCTGGAATATCTTAAAAAAGGGAAAGATGTATTGTATTCTGGTACAGGATGTCAGATAGCAGGGGTTTTATCGTTTCTGAAACAGAAGGTATATAAAGGACGATTAATCACGATTGATCTTATTTGTGGGGGGGTCCCTTCGAAAAATCTTATTCTGAAATTTATTGAGAATGAACCTTATGTTGTCAAGCGCATTCTTTCTTTTAGAACGAAAGAGAATGGTTGGAAACCACGTGGCTTTGTCTACAATATGAAAGTTGAAGATAATGAAGGTAGGATCCATGACTATTCAAACATAAGAAACCTAGTTACAACTGGTTTTAGTAATGAATTGACAGAACGTTATAGTTGTTATAATTGCAGATTCGTTGGAACTCATAGAATGTCTGATTTTACAATAGGTGATTTGTGGGGCGACCGCTTATATCCTGACCAACATTATAAAGGATTGTCATTGATAGTGTCACACAATCATCAGGCAGAGAAGATGTTGAAAGATATGAGCATGTATTTGCAAATCGCTCCTTGTGACTCCGACTCTGCTCAAAGTGTTAATTTTAGATTAGTAAGAGGCAAGAACGCAAGACAATATACATTGGAACGCATTCTCCTCAGTTATTTATTTAGCTCATGCTCATACAATACAATTAAAAAAATATATGCTGGTTCTCACTCTTGTTTGAGCATCTGGACTTTATGGAGTCTCTTAAGGCGAGTTTATATTAAGATATTGAACAAGTTTTTACTATTATTATGAAAGTAGCATTGCTAACATATTTCAAGACTTTGAGCTACGGTGCGACATTGCAGGCATATGCCACTGTAAAGGCAATAGAATCATTGGGACATGAAGTGGAACTAATCAATTTGGATATCCCTAATCCGTATAGCAAGATTAAGGGAATTCTACTTTTCCCTAAATGGATAAAAATTTGGTGTTTCAGACAGAAGTTTTTTAAACATATAACACGAAAGTTCTTTTCTTCACAAGATTTGAGGCAGAATCCTCCGGTTGCAGATCTTTACATGATAGGAAGTGATCAGACTTGGAATCTTGACATTTCACTTGACAAAGCGCCATCATTCTTCTTGGATTTCGTGAAAGATGACAGCAAAAAGGTTTCCTATGCTGCAAGTTTTGGAAAGAATGAAATCGGGAGTTCCAAATGGATAAATAAGGAAGAAATACTGACACAGTTGAAGAGATTTAATCATATAGGAATAAGAGAAGATAGTGGAAAAGCCATTCTTTCATTAGAAAATATAGATTCTACACTGGTCGTTGATCCTGTGCTACTATTTGACCATTATGATGAATTGATTGGAGAATTTTCTCCAAGAGAAGAAATTGCACTGTTTAAGGTCGAAAATTCTACTCTTTTTTATAATAGAATGCGTGAAGTTGGGGAGGGATTATCTTTGCCTGTTTGCAGTGTGGGGTCACTGAGAAGAATAAAGGGAATCAAGTGTCCATATCCTTATGGGGTAGAAGGTTGGATGAGGAGAATAGTGTCTGCCAAATACGTAATTACGGATTCGTTCCATGGTTTAGTCCTTTCATTATTGTATCATAAGCAGTTCGTTATTATTATAGGAGATCCTCTAAAAGCTACGAGATTACAATCTCTGGCAAATATGGTGGGTTTGAGTGACAGAATTTTAGGATTAGATAATACTTCTTCTGAAATAGTATCAATAATAAATAATCCAATTGATTATGATTATGTGGATATGGTATTGAATGATGAAAGAGAAAAGTCTTACAATTTTCTGAAATCTATTCTAAATAGATAAACGAACTATGATAAAATCAATCTTACTTCAATGTAAGTTTTTACTGGTAGAGTTTTTGAATGTCAGCTATATGATATTGCCAAATCCATTTAGACGTTATTATTTGCGATTATTTGGAATAAAAATAGCAGAAGGAAGTTCTATTCATCGAAAGTGTAAATTTTTCCATGTTGGTAACCTTTCTATGGGAGTGGGGGGATTAATTTTGGATGTTATCTTGACAATCGTCGTGGAATTAAAATTGGAAATAATGTTGGAATAGCCCATAATACAAAAATATATACTCTTGGTCACAACATTGATAGCCCCAAATTCGAAACGAAAGGGGCGCCAGTTGTGATAGAGGATAATGTGTTTGTGTTTTCAAATGCTATTATAATGCCTGGCGTTACTATTCATGAGGGAGCCATTGTTCTTGCAGGAAGTGTAGTGACAAAGAATGTAGAAAGCAGAATGATAGTGGGGGGCAATCCTGCAAAACCAATAAGGAAACGAACTGCGGCGATAGAATATAGATCTATTTATAACTATTGGTTCGCTTTGTAAATGAATATTCTTTTTTTACTAAAATCATTTAATGTTGGAGGGGTAGAAGTCGTAACTTCTGTGTTGGCGAATAAATTCGCACGCGAAGGTCATTCTGTTGTCTTATGGGCTTTCTATCAACAAAAGCCATCCTTGGAAGACAATCTTCTTCCAGAGGTGAAGATAATATATGGTGATGGATTTAAGGCGTCTAAGTGGAATGTCGAATCTTTTGTGAGGGTATTGAAAGATATACAGGTAGAAGTGATTATTAATCAGTGGCCTTTACCGCCCCAGCCAAAAATTTTGTTAATGAAAGCACTTCGTAATCACAAAGCCAAAGTTATAAGTGTATATCATTCCGATCCTATGGCGAATGGGAGATTACAGAATATTGATACTGCATTGCATAATACGCAGAATCCAATAATCCACATGACATTAGAATTAAAGAGGAAATTGTATAAGATGATAACATCGTATTCCATGCGCCGTAGTTACCAGACCAGTGATGAGTTTGTTGTTTTGGCAGATAGTTACAAAAAACATCTGACAGATTTTATAGGGATAGAGAATCCTAATCATTTGGTTTCCATAGCAAATCCGATAACAATAGATAAAAATGAGCAATTGTCATTGAATGATAAAGAGAAACGGTTATTATATGTGGGTAGGCTGGAAAATGAAAATAAGAAACCAGAAAGAGCACTTACAATCTGGGAGAATTTAAGTAAACAATTCCAGGACTGGCAACTTGATATTGTAGGAGATGGGCCTGATAGGGCTCGTCTTGAAAAATGGGTTTCTGAGCATTGTTTACCGCGGGTCAAATTCTACGGTTATCAAAAGCCGTCATCGTTCTATCAACGTGCATCTATGTTGCTATTAACGTCAGATTTTGAGGGTTTCCCTTTAGTGCTTACAGAGGCAATGAGTTTTGGCGTTATACCTGTTGTCTATGGCAGCTTTTCTGCTGTATATGATATTATAGAGGACAATAAGGATGGAATTATTGTTCATAAAACGGATGAAGGCTTCAATGCTGCGGTGATGGCAGAAAAACTGACTTGCATCATAAGTGATATTGACAAACGCAATAATATGGCGCTCGCAGCTATCGAAAAGAGCAAGAACTACTCGATTGATATAATCTATAAACAGTGGATGGAGGTAATTCAGAAATTAGATACGTAATAGGGAATTATAGAGGAGATTTTTATACTTCTTCATGGTGCGACTATATTGACACATTATAAATTTTAGACTTTATACAATGAAATTAAGTATTATTATTCCCTATTGGAACGGAGAACAGTGGATTGCGACCTGTTTGGACTCACTTCTCAGACAGGACCTTTCGGCAGACGATTATGAGATCATCGTGGTGGATGATGGCTCAACGCATAGTATTGATACGCTGACATCGTATGTAAATGCCTATCCACAAATCCACTATCTCCATCAAGAGAACCAGAAACATGCTGCGGCTCGTAACTATGGTCTGACCATTGCACAAGGCGATTATGTGTTTTTCTGTGACTGTGATGACTTTGTGGCTGACCATGTGCTGGGCCGTTTATGTGAAATAGCTCAGGAGGAAATGGGGGATGTCTTGCTGTTCAATGTTTGTAGAATTCAAGAAAACGAAACGACAGCAGCCCCCAAAAGAGATTTTGACAACAGATCATCTTTTGAAACTGGTTTAGCCTATATGTCGCAGCCACCATATCATTTTCAAGATGGTGTATGGCGATTTTTGATTCGTAGGCCGTTTATGGAGAAAACACATCTACGGTTCTCTCCCGAGATGATCAATCGTGAAGAATTTCTGTTCTTCCTTCAAATGATGTTATCTGCAGGGAAAGTAATAAAAGTAGATGCCGATGTATATTACTATGTGCAGCATCCTACCAGTTGGGTTTATTCTACTGGAATGGTAAATCATTCCCATGGTTTTATAAATTGTATGATCACATATTTAACGTATCTACACCAAACACATCTAGAATTGACGGCATCTAAGCGTGTATCTACAGGACTACTAGAAGCGATGCAACATGGTGAGGCTGAAGATGCGTATGCAATATTACATAAAGCCTTGCGCTATTCTACGATTTCATATAACAAAAATTTGATTAGGGAGTTGAAAGACCTTGGCTTCTATCCAATCCAACAAAAGGTTCATAAATATGATTATCTCAGGCAGTTGATGAACATCTATCCATTATGGCTGATATTGTGTTGTTGCTACCACTTACTGCCACAATCTTTAGTAAAGTGTCTTGTAAAGATATTGCGCAAAAAATAGATCTTAATGTACTATATTCTTTGGCGTTCATAAAGGTATGTATCTACAGCGAGTTTAAAACACTTCAAAGTCTTTCTAATATTGGCAGATGCGCTAGCACTTGCAAAACGTTGGTGATGAATAGAATAAAAATTCTGAATGTTGATATAGATAATCTATCTATCGATGAATTGTTGGGACGTCTAAAAAAAGGAGTTATGGTGACACCAAATGTCGATGATATTATGAAACATCAAAAAGATAATTTGTTCCATAATGATGCATCAATGGCGGAATTTTCTGTATGTGATAGCAAAATCGTGAAGCTATCAGCGAAATTCTTAGGTACACCATTAAAGGAAACAATCCCCGGAAGTAGCTTTTTCCCAAAGTATTGTGAGTTCCATAAAAATGATAATATAAAAATCTTTTTGCTTGGAGCTAAAGAAGGGGTTGGAGAAATAGCTAAGGAAAAAATAAACAAGCGTATAGGTAGGGAAATTATTATAGATACTTATTCCCCACCATTTGGATTTGAGAAGAACCAGAAAGAATTGGATAAAATTATAGAGTTGCTAAAAAAAACAAAAGCTAAAGTTGTACTTGTGGGTTTAGGAAATCCCAAACAAACGAAACTCATATATAAAATAAAAGATCGACTTCAAAACATTGATTTATGGTTAGCTCTTGGAGCTACTATTGATTTTGAAGCAGGAAATATCAAAAGGGCTCCAGGGATATTTCAAAAATTAGCATTGGAATGGTTATACAGATTGTTGAAAGAGCCCAAGAGAATGTATAGACGCTATTTGATAGAAGATATGCCATTCTTCTGGTTGTTACTGAAACAGAAAATAGGTAAATATAAAGATCCATTTGGATAGAGAAATATGATTATTACTAAAACACCCTTCAGGATGTCTTTTTTTGGAGGTGGAACGGATATGCCTGAATTTTTCAACGAGTATGGCGGATCTGTTATCTCAACGACATTTGATAAGTTCTGCTATGTGAACGTAAGGCATATGCCACCATTCCATCCATATATATCGGAACTGGTTCATAATCGCTTTGAGCGAGTAAATAATATAGAGGAGATTGAGCATCCGCTGATTAGGGAATGTATGCGACTGCATGATATTCATGAGATACGTCTGACCTACGAGGGAGACTTACCTGCTCGAAGTGGTCTTGGCACAAGTTCAACATTTGCTGTTGGCATGCTGAATGCCTTTTGTGCGTTAAAGGGTAAAATGTTGAATAAGCGTCAGTTAGCGCAGGAGGCTATTCATGTGGAAAGGGACATATTGAAAGAGCACGGAGGATGGCAGGATCAAGTGGCTGCTGCTTATGGAGGTTTGAACCGTATTGATTTTAGAGACGAGGATTTTGTTGTCAATCCAATCATGATTCCTCATGAACGAAAAAAAGTATTGGATGATAATTTGTTGCTGTTTTATACTGGAATACAACGTTATTCATCAGAGATTCAGGCGGACACTTTTGCCAAGCCTGCTGATAAGATGCAACAATTGAAGGATATGCTGGCTCTGGTGGATGAGGCTGAAAATATATTGAGTGATAAAGATCAATCACTTGATGAGTTTGGAAAGTTGCTAGATACGACATGGAAACTGAAAAGAGGTACTGGTTCAAAAATCAGTAATGGCTCTATTGATGAACTATACCAAAGGGGTATCAAAGCTGGCGCTTTGGGCGGGAAACTGCTCGGTGCAGGTGGAGGCGGATTCCTGCTCTTTTATGTTCCAAAAGAGTATCAGGCCGCAGTCAAAAAGGAACTAGAAAAACTGATGTTTGTGCCGTTCCAATTTGAGAATGTTGGAACTTCAATTATTTTCTATAATCCTGTGGAGTATAGCCCAAGGAACGGGATAGTACTTCGTTGAAAATGTAGAAATATTTAAATGAAACAATAAAAAAAGCTATCATGGAAGACAAATTAATTAAACATGTAGATAATCTGATAGATAGTTATCCCAAACTCTTCGTCTGCAAAGGTGATATTGTCAAGGCATATGAGATTATGGAAGCAGCCTATTCTTCTGATAGGAAGTTGCTGGTCTGTGGTAATGGCGGATCGGCATCTGACTCGGAACATATAGTGGGTGAACTGATGAAGGAGTTTAAACTGAAGCGTAAAGTGTATGGTAAGCAGGCTATAGCAATGATGAAAATTGATGCGGAGTTGGGACAGACGCTTGCAGACAATTTACAAGGGGCTTTGCCAGCCATCTGCCTGACGGGTCATTCTTCGTTGACGACGGCGTTCATGAACGATGCAAATGCTGACTTGGTGTTTGCCCAGCAAGTGAATGGCTATGGCAAGCCTGGGGATGTGTATTTAGGAATCTCAACCTCTGGTAATAGTAAGAATGTTGTATATGCAGCTATTACGGCTAAGGCGAAAGGTCTTAAGGTCATCGGTCTGACAGGATCTCGTGAGAGTAAACTTTCGAAATTGGCAGATGTGTGTATCTGTGTGCCAGAAACTGAGACCTATAAGATTCAGGAACTGCATTTACCTGTATACCATTGTTTGTGCTTGATGTTGGAAGATAAATTCTTCGGGACTACGAATTAAACGAATTGCCCTGATTTCATGAAGGTTGTTATTATGGCTGGGGGACGGGGTACTCGTATTGCAGAACTATTCCCCAATATTCCTAAACCATTGATTCCTGCGGATGGAATGCCTATTCTCGAAAGAGAGATTAGATCACTTGTCTCACAAGGTTTCACGGACTTGATACTGACTGTCGGTTATCTGGCAGATAAGATCATCTCTTATTTCGGCGATGGCAGTCAGTTAGGCGTGAAGATTGTTTATTTTGTCGAAGAAACGCCTCTTGGAAATGCTGGTGCATTGTTCCAGTTGAGGGAGAAGATAGGTGATGAACCTTTCTTCCTGCTTAATGCTGATGCTGCCTTTGATGTGGATTTCAACCGAATGCTTGACTATCATAAGAAGCATGAAGGGCTTGTCACGCTATTTACTCATCCTAATTCTCATCCTTATGATAGCGGATTGATTATCGCAGATAAAGACGGACATGTTGAAAAATGGCTCAGTAAGGAGGATATGCGTCCCCAATGGTACAACAACCGCGTAAATGCCGGACTTCATATTATTGACCCTGAAATTTTAGAACTAAGTCTTAAGAATCTTGATTTAGACCCCACGACCAGTTTCCCTAAAGGCAAGGTTGACTTGGATCGTCAGATTCTTAAACCCTTGTGCGGAACAGGAAAGATGTTTTGCTATGACAGTCCAGAATATGTGAAGGATATGGGGACGCCAGAGCGTTTCCACCAGGTGGAAGCGGATTATAAGAATGGTGTTGTTCAGGCCAAGAATCTTCATAACAAGCAGAAAGCTATTTTCCTGGATCGTGATGGGGTAATCAATAAGCATATAGGATTCCTGCGGCATATTGATGATTTTGAACTGATAGAGGGTGTATCGGATGCAATAAGACTTATTAATCAAAGTGGTTATTTGGCTGTTGTCGTCACCAATCAGCCTGTCATTGCCCGTGGGGAAGTAACATGGGATGAACTTCATGAGATACATAGGAAGATGGAAACGCTGCTTGGAAAGGACGGTGCTTATATTAATGGCTTATATATCTGCCCTCATCACCCAGACAAGGGCTTTGAGGGCGAACGACCGGAGTATAAGTTTGATTGCGACTGTCGCAAGCCCAAACCTGGGTTGATATTAAAAGCTGCTCAAGATTTCAATATCAATCTTTCGCAAAGCATTATGATTGGTGACAGTGAGAGTGATATTCAAGCAGGACAGAATGCTGGTTGCAAAGAGTCTATTCTTATTGAAACAAATAAAGATAATGCGTTGTTTGAAGCTGTAAATAGTTTGCTCTAGGTGTCGGGAGATATCATCATATTTGCAATTGAAGAGATTGTAAATACGTTGAAGATATTTATGCATAAGCTATGAGAATATTACATATTACTAATTATTTCTATCCTTATATCAATGGTGTGGAGAATATCTGCAAGTATATTGTGGATCATTCGAAAGAACATGAAAGCTCTGTTGTATGCTTTCATGAGAAACGTAACGATTTGGTAGAGACTTTCTCCTATTTCTGGAAGCTGAGAAGGGCAATAAGAGAATTTAACCCAGAGGTAATTCAGCTGCATGAGACCAACCTGTTTGCTGCAGCCTTACTGCTAACAATGATTCCCAAGAATGTGAAGTTGATAGTGCATTGGCATGTGGATGTCATAAATCAGACAATATGCTATCCGCTGACGAAACCTATAGAGAAGAGACTGTTAGAAAGGGCAGACTTATTGGTTGTTACAAGTCCACAAGAAAGAGATGGGGCGTTGTCGCTTCAGCCATTTAAAGATAAGGTGAGAATAGTGCCTATTGGGATTAATGAACATATGTTTGCTCCTTTGCATTATGATGAATTCAGAATCAATGAGATTTGGCGAAAATATCAGAATAAACCAATCGTATTTATTATAGGGAGGCATATACAATATAAGGGACTGTCCTATCTGATTGAGGCGGAGAAGTATGTAAAGACTGATTGCGTGTTTGTTATCGCAGGTAGAGGTCCTTTAACAGAGGAGTTGAAGTCTGCATGCCATTCTGATCGGGTTTGTTTTGTCGGTCGATTAAATGACCATGAATTGCGTTGGTATCATTATGCGGCATCAGTGTTTGCATTCCCCTCAATAACAAAGAATGAGGCATTTGGCGTGGCTTTAGCGGAGGCAATGTATTGTTATACGCCAGCTGTGACTTTCACGATACCTGGTAGTGGGGTGAATTGGGTGAATCTGAATGGTGAAACTGGTATTGAGGTTCCTAACAGGGATTGCAAAGCGTTTGGCGAAGCAATTGACAGATTGCTATCGGATAAGAAGCTCGCTGAGCAATATGGTGAGGTAGCTCATCGGCGTGTAATCGAGAATTTCACAATCCCAAAGATGATGGAGAAGATGAATGAGGTATATGATGAAATATCATCTGATATTAATGGATAGACGACATGAGAAGGAATGATCAGTCCAACAGGATTATCAAGTGGATTGTAACAATCGGTGACTTCATGGTGCTGAATGCGCTGATGGCAGGGTTTGCGCTCTGGCATTGGCGGATGGAGTCGTGGACTAAGGGATACGTGGAGATATTCATACTCGTGAATAACATTGCACTGATGCTGAGCATGGTGCAGTTCTCCACAATCATCCATCTGCGTGTGATTGGCGCTGGGGAGATCCTTAGAAGGGTGGTGGGCTTGACGATGCTTCAGGCTGTGCTGGCTTATCTGCTGCTGAAGGTGTTTGCTTACTACTTGGTGGTGGGGCTGCTGATATTTGAGATTGGTACGCTGTTTGCGTTTATCCTGGTGCTTAAAAGGCTTGGGGAGCGTTGGTTTATCAAACTCTACCGGCAGGCGGGCAGGAATACGCGGAGTGTAACGCTGGTGGGATCGGATCCCGAACTGATCGGCATCTACAATAAGTTGAAGGATGATGCGACATTAGGATATAATATTTTAGGCTATTATGGCGATGAGGCTCTGGGCGACGTGGCTAACGATGTGGAGAAACTGACAAAACGGCCTGGGGAGGAAAGGGGCTTGCTGAGACGGTTGGGATCGATGAAGTACTTCCTGAAGACGATGGAGAAGAGGCCAGACGAACTGGAACTGGGTGATGAACTGTATCTGTGTGTGTCAAGACGTGAGAAGGATGTGATTCGCAGTATCTCCAAGCTCTGTGACCATCAGGTGGTGAGGTTCTTCTATGTGCCGGTATCTGTGGAGTCGATAGGACTGAATCTGAAACGTGAGTTTCTGGATGATATCGAGATCTATGCGACGTATGAGAATCCGCTGCAAAATTCGGTGAACAGGTTTGTGAAGCGGGTGTTCGACATTGTGCTGTCGCTGGTGTTCCTGGTTATTACGGCTTTGCTGTTCCCAATCATCTACTTGATCATCAAGATTCAGAGTCCTGGACCGATCTTCTTCAAACAGTTGCGCACGGGCTTGGACGGCAAGGACTTCTACTGCCTGAAGTTCCGATCGATGCACGTGAACAAGGACGCTGACAGACTACAGGCGACGAAGGATGATCCGAGAAAGTATCCGTTCGGCAACTTTATGCGCAAGGCGAATATCGACGAGTTGCCGCAGTTCTGGAATGTGTTGAAGGGGGATATGAGTATCGTGGGACCTCGTCCGCACATGCTGGCACATACGGAACAGTATTCGCAACTGATAGATAAGTATATGGTGCGCCACTTTGTGAAGCCTGGTGTGACGGGATGGGCGCAGGTGACGGGCTATCGTGGGGAGACGAAGGAACTCTGGCAGATGGAGGGGCGCGTGAAGCGTGACATCTGGTATATGGAGCACTGGAGCGTCTGGCTGGATATCCGAATCATCTGGTTAACCATTAAAACGATCTTTATACATGATAAGCACGCATATTAAATCGATTTCCCGAAAGGCCCTGTCGCGAGACAGGGTTTTTTCATTTGAAGAGATCCCATTGTCATTTCGACTAAGCGTAAGCATTCGATAAACTACAGGTAGTAATACCTATATTTTTCTCACTCAGATTATTGTGTTTCTCTATACATTCCTACATTTTCTTTGTAACGTATTGTTTATTAGGTAATTAAGTAATGTATAGATGGTTAAATGCTAAGTACGTCTATACATGATTTGGGGGCTTTTGGTTGTTCATGACGTGTTTTCGGGTCATTCTGGTATCATCTCCAACAGAAAGGCGACTTTGTTTCATAGGTGTTTCTAACTTTGAAACAACTTGTTTCTGCCTATGAAACAAAGTGTTTCCATTAGCGAAACAAAGTGTTTCCATTGGTTATACTAATAAGGAACACATTAATAATCAGTTGTTTAAATCAGATTTTTCTTTATTTGAAGCCATCATAAGCTATTGCTATGTATAGCTGCAAATTTTATGTAGGCTCTATACATGGTGTAAAGGCTTAATATTTAGTAAGTTATCTAACTCACCTGCTGTCCCAACAGGCTCTCTACAAATTTTATGAAGGTATTACACTTACCAGAGTCCATCAGCTTGCAGAAATCATCAGTAGTGAGAATAGACATGATTGCCGAGATGTCCGAC
>Ga0256405_10004128_pt1 | contig 27965 bp, 41 predicted proteins | sample RumenRJG_02DNA_FD_189096 | JGI IMG/M metagenome (GOLD analysis project Ga0256405, IMG submission 189096) | Bovine rumen microbial communities from Lethbridge, Alberta, Canada - RJG_02 | ecosystem: Host-associated > Mammals > Digestive system > Stomach > Rumen | place: Canada: Alberta... | reverse complement strand
CCCCGGTATCGGACTTATCGGTCTCGGTTTCCAGAATCCGCTCAAAGCAACTGTTGACCCGCTCGCTAAACTCTGCCTTATCCTCTCCCCCGGGGCATCTTCCCCGGCAGCCGCCGTCCACCCAGGCGCGATATGCGGGGTCTTCTTCCATCTCCCACCAGCCGCAGCCATCGAAGCTTCCAAAATCCATTTCCCGCAGCTCAGGACAGAGCACCTGCTCCGCCTCCGGAAAGAGGATGTCCGCCGTCTCCCGCGCGCGCCGGGCAGGCGACACGTATACGCGTTTCGGCCGGAAGTCCGCCTGTACGAGTGCCGTTCGCCCCACCGGTGAAAGTCCGTCGTCCAGGCGTCCCTGATAGCGTTTTTCCTCCCCTAGCCGCGTCATTCCGTGCCGGATCAGCCAGATCTTCACGGCCATTCCCCCTTCAGCAGCTGGGGCAGCCCGCAGCAGACGCGGACCACCGTATCCGCCCGCTCCGCCAGCAGGCAGGAAAGCCGCCCGGCAGCTTCCCGTCTTTCCCGCTCCGCGGGATCTGTCGGAACCACACCGCCGCCGATCTCCGTGGCGATCACAACCCGCCGCCCGGCCAGTCTGTCCGCAAGCGCTTCCAGGTTTTCAACCGGAACCAGGTTCTGTACATCCCAGACCGCGCAGGCGGCAAACTCCGCCTCTGTCAGGCCGAGCTGCTTCCGGACCCAGGTCTTTTTCCCCGCATAAAGCGGACCCGTCACAAAGATCACAGCCATCCCCCCACATACCGGCTCACCGCCAGCATTCCGAGCATCCAGAGCTCCGCCGTCTGGACGAACCAGCCCGCCAGGTCGCCGGAGAGCCCGCCGAATTCCTTCTCACAGAGCCGCCTGTACTTCCAGAACACCGCCACGGCCGCCACCGTACAGAGGCTCCCTCCGCCAAGGCCAAGCAGGCCGGCAAAAACCAGTGCCGCTCCGGTGAGGATCCGGCGCACCGTTGTCTGTTCCGCCGCTTCCGCGAAGCTTCTGGCAAGACCGCTTCCCGCCCGGAGCGGAAAGCTCAACAGCGCGATTCCGGAGAGGCAGCGGGACAGGCCGTAAAGCCCAAGCAGGCAGAGCGCATTCACCTCCGGCAGCGCACACCAGAGCGCAAGCGACGCCGCAAAATACATGCACAGCCGGATTCCGGCAAAGGCGCCGAGATGCGGATCTTTCAGGATCTCCTGCTTCTTTTCGATCCCCGCATGGCTCGAGAGCGCGTCCCAGGTGTCGGCATAGCCGTCAAGGTGAATCCCCCCGGTGGTCAGGACCGGAAGCAGGCAGTATCCCGCGCCCCTCAGAAGTTCCGGCAGGGCCAGAGCCATACACAGTTTCCCCCAGCCGAAGCTCAGAAGCGCGATGACAACGCCCACCAGCGGAAACGCGCACAGGCTGTAGCGAAAGCTTATCTCCTCCCAGTCCGTCTGCGGAACCGGGATCGCCGAAAACATCGAAAACGCGATCAGAACGCTCTTCCATAACGTCATGGCAGTTTTCCTTTCAGCATATTCGGAAGGCCGCAGACAACCTCCGCCACGAGATCCGCCTCCCGGGCGAGTTCCCGGTTCAGCAGGGCCAGATTCCGGAGATACAGCTCCGTCGTCTTATCGTACCATCCTCCATCCGAGAAGATCTCATTGGTCACCACCGTGAGGTTTTCACATCGCTCGGTCAGCGCCCTTATTCCATCTCTCACCGCGTCAATTCCGCCGCCCTCCGGGCGGAACATCTCGTTGGCCAGCAGGTTGGAGAGGTCCTCCAGCAGGACGTTCGCGCCTGCGGGAAATCCGTTTCCGGACTCCGTCGCTTCGGCGAGATTCATGCCCCGCTCCAGCGTCTGAAATCCGTACCCCTCACGTGCCCGGCGGTGTTTCGCAATCCGCCGCAGGCTCTCGGGGTCCCTTGCCGTCATGGTGGCGATATAGAGCCGCCGTCCCGGCAGACGGCAGACCAGCTCTTCCGCAAAGGCGCTTTTTCCGCTGCCCGATCCGCCGATGATGATACTCAGCATGTTTTTCCTCACGTCAGAGGCTGATAGGCCTCGATTCCCAAACCGGCAAAGTCCTGCCCGCTGCGATAGACTTCCAGTGCGGTCTCCAGCAGGGGCATCAGCAGCAGCGCGCCACTTCCCTCGCCGAGGTGCATGCCGGCATCCAGCGGCGCTTCCAGTCCCAACTTCTCCAGCAGCAGCGTCCCGAGCGGTTCAGCCGAGATGTGGCTGGCCAGCATGGCCGCTCCCGCATCCGGGCACAGCCGCAGGGCACAGTACGCGGCGATGGAGCTGACGGCGCCGTCAATGATCACCGGCGTGCGGTTTGCCGCGGCAGCCAGGAACGCGCCGCACATGGCGGCGATGTCCAGGCCGCCAAGCTCTGCCATCAGATCAACGGGGTCCTTCTCATTCGGATCGATCCGCTCCAATGCGGATCGGATCACGCGCTTCTTACGCTCAAGTCCCGCGGAGCTGAGCCCTGCGCCGCGCCCGGTGATTCTGTCCGGATCCAGGTTCAGGAGCGCCGCGGAAAGCGCTGTCGCGGTGGTGGTGTTGCCGATGCCCATCTCCCCCACCGCCAGCAGCTCCGTCCCTTCCCGGATCAGTTCTTCCGTCAGGGCCGCTCCCTCTGCCATGGCGGCAAGACAGTCTTCCCTCGTCATGGCCGCTTCCCTGCTGATGTCCCCCGTTCCGTTTCTCACCCGCAGGTTCCGCACCCCGGGATGTCCCGGAAAATCCAGGATTCCCACGTCGGCCGGGATCACGCGGCAGCCGGTTTTCCTCGCCATGGTGTTCGCCGTGCTGCGGCCTTCCGCGAGGGCGACGGCGACCTTTCCCGTCACCTCGCTTCCGCACTGGCTGACCCCTTGGGCCACCACGCCGTTGTCGGCACAGAAGACCAGCAGCGCCTTTTTTTCAAGGCAAAACGCTGCCTGCCCTCTCAGTGCGGCGATTCGCGTGATCATGTTCTCAAACAGTCCCAGACTGCCCAGAGGCTTGGCCACCGCGTTCCAGCGGGCGGCCACCTGCATCCGAGCGCTCTCATCCGGCGGGCGGATCTCCCGGATCACTTCATCGATTGTTTTCTTTCTCTCCATACGCCGAACACGCCTTTACAAATCGTTCTGCCAGCGGCAGCTCCCCGCCGAAATACAGGTGCGGAAACCCGGCATACAGCGTCTCGGTCACCCGGCCGCAGCGCCAGCTTCTTCCGTCTGCCTTCTCTGCCGTGAGATCCATTCCGTTTTCCGTGCTGTCCCAGTAGTGGAACTCATGCGCGGGGATCTTCTCTCCCTTCCGAAACAGCAGTGAATCGGCCTCTGCGCTCAGCTTCAGATATCCGAAGCGCTGAAGCTTCCCGGTTTTGAAGCTCCGGCCGGGAAGTGCGCCGCACATCGGCCAGGCCCTTCCATCCGGGTCCTCCAGGCTCTCCTGAAGATAGAGGAACCCGCCGCACTCCGCCGCCGTCGGGCATCCCTGCAGCACCCTCTGCCGGATCTCCCGGCATATGGACTTGTTTTCCGATAGTTGCCTTGCATAGAGCTCCGGGTAGCCGCCGCAGAGCCAGAGTCCTTCCGCTTCCGGCAGATGCCTGTCGTGCAGCGGGCTGAAGAACACAAGCTCCGCTCCGGCCTGTCGCAGGGCATCCAGATTGTCCGCATAGTGAAAGCAGAATGCCTCATCCCGCGCCACCGCAATGCGGCAACGGATCATCGATTTATCATTTTTTTCCGTTTCGAAGCGGATGTTTCCCGCGGGAACACACCCTGCCGGGATACTTTTCTGTCGCCTGTTCCCGACTTCCGGCTCGACCTCCGCCGCCAGTTCCAGCAACCGGTCCAGCTCTATGCTCCGTTCGGCCTGTCTGGCAATGCGGTCGAACCGCAGCTGAAAATCTTCGATCTCCGCCGCAGTCAGAAGACCAAGATGCCGGCTCTCCAGCTGCGCTTCTTCCATCGGCGGCAGGTACCCCAGAACCGGGAGCCCGCACTCCCGCTCCAGGATTTCCCTGAAGTACGCCGCCCGGTGTCCGGAACAATCGCAGAGCAGCAGTCCCAAGATCCTGCTCTCCGGGCGAAAGCGCCGCATCCCGCAGACCTGGGCCGCCAGTGTGATGCCGCTCCCCTTCGGTCTCAGCACCAGCACAGCAGGAAGATGAAGGCTCCGGGCCAGGTCCCAGGCGCTGGCCTCTGTGGTGCCGTTCAGTCCGTCATAGTAGCCCATGGCCCCTTCCACCAGGGCCACATCGCCCTGGCATGAGGCAAAGCTTCTCCGAACGCCCGCCTCTCCCTGCAGAAAGAGGTCGAGATTGCGGCTCTCCACCCCCAGAACCCGGCTGTGGAACATCGGGTCGATGTAGTCCGGACCGCTCTTGAACGCCTGTACGCGCAGCCCGCGCCGTTTGAGCGCCGCCATCAGAGCGCAGCTCATCACCGTTTTTCCCGCGCCGCTCTGCATGGCGCTGATTATAAGCGCCCTCATGCCGGTCTCCCCGTAATCAGATACACCGGGTTCTGGGCCAGCATCAGCGTCAGATCTCCCGCCGGTTTGCTTCGGGACACCGCAATCTGGCTGATTTCTGTCTCATACCCGAGTTTCTGCAGGCACTCGATTGCACCCTGCAGGGTCTCCAGCGCGATCGCCGAGACACAGATTCGCGCCTTTCGGTTTACATAATAAATAGTTTTCAGGATTTCTTCCAGCCGGCCCCCGCTGCCGCCGACGAAGACCGCGTCGGGTTTCGGCAGGCCTTCCAGCGCCTCCGGAGCTCTGCCCTCTTTCAGGTGCAGGTTCCAGGCGCCGTGCTTTTCGCGGTTGCGCTCTGCGGTCCGCAGTGCTTCTCTGTTTCGCTCCACAGCCCAGACCGCTCTCGCCTGCAGGGCAAGTTCTACCGCGACGCTTCCCGTTCCGGTCCCGATGTCCCAGCAGATGTCCTGCGCTCCCACGCCGAGTTTGGCCAAAGCTGCAGCACGGACCTCCTGCTTTGTCATGGGGACTTTCTCCGTGCGCTCAAATTCCGCGTCCGGAAGGCCCGGCGTGCGGCGCTGTCTCCTGGGCGCTGCTTCCGCCAGCATACAGCTGAGGGGAGAGAACTTCATCTGGGAAAACGCTTCGGCGCTGCCCCGGTGGATTCGCTCCTCCAGGCAGCCGAGCTGCTCCCCCACGATGATGGAGAGCGTACCGAGTCCGGCTTCTGTGAGCTGACCGCAGAGTTCGGTCGGTCCGAGCTTTCCTCCGGTGAGGAAAAAGACCTTCTGCCCGTGGCAGACCTCCCACACCGGGTCACAGTCCACCCCGTGGGCGGAGCACAACCTCCAGTTCTGCCAGGGTTCTCCAAGCCGCGCCGCCAGAAGCTGCAGGCTTGAAATACCGGGGAGAATCCGCCATTCGCTGTTCTCCGGCAGAAGCGGCACCAGCAGCCGTGCCCCGGAGTAGAAGCCGCTGTCCCCGCTGAACAGGACGCAGACCTCACTGCAGCGAAGCGACGAAAGTGCCTCGGCGATTTCCTTCGCAGACAGGGCCGGGATCTTCGTCTCCGTCTCCGGGAACAGGTCCAGCAGGCGCGGCGCCCCGATGAGCGCGTCGGCAGACCTGATTGCTTCCGCCGCGTCTGCGCACAGGGTTTCGCGGCCGCAGCCGCAGCCAACCAAGCAGATCTTCACCTCTCGTCCGTTCCTTTCCGATATCCCGTGGTAAACGCGGGGTCATAGAGGCGGCTTCTCTCCCGGCTCCCGGCCAGAAACTCCCCCACCAGCACCAGGGCTGTCCGGTGGATTCCGTGTTTCTCCGCGCTCTCCGCAAGGGTCCCGACCGTACAGAAGATAAGCTTTTCTTCCGGCCAGCTTGCCTTATATACCAGCGCGGCCGGCGTTTCCGCCGTGTACACGCCTTTCATCAGTTCCGCCTGCAGTTCTGTCAGCATCCCCGCGGAGAGGAACACCGCCATTGAGCTGCCGTGCTGCGCCAGGCTTCTGATCCGCTCACGCTCCGGCACCGGCGTCCGCCCTTCCATCCTGGTCAGGATCAGGGTCTGGCTGACACCCGGCAGGGTATATTCCGCCCGCAGCGCCGCAGCTGCCCCGCAGAAGCTGGATACTCCCGGGGTCACATCATACGGGATTCCGAGCTCGTCCAGCCGGTTCATCTGCTCCCGGATCGCACCGTAAACGCTGGGGTCCCCGGTATGCAGGCGCACGGTTGTAAGCCCCTTCGTCTCCGCAGCGCTAATTGCCTCGATGACCTCTTCCAGGGTCATCACGGCGCTGTTCAGGATCCGGCAGTCCGCCCGGCACCGTTCCAGCAGTGCGGGATTCACCAGACTTCCGGCATAGATCACCTGATCCGCCGTCTCCAGCAGGGCGGCCCCGCGCAGAGTGATCAGATCCGGGGCCCCGGGTCCCGCTCCGACAAAATGAACCATCCTGTTCCTCCCGAAAAAAAAGACGCACCCGAAACCCGGGTACGTCAACAGCAGACGCCTTCTTCGCGTCTGTCCCAACGTGCTTTCGGTTCCGGCAAAAGCACCGCTCTTTCCCATGTATCTGACTGATCCGCTCAGAGGCATTCAACCTCCGGCGGCTTCACAGTGACCGACTCGCCGGGACTTTCACCCGATTCCATGTTCCGCATTCCGCAGGCGGAAAGAACGATATTCTGTTTTCTGCTCAGCTGCCGTTCCTGTTCCGTCAGCCTGGCGCTATTCTATCACGTTTCGCCATTCATGGCAATGGCTCTACCATCACCCGGACACAGAAAATGAATCGCGGCTGTGTTCCGGAAGTATCCACCCGATAGAGATATGCCGTAGAATTCCCCAGCGCGTGAAGGTCCTGCCCCCGCAAAAACCGCCGGATCGGTTCCAGCCGCTCTGCCGGCACGGAGCGCAGATCATCCGCCACTTCCAGGAAAAACGAAGCGTACTTCGCCTTCGGGAACACGCTGACCTGCTTCGGCATCCGGATGTGCTCTTCGCGGATTATTTTCTCATAGGTTCCGATCCCGATTCGGATGGGGACGCGCTCCGGCAGTACGGCATCTTCGAAGTATCTCTGCTCAATGCAAACCACCAGCGTGAAGAGGTCGACATTCTCAATCCAGCGTCTGCGGATCGCGTCGGGCTTGGCCTGGTCGAAGTAACTGTCATACTTGGTGTCGAAAGCTTCAATCACCCGGATCTGATCCGTAGCCTGCGCATCCCGCTCATAGTGGCGCGCCGTGATGCTCAGCATCATCTCCCGCCGCTTCAGCTCCCGGATCTGCTTTTCCAGGTCGGCGATGGTCTCCCTGTAACCTCTCAGCAGGGATTCGGCATCTCCGCTCCGGCAGGTTGCCTCGATGGCGTCCAGGGAGAGGCTGGCCCCGCGCAGCTTGCGAATGTACAGCAGGTTCAGGAAATCCGGCCAGCTGTATTCATAGTATCCGTTTTCCGGGTTGCGCACCGGCTTCAGAAGGCCGCGCTCCCGGTACTTCCGGATCGTCTCCGAGTTCAGCCCCGACAGTTTTGCCAGTTCGTTGATCTTCACATCCTCCACCCGCCTGATAAATCGTGAAAACGATTGTTATTTTTTTGTTGACTCTGTCCCAAGGACAGGGTTTATACTGACTGCATGAAGTGGACAAGCCACATTATAACCCAATCCAAGCCATAATACAAGAAAGGAAGAATGTCTTATGTCCAACCTCAGCAGAAGAGATTTCCTGAAAGGCTCCCTCGCAGGCGCTGCTTCTCTCGCCATGGCCGGTGTCGGTCTCGGCGCGGTGAACGCCAAGGCCTCCGCTGACGGCCTGTACACGCCGGGCACCTACTCTGCCACTGCCACCGGCATGGGCACCGTCACCGTCACCGCCACCTTCGATGAGAACTCCCTCGTCGATGTGGTTCTCGATGTCGCTGAAGAGACCCCCGCCATCGGTCAGGCTGCCGCCGAAGAGCTCAAGGCCCAGGTCATGGCCGCAGGAAGCGCCGAGATTGACGGCGTATCCGGCGCCTCTCTCACCAGCGAGGCCGTGCGCAAGGCTCTGAATAACTGCTTTGCTCAGGCCAGAGGCGAAGCTGTTGACTCCGGCTCTGTCAAGCCCATGGTCGAGTCCGACGGCGCATATGTTCTCACGGATATTACCGCCGAAGACATCAACGCCTCTGCGGTGATTCTCGAGCCCATCACCGACTTCGCCGAAGAGCGCGATGTGGACATCGTGGTCTGCGGTGCCGGCGCCTCCGGTGTTATTGCCGCCGTCAAGGCCGCCGAAATGGGCGCAAAGGTCGCAGTTCTTCAGAAGGAGCCCATCGCGGTTTCCCAGGGCAACTGCTCCTCCGCCATCATCAAGGGCGGCTCCACCGAGGGCGGCCTGAAGAAGTGGCTCACCTTCGCCACCGCGGTCAACTGCTGGCGTCCCAACCGTAAGCTGCTTGAGGCCTATATCGAGCGTTCGGAAGAGGCCCTGAAGTTTGTCTGCGAAAAGGGCGGCATCACCGAAGCGACCGAGTGGAAGAACGACAAGACCGGTGTCACCAAGTACCAGGACACCTCCACCGTCATGACCGGCGTCATGCATGACGGCACCCAGAGCTTTGACTTCGGCGAGGACAAGGTTGAAGTTTTCGCTCCCTGGTTCGGCCCCAAGCCCAACAACTACGGTACCCTCGTGGCCGGCATTCTGGCCGACGCCCAGGAGCAGTTTGACAACCTCGAAGTTCACTTCAACACTCCGGTTGTCCAGCTCGTCAAGGATGCCGACGGCGCCATCATCGGCTGCGTCGGTCAGGGTGAGAACGGCTTCATCAAGTTCAACGCCAAGTCCGTCATCCTTGCCACCGGTGCCTATGAAAACAACGCCACCATGGTCCGCCGCTTCTGCCCCGACATCGAGCACTTCGATAAGAAGGTCTATCACCGCACCGGCGACGGCAACATCCTTGCCATCGAAGCCGGCAGCGCCATGGAACCTGTTGCCCACAGCCGTGTCATGCATGACTTTGACGCCGGCCTCATGTGGGATGAGCATGCCTTCCTGGACCTCAACATGAATGGCGAGCGCTTTGTCAGTGAAGAAGTCGACATGGCCTATATCTCCAACGTTCTTCGTTGGCAGCCGGGCTTCGTCGGTGAGAACATGGATCACGAGCATCAGGAGACCGGTTCTCTCGGCTGGTACTGCCAGATCTATGACAACGACTATATGCAGTATGCCACCGCCGGTGTCCCCGAGGTTGTCATGCAGCGCTACCTGAAGGAAGAGGACCCCTCTCTCCACGTCGGTGTTTTCCCCGAGCTGATCGACACCTTCCGTGCCGACACCATCGAAGAGCTGGCTGAGAAGATGGGTCTGCCCGTCGAAGCGACCGTCGCGTCCTTCAACCGCTACAACGAGATGTGCGAGAAGGGTGAGGACCTCGACTTCGGCAAGAAGCCCGAGTTCCTGCACAAGTTCGTGACCGCGCCCTTCTGGGGCATCCGCCGTCACATCCGCTGCTCCTCCATCACCGCCGGTGTGCTCTCCGATGAGTATGGCCGTGTCGTGAAAGAAAACGGCGACGTGATTCCGGGTCTCTATGCTGTCGGCAACCTGGGCGGCCAGTTCTACGGCGCTCCGGACTATCCGTTCTTCCATCCGGGTCTGTCCCTTGGCCATGCGGTCACCTTCGGCTTCATCGCCGGTGAGCACGCCGCTCAGAATCTGTGATTCCGGAAGCGAATTTCTCAGTAGAATAACCCCAAATAGTCAGGCTCCCTGCCGCAGCTGCGGCAGGGAGCCGTTTTCATCTGTCCGTTTTGCTTTCGCAAGCCGTGTCAGTCGGTGATCACGATGCTCTCGATCACGGGCTGTTCATCCGGCATCACAGAACCGTTGTTATCCACAGGTTTGACATCCTTTGCAATCTTCTCGGCCACTTCCATGCCTTCGGTCACGCGGCCGAACGCCGCATATGAGCCGTCCAGGAAGGTCGCATCCGCCACCGTGATGAAGAACTGGGAACTCGCGCTGTCCGGCTGGTTGGAGCGTGCCATGGAAATCACACCCTTCACATGGCTGATGGGATTCTCCACGCCGTTCTGCTTGAATTCGCCCTTGATCTTTTCATCCGAGCCGCCGGTGCCGTTGCCCCGCGGATCCCCGCCCTGGATCATGAAACCGTCCATAATCCGGTGGAAGGTCAGTCCGTCATAGAAGCCGTCCTTGGCCAGCTTCACAAAGTTCGCCACGGTGATGGGGGCGGTACCCTCATCCAGCTCCAGCTTGATCGTGCCGTAGTCCTTCACGGTGATCTCCGCGTGGCGAACCTTCTGGAAGGTTCCGTCGTCCTGTGATGCTTCTTCGACCGCCGGAGCCGCGGTTTCGCTTTTCGCCTGGGTGTCTCCGGTGCCGCCTGCTGCCCTGCTTCCGCAGGCACACAGGGCCAGCACCATCAGCGCCGCAAGAATCATGACCATTATCTTTTTCATTTCGTTGTCCTCCGTCTTGGTCAGTTATCATTGCTATTATAATCATGCTCTTCCCCGCTGTAAAGCCCTTCATGGTTGGATGGAAGATTTGCATGAGATGCCTGACAGCTTTCCTCAACAAACACGATTTAAATCAGCACACCGCTGCAATGATCGATCTCGTGCTGGATAATCTGCGCGGTCCAGCCGGTGTAGGTTTTGAGCCGCGTTTGAAACTGTTCATTCTGGTACTGCACCTTGATGGAGCGGAATCGCTTTGCCTTCCGCGTGCCGGTCAGGGACAGGCATCCTTCTTCGGCCTCGTAAGCCCCGGAGCATTTGACGATTTCCGGATTGAACATCAAGGTCGCGCTGCCGTTGTCGTCAAAGATAATGATCCGCTTGGCAACGCCGATCATGTTGGCCGCCATCCCCACGCAGCCTTTCCGGTGCGCGTCGAGCGTGTCCCGCAAGTCCTGTGCGACCGGCAGATCCTGTACCGTAGCCGGCGCTGATTTCTGCGCCAGGAAAATCGGGTCTTTCATAATGGGTCTGATCATTGGGCACCTCTCCTCATTGGTCGTATTTTGCGCTGCTGATATCGTTTATTGCACCCATGAACTGTATGCTTGCCGTGACTATTTGGCGCTGCACGGTTTTATCTGTGGCAGTATTCGTAATACCAGCACTCATAGGGGTTCGTACACTGTTCACCGGGTTCCGTTTCTATTTCTTCTGCTTGCTTTTGCATCCGGTTAAGGTCCCAGATATGATCGTTGATCCATTTGTAATAGCCTTTCGCCTCTTTTGTCACATCAACAGGGACGAAGGGATTCTCTTCGTCAGGACCATGAATGACGATAAACACTTTGCCGATCTTCATTTTGCATCGAGCCATGATGTAATACTGGAACCCGGCATCCTTGACAAACTGAGGATATACTTCCGGCGCGTTTTTGACCTCGTAGAAGTCGTATCCGGTTTCTGTTTTGCGAAGAATATCTACCGCACAGTAATTGTTGTAATTGGAAAAAGCCGCTTCACATATTACAGGAGTGCCGGCCGCCAGGTGCTCCTGTGTCCGCTGCAGCATGGCAGCCTTGTCCGGAATCGTAGTCCCCGGCCGGTAAACCGTCATCTCTTCGTATGGGCCGAACATCCCCATCGCCAGATCGCCGAAGTCGTTGCCCGCGTCAAGTTTTGCCTGGATTTCCGGCGGGATAACTTTCAGACCGGGTTTGTGTTTGTCCAGCCAAAGCATTTTCGGGCACTGCATGCCGCGCATGAAATCAGTTTTTGTTATTGCCATTCCTTTGTCAGCTCCTCAAACGCCGCCGTCTGTTCAGGAAGAAGCTCTGCTGCTGCCTGATTGACAATCTTTTCCTTGATATCCTCAGATTATTGCATTTTCATGTTTAATCATAGCACAATACCTATCATTTTTACAGACTTATCCTCCACATTTTCACATGGTATTACTACCATTCGGCCTGCCTGCTTTTGCATGTCCTACCATATCCTGCAGAAAAGGAGAACACCGGCCTGCTTTTTCTCGACTTCGCCGTACGGCTCATATGAAGAAAGTACAAATCGTATGGAGGAATATATCAGGAATCTCAACGCCTCCGGATGCTAATTGTGGTCAAACTGTGGACAGGCAAAATTTGGTGTTCACTATTAGATGCTGAATGTGTCCAACAAATGCGAAAATCGTCTTGAAACAAAACATTTCAAGACGATTTCTGGCAGGGGAAGAAGGCTTCGAACCCTCGGCCTACGGTTTTGGAGACCGCAGGGTCGACTGTGATTTGCCCAGTAATTACTGGTACTTTTGGCACATGCTTTATGAAAATGTACCAATTGTGTACCATTTCATTTATTCAGCTCTATTGGCGAGAAAAGTTCCTGTAGCAACAGTTAATCCCACACAATTTTTCTGACCGTCTCTACTTTTGGTTTATGGTTGCCCCAATCGAAAAAAGTACCGCATTTGTCACATGCCGTATCAGAGTTATATCCTTCCACTATGCGTTTATGGCACGATGGGCAATAATACGCGATGAAATAATGACCATCTCTGCCGTCCATGCCAAAGTCATATTCTTCTTTTGCTATCGGTCTTATCTTTTCCATATCATTCTCTTTGGCATTTCTCAATTACTGCCTTGCGGTTTGCTATATGGGCATTCATTACAAGGTGTCTGTTCATACGGGCCACATCCGCCCGGTCTATAACATTTCATTCGGGGATGTTGTTTTCCTCTTAAGTTCTCAATACGTTCACAATAACTCATGCAATCGAGTGCTATTGCAATCGCCTCATGATCACATTCTGCCATCGCAGTCCCTTCCAAAGAATCTGGATAACATAACTTCAGCATCCCTTGCAGGACTTCTTTCGCCTGTTGTATTGTCATTTTATACGTTCTCAATTAGTAAGATCAAGCATTCGCTTAAATTTTTTCTTAGCGATTCGCCTGTTCATCTTTTTCATCTTTTGCCAGCCACGGTGATTGTTTGCCCATGTTGCCAATCTGTGGCTAAACTCTGATTGATATGGTAGATACCTAAGATAATTCAAGTAAATCATACCTCAATTTGTAAGAAACGATTAATCCTCCGACTCGTTATCATCGAGCGCACGTTTCCACCAGTTTTCAACGTACCCATCGGCGTCAACTGCCGGATAATTTCTATCGTAGTATTCGTCCTCGTTTTGATCGTAGTTGAACCCGAATCCCATTGTCAGGTTTCCTCCGTTCTCAATCTGTTAATTGTGGACATCTCTCACGGATTCTGTCGCTTGCGTAATCGTATTTTGCCGCAGTGTATTCGTACGTACGCCGTGGCAGAAAGTATTCACCATTCTTTATCCCTGTCTCCCAGATACACCATAATACGGATAGGATAAAGTACGGAACCACAAGCAGGATGTACACAGGCATCTTGATATCACATGCAATTCTGTACCCTTCGTTATCCAGAGGATTTACCGTATAAGTGCAGAACCATTTCTGAAACCAGTGTTTCTTCCTGTAATTCAGGATATATGCAGCATCATCGTATCTGATTTTCATATGATGTATTTCCTTCCTTTGTATGTACTGAGCCAGCAGTCAAAGTCATCCTGCTTCACATAATAACGACCGCAGATTTGTATGGTCGGGAAACCGGAAGAATGGAGCAGCTCATATGCTCTATCCTTACTGCACGACAGTATGCTCTGCAGATCCTTCGCTGTTAACAATCTGTTCATTGCGATATATCATTACCATTTCCCTACTTTAACCCATTTTCTTAAATCAGCATGGAAGCAATATACATTATGTGTATCGAACTCCATAAACAGTGTTCCATCCGGAACATCTGTCGGCTTCAGATCCACAGACAGCCCTTCGAGCCGATAGACTGGATGCTCCGGCTTGCGATGTACTTCGTCCGGCAGTGGACATGAAAACACAATTTTACAATCGACCACATACTCAATCTGGCCGTCTCCAACTGTTCTCGACACAGACTGCGGTACAAATCTTGCGTTATCATAAACATTATTCTGGAATTTAATCGTCCTGGTCGAGCGGCTGTCAAGATCGATATCAGCTGTTTGCTTCTTCTCTTTCGTTTTAGCCGGCATCGAATCGATTCGCCTGCCGCATGAAACGCAGATATTACTTGACTCCGGGATATAAGCGCCACAGTGTTTGCAATACAGAGGCACGTAAGGATCGCGCGTTATCTTGACTTTTGGCAATACAGGCGGCATCGGAGGATAGATGGTTGTTGGTGGAACGTATGTCATTCATTCGCCTTTCATTCTTCGTGTCGTAAGTGTTAATGGATTAATCTGCCCAGACAAAATCCATGCACGCTTCCTGTCCTGCTTTTACAAGCGTAACATCATCCACGTAACATGTTATTAATTCGTCGTCTTCAACAGTATCAGGGTCTATCTGCATTTCACAGACAGACGAATTCTCACAGTACTTACAGCATTCATCAATGCCGAGATATATACTATTAATAATCATTGTACGGTCTCCTTATTCAGCATCTGTTCGTGCATACGCTTTGCCTTGTAATATTCGTTTAAACCGAATCCTGTGGCAGTATCACACTCCACAAGGTGGTCATACAAATCCGGCGTATAATAGAAATCATCGTAGTCGTCGAAGATCAGAAAGTGGGAAATCTCCGGGTGTTCTGCGAGATACTCATGAATCTCGCTGCCGCGCGACCCATAGTCATTACGATGCACCGGAGTCTTACCAAGCACCTCAACTCCTTCGCGCAGACCGCCGTTTTTCAGGCAGTCAATGTAGTTACCCTCTGTTCGCCATGTACTCGTCACGACGATACTATAGTCATATTTCTGGCAAAACTCCGATACCCACTGCACACACTGGAAGTTATTTACGCTGTTGTCCTCCGGATAGTTATAGGTACAACGCTTACCGTAAACGTCCCACATCGGCGTGTTGACAACACCGTCGTAATCAAGAAATACTACATTCATTGTTAAACTGCCGTTTAGTAGTCCTGGGTAAAGAATAGATACATCGCATCTAAGTTATATTCATTCTTTGCCACCACAGCTGATACAAGTCTATATCCAGCCTTACCATACCATTCCAGTGTTTCCTGGAGTTTATCCGTCGCATAGTTTGCGACTTTAACAACTTTATTCCTGATCATCTGTCTCCATCCTCATCTTATAATAACCGTCGTCGATCTCGATAATCTTGAAGCCGAGATTATTATATAATGAGACGGCTTCCATATTATCGGCTTTTACCCATAGCCAGTTAGCGTCGAACTCGCGTTCAAGGACGCTGATCAGGCGTTTGGCGTATCCGCGTCTCTGATAGTCGGTATGAACCTGAAGATCATGGATACAGTTGTCTGTTGCTGAGCACTTCGCAACCACCTGTTCACCATCTTTTATCTTAATTTCGATCGTCATATGCTCGTATGGGTCTACTGCATACATTTATACACAACCTCCGTGGTCGTCAATATTCCTTTCATCTGTACGGGCACACACTCTCGCATGATTCGCAGCACTCATGCCCGAGGCCATAGCAAATATGCTCTTCGCTCTCTTGGAGATTCATATCTTCAATTTGCCGCTTGTCACGCGGCTTATACTTCTTCGCTTCGCCGTAGCCGCCCTTGTGGCGATAGGACGCGCTCGCCTTCCTGGTATTTGTTTTACGCTTTCCACTATTGCCGAGCAGCCTGTTCATCTCATTGTTATTATCAAGCATCCCGATGAATTTCAGGTCTGCCAGTTTCGAATACGCAAACCATGAAGGAGTACCAGCGTCAAGCATATCCAGTCGCTTCTGGATAATACGTTTGCGATTGTACCTGTTTTCCGCTCTTGACCTATTCATCCCAGATCCTGCACACTTGACTTCCGTGCATACGTGATTTTGACAACGTCTCATCCTCCGGTTCTATAAATACTTCTTTAGCCTGGTCGAAGTTTTTGATTGCCATTTCAGATATCACATCGTACAATTCTACAGACTTCTTAGTATCCTGTTTGCTATAACGATACAACGATTCTATATAATGATCGTGAATGAGTTCTCTTACCCTCTGCTCAGAATCTGCGTCAACATAAAATGAGATTGGAACATCATAAGCAATATGAAATACCATATCGTATCCTTTCGTTTTGTTTGAAGTTACTTCAAACCGCTTTCGGTATAAATTCCTCGTTACGGACAGCTACCTCAAAATCCATCTCCATGTCATCGTTGCGAAAATAGTATGTTTGCCCATCATACTTTTCTGTGTTATCTCGAAACTCCCAGTATGCATCTTCACCGATTAACATCTCTCCATCAATCAGGCAGTATGGATCGTCCGCACGATAGAATCTATTCCGGCAAGCGATAAGATTTAATTTATCATATCCAGGCTTTGCGCTTCGGTACTCTAACTCTGTGATCTGTTTCTTAAACTGTTTCATTTTCATTGCATCCTTATCTTTAGTGTCTGAAGATGAGGATATTTTTATACCCTCATCTTCTCTACATTGTATAATAGTTACCAGCTGAATGCGTAGTTCAGACTCTGATCCTTGTTGGCGCTGGTGCAGTAGAAGGCGCCGAGGTCTGGCTTGAAGATGTCCCTTGCGACGTACTCATACAGCGTGGAGCAGAGGCCGTTGATGTCGCTCATGTTATCGTTATAATACTGAACGACTTCCTTCTTGAAGATCACATAGCAGGCGCTGAAGCCGAATACGCCGCGAACGGTGACAACGTCGTCGAGCGCGGAGTTATCATCAAACGCCTTACGGAACACTCTCTCCATATATCCGTCGCAATCCTTATTGTAAACATACCGTGTCTGCGACGACGCATTGGCGGGTACCACCGTAACCTTCAGCGTAACGCCGCCGAATTCCTTCGTCTCTGGCAGGAGCTGCCGCAGCGCTTCAGCCTTGTCGCCGCTGTCCACGTACAGCTTTACCTCGCATTCATCGTCATCCATGACGACATGAACCGTCGGGTCGTCCTTGAACATCACATTGAGTTCCTGATAGTAAGTGTCCCAAGGGGGCGAGAGTTTCAGTTTAGCCATTGTTTTAGTCTCCTTTTAATAATACTGATTAATCCTTTTATCGTATTCCTCTGCGCTACAGAGGACTTTATCTACAAGAAGATAGTAATCTTCATCGCAATTCGGGCACCACAGCACCCAGTCAATCGGATATGACGTCATAATCAGATGCGGCGTATGATAAAGCGTACGCCCGCATTTCTGGCATGTATAAGATGTCATTTTATCCCATGAAGATCTGCGCGGCGTAAACCACGCCATTCTTTTCATACACGCCGACCGCGAGCTTTGTGAATTCAGGCAGAAGGATATTTGCGCGGTGACCTTCCGAGGTCATCCACTCGGACATGATAATCTCCGGTACGGCGATCGGACGGTCGACCTTGATCAGATTCTCCCCTGTCACATAGTAGTCCATCTCTTCCACGATGGAGTGGCAGGATGATCCGTCAGGCCGCGTATGAGAGAATGTGATCGAACACTCATATGCCCTGACATCCGCCGCGTCCTGGAGATCGTCCGCATATGTAAGCTCGCCGAGTCCGTTCTTCGCGCGAACCTGATTCGTCAGGTCGAAGATCTCTCTGGATAACGAAATAGTATTATGTGCGGGGTCGACAAACGCGCCGGGATATCCGTACGGCAGAACCAACGGCGGTGTCGGCGTTACGATGGTATACGGTATCGGCGTTTCTTTCGGTTCGGGTTCAGGTACCGGCGTTGATACGGCAACTGCTTCCTGTGTCGGTTCCGGCGATGTCGCTGCAGGCGGCGCGATGGTGGAACAGGATGTCAGGATCAGGACAAACGCCGCCAGAACCATACTCAAAACCCATGATAAAATCGCGGTTTTATACTGTCTCATCTTGCGGTTTATCCTCAGATATATCAGCGTCCTGTTCATCTTCTTCAAACTCCAGGTCTTCCGTGAGCCGCAGATTCTGACTGTTCAACGTAATCCCGATCGCGCATGCTCTGGTGCACGCCGGACACAACTTCAGCGTCTTACCGAACATACGGAGTTTCTTTGTATTAACGGGAGTTTCTTCCTCTTCGGGATCGTCCGGGACGGAAACCAATTCGATTACAGTTTCGCGTGCATTCGGATCGTATTCATCTCCACATCCAAAACAGATCATATTTTAAATTATCACCTCAAAACCATTCAGTGTTTGTTGCATAGACTGGCTCACCAAATTGCACAAGCAGAGATATCGGGATGCGCTCGATACATGGGTCATTTTCAGGGCGTCCACACATAAACGCCTCAATACGATTCCCCTTTGCTATGCTCAGACATCGGCATGGCGATAGAACAAACCGTGGCGTCCCATCGTAATCGTAATACATCTCTACAGCATAATAATATTCGCCTATGATCGGATTATGAATCATTTGTATCAGCTCCAAGTGCAAAATCGTACAACATGACAAATGGGACATCAAAATGGAGAAAGCTTTGCGTATCGCTCGGTATTCGTATTGTCGCATTCCCGCCAGGCTTAATCTTCGTACATTTACAAAGCACCTTCCACCCATGTACAAAATAAGTACGGCCTATCACCGGATTATGAACCATCCTTTTATCCCTTCCAGTAGATCTTCACATCACAGTCCGGGAGCAGACGAACGAGCATCGGCTCGACATCCTGCCAGTCGCCGCCGGCGAGACCGCATCCAAATCCGTATGGGAACGCGAGCGTCTTGCCTTTGTACAGCTGGTTCATTTTGCGGAACGCCTTGGTCAGCGCGGAGTAGTCGGTGTAAACGCCGTCATGTCCGTAATAGAACTGACCGAAGATATTCAGGATCAGCGGGTCACATTCCTGTTGAAACCCGCCGTTTGCCGCGACAAGTTGAACTTCTCCAAGGAGATTCTGTTTCAGCTTTTTGCTGTTACAGAACTTTACATACTCCTTTTTTACATTCGGCCATTTATCCGCAATCTGTTTTGCGACACCAGCGCCCATGACTCCCTGGCAATTCACCTGGTGGCAGATGATATCCGCATCCGCCTCCAGGAGATCGCCGCGTATAATCTGGACGCTCACTCGTAAATCAGCATGGTGTCAAGCAGGTCAAGCTGTTCGACAGTCTCACGCGCCCACGTCTTCATCACGGCAAGCTTGTCACGGTTCAACTGCGGGTCGTCAATATACCGGAGGATCGCTTCCGTGAGCTCATGGATTCGCGCCGGTGCAACAACGCTGTACGGCGCGGCGCCGAGCGGAGGCTGGTCTAAACCGAAGCTTACCTTGACACCGCTATTCGGATCGTCGCGGTTAACGATTATGCCGCTGTCGGAGAGCGCCGCGTTCCGCGCCTCCACAATATACTTTTCTATCTTCTCCATCGTATGTACCTCCTTCAGATCTTGATCGGATACGCCGTGTACCGATCCGGATGGAACACCGCAATCGGTGTGTTGTTATCCGGGCACATTGCCGGATCGAGAACGTGAATCCGTCCTCCGACCAGTTTCTCCGCCTGCTTCGGGAAGCGAATCCGATGCTTCAGCATCGTCAGCATCAGTGCCAGATGATTCATTGTCACATACGGATACGTGACCGTCTGTGTCGTCGTGCTCATTGTTTATCATTCTCTCCTTGTCTTCGGGGAGCACGGTTTCTTCTTCAGCTCTCCGATATTCTGCCAGACGTAATCCACGAACTTATCCAAGTTCAGGCGCACCTGGTCGTAAACGTCGACCTTCTCATCACGGAACCGGTCGCAGTGCGGCCAGTGATCGATGATGATCTCCCATTCGCACTTTGACCAGTAGTAGTACATCAGATCGCGTCTCAGCTGCTCGACGAAGGCATCCTTGTCTCCGCCGTTTTTCTTTGCGTTCTTTCGGCAGTCCTCCATGAAGCGCCAGTGATCGAAGACATTATGCGGCTCGATCAGGCCGCTGTTGAAATTGCCGACATAGACGTTCCATTCCAACATGTTAACTCTCCTGCCCAAGCCAACCCTCGATCTCCCTGATCGCATCATCGATGTTGGAAACGAGCACGCCGTATTCCTTGATCAGGCCGGTAACGTAGAGGTTTTGGTAGCTGTACTGCTGCTCGCCGAGCTCGGAAGCCCCGCCCCTGTCCTTCGCCTCGCTGTGGGTCAGGGCGCACTGGCGGTTGTCTGTGCAGATCCCGACGATAAATTTCTTATCGCCGCGTGCGATCTTCTCGTGGAACTTCCCGATCTCGGCACAGGTTCCTGCCGGCAGAACATCGCCGTCGATGCATGCGATGAGCACGTCGGTATTGTCAAGGCGGGCGTTGTCGGCAGAGGCGATCATCTTGGAATCGGCAAACTTCTTCTTACCCTCCACACCGTTGATGTCGGTATTCTCCACCGGGGAATAAAGATCAATGTTCTGGAAAGCGGCGCGGAGCCTTGACGCCCACTCCGTGTTACGGAGCAGGTCGCCGTAGCAAAATATGCCTCCGGCCAAATATGCGGTAAAAGATTTGTTACTCAATGGGATTCCTCCTTCAGGATCAGATTGATGAATTGTTCAACGGAAGACATATCAAGATCTCCATGGTCATATGGGACTTCGAGCAATGGAATGTTGTGTTGAGCACAGTACAGTTTTTTCTTTGCGTCATAACGCACCAATGTATCTGTGTGCCAATCGTTCGATTCAAGCCAGTGCTGCGGCCCCTGGATTTCGATCAATCCTCTTAGTTCCCTATTGTGAAAAATAGCGAAATCAAACCTAAGATAATCTTTATCTCCGAACAAATCATCGAATTTATACTGTGTGTCCTTCTCAATATTGTGCGACTCCAACCATTGTTCGACTGCAAGTTCGCCCTTTGAAACAAGACATCCGCAGCTACTGACCGCGCCGGTACGCAGATATGCACCCATTACTATTTTTTCGTTTCCGCAGTCACATTTGCATCGCCATAAAACACGGTTAAATTTGTCGTTATAAGGCATCTTCTCAACGACGGTCAATCTGCCGAAACGTTGCCCGGTTAAATCAATCGTCAATGGATTCATATGCGCATGGCTTCTGCAATGGACTTTCTTTCCACTATGGATCGTGTACGTATCCATTAAGACAGTTTCACCACAGGAACACTCACAACGCCAATACTTACGTCTGCCGTCACTGTGAGAAAAGCCAGTAACAACGAATTCACCAAATGAAAATCCGGTTAAATCAGCTTCAAGAAGGCAACCACAGCTTTTCTTGTCTCCGCGTCTTAAATTTTGTGCGGATGCCAATGTGGTATTTCCACAATCACATTGGCATTCCCATACAACACTGCCAGATTTGCGCTCGCTTGTAGGACGTACCGCAACAAGGTTTCCGAATCGCTCCCCGCTCAAGTCACGGGTATTATGCATCATGATCTTTTAAAGCAAGATTCACAATAATACCGGAGATGAGTGCAAATGCTGTACCGCTTACTGCAAATCCGGTGCCGCCAAGCGCGATCCCACTTACGCCGATGGACAGCGGGATGCCTACGAGCAGAACATTTTTCTGGACATTCAGATCAACATCCTTGATCATCTTGATGCCGCTCACTACGATAAACGAATACAGCACAATCGCAGCGCCGCCGAAGACACAGCTCGGAATGCTCTGGATAAAGGCCTGCACCGGCTGGACAAAGGCAAGAGCCATCATCATGACCGCGGCTGTTGCCGTCACCAGGGACGAGGCCACACGGGAGAAGCCGACACAGGCAACGCCCTCCCCGTAGGAGCAGGCTCCAAGCCCGCCGAAGACGGAGGTGAAGAGGTTTGCCACGCCTTCCCCTGCGAAGATCCTTCCGAGGCCGGGTTCTTTATACAGGTCTTTGCCGATGATGCCGCCGAGAGCAGCGTGATCAGAAAGGCATTCCATCATGGCGCTCACGGTAAAGGCGATGTAGACCGGGATAACCGGCAGGAGCTTTGCCATGGGGACCGCCTCCAAGTGCTTCACCGCGACATCGGGGAAGGCCAGAAAATGAATTCCTTGGAACACACTGAAGTCCACAATCGGGCAGACGCCGGTCACCGTCAGGAGGACGGAGATTGCGTAGCCGGCGAGGGTGCCCACCAGGAAGGGCAGGATGCGAAGCATGCCTTTTGCGTAGTGACTGGTCATGGCGATGATCAGCGCCGTTATAAGAGCGATAACGATGCCCCATGTGCTGGGCTCGCCGCCGATTTGGACATAGGTCCCAATAAAGCCCATGAGTGTAATGCCTATCACCATGGTGACAGCGCCGATGAGTGCCCGCGGGAAGACACGGTAGATGTTCTCCACCGGGATCTTCGTAAAGACAAATCCAAAAATACAGTAGACCGCGCAGGTGACCAGACCGCCCACCGCCACCGCCGTATAACCGCCGGCGGCCAGCGCCATCAGGACTGGAGCGACAAAGGCGCCGGAGTTCGAGATGTACATGGGCGAGCCGTGGCGTGTGACGGTGAGGTAGGCCAGCGTCGCGAGACCGGCGCCAAAGAGCGCGCCGCTGACGGAGACGCCGCAGATGTTCGCGATCAGTACGGTCGCGACGAAGACGGACAGCAGGAGCTGCAGGGAGAACAGGATGAGCTTGCCGACCGGCATACGGTCATTGATATCGTAAAGCATCATACCTTTGCACGCTCCGGTCCAAATTCCACACAGGACACGCAGTCCATGTTATAGATTCCGATCCACTGCTGCCCCTTGATAACGATGAAACACTTGCTGTCATAGCTGTAGTCGGTGTAGTCATCTTCTCCGTAGCTGATGACCTCGCCGTTTTTGAATACAATTCTGAGCATTTTCTTTCTCCTTACTTGTAGAGCTGGTATTTACGGCTGATCTGCCTGCACAGATCGTCCGGCAACGGACGGAATCCGAGGACGGTAAGCGTCCTGCCCTGCCCGTTTTCATCGACCTCTTCCGGCTCCAGCTCTGTCAGACAGTTGTCCTTAATCAGGAAGAAGTCTTCACCTTCCTTCAGGCCGAGTTCCTCTGCGTGTGTCACGGCCTTCATCAGGTGCGCACGGTTCTTTGCCTCGCATACAACTTTAGTGAATACACCTTCGATCCATCCCTCATAGAGATCGGTATCGAAGAACAGCTCCGCCGTGTACTCGTACTCAGGCTTGCAGAGTTCAAGTTTATACGGATCGTCCTGCCCCGGAACCGGTCTGGTGTAGAACAGCGGCTCGCCGCGGTCAAAAGCCTCCTGCGCCCACTGTGACAGATCGGCGCGGCGATAATCGGCCGGATGAACCAGATCTGTCACCTCATGATCGCGCAGCCCTACAAGTTCATAGCTTGGATGCGCGTGAATCGGGTACTTCAGAACCTTCTGTGCTTTCCGGCGAATCTGTGTTGTCAGGAAGGCCATGCTCCCGTGGCTCACCTGGGCGGCGAGCTTGCCGGGAGACATATCCAGATCCTTCCTGGCGATGATCAGCTGTTTCAATCGAGTCTCACTTTCACACCGGTGCTGGACAGCAGTCCGAGCGCCATCCATACCGCGGAACTCACGCTCCAGCTCCACCACGTCCAGTGAAACGCACGGCACAGGAGCCACAGGATGCCGGCCGTTGCGAAAAAGCTCAGCACAATCATGACGGCAAAGAGCAGAATCATGCTCAGCACTACCGCGCCAGAGCTGTTTTTGAAATCAAATTTCCGTTTCATTTTCAACCTCTGAGATTAGATATTGATACCACATATCATAGGAATATGCGGACGTGCAGGTTTCGCACCGCCAGCGAGTCTCCGTACATGTTGGAGGACAGAGGCCTGTCTCGTTCAGGAACTTCGCGAGCTTCCGGTCATCCAGCAGGCGGAAGCGATCGCCATGTGTCAATCTTCCTCCGGCGGAGGATCTTTCTTCGGCGCGTCGAAGACCTTCGCGAAGGTATAGACGGTGTTCTGGGTCGTGACGGTCACTTCGTTCGCAAAGTCAGTTGCATCAACATCCTTCACGGGCGTTGTATGTATCCGGTGATACTCGCCGTCAATCTCCACCTTGAAGTATCCATACTCATTCAGGCGGAAGGATACCAGCTCGCAGATCCGACCAAGGATCTGTTCATGCAGAAGGTTCTCCGTTTTGCTCTCAATACCGGTCAGAAGATAACGGTTGCCGCTTTCAAAATACATTTACCATTCCTCCATTGCGTCCTTCTCTGCGCGGTGCTGACGCTTTTTCATTTCCTTTGTACCGCTGCTCCCGAATCCTCCGTCGCCGCGCTCGGTCTCACTGAGCTCTGAAACCTCCCGGAACGGATTGACGCAGTACGGAGACAGCACCAGCTGGGCGATGCGCTCGCCGTTTTCAATCATCTGATTCAGGTCGGTATCGTTATGAAGCGCGACCATCACCTCGCCGCGGTAGTCGGAATCGACCACGCCGACGCAGTTTGCCGGACGCAGGCCGCGCTTGGACGCAAGACCGCTGCGGGCATAGATCGCGCCGAAAAGCCCGGAAGGAATCTCCATGGCGAGGCCGGTCGGAATCATCTTGGTGGTGTGCGGCGGAATGCTGACGAGATCATAGTCCAGACAGGCGCAGAGATCAGCACCCGCAGCCGCCTCAGAGCCGCGCGCCGGGAGCTTTGCACCCGGGCGCAGCTTCTTTACTTTCACTTCATTCATTCAGGGGCGAGGCCTCCTGTAGGTGTAATACAGCGTCGCCGTGATCATCGCGGCAACGCACATGCAGAACAGATAATGTTGCATCGCATTCTCCTATTATGTATTAATTAAACCAACGGACGATCGGTTCGCCTGTGTATCCCTTCTCCCAGATAAACCAGGCATATGCCTGCGCACTGTTGTTGCTGCGCTGCTCTTTGCTAAAATCGCCATTCTTGCAGCAATTGATTCTGCCGGTGGCGACATAAATCAGCTTCGGCGGATATCTGTCGAAGAGCTCCCGTCTGGATTTTCCCTCCAGAAACTGAATCTTCAAAAACATGGCTACCCGGTGTCCGCTCGGTACGCATTGGATCGCATGTTCTACGAATTCCTTTGCGTATTTGTACGGCGGATTTGTTACAATATCGCCGTCAAAAACCTCATCGGAAGATAGAAAGTCTACCCCACCCACTCCGAAGCCGCGATCAACCAGATCCGTAGAAGTCACATCGTAACCATGAGCCTCAAGCACTTTACTCAAGTGACCTTCGCCGCACGCGCACTCCCATACATGATGGTCGAATTGCTCTTTCTCAAGCAGGAGTTCCATCGCGATTGGGTCTGTAGCGTAATAATCATTTTCTTCACGAATTGATTCACCGTGGTTTGTAGAGCCGAGCGTTACAAAGAGCGCGTGCTCCTTTGTGTTCTTCACTCTATATGCTTACGGATTCTCCAGCGGATCGGTCTCCTGGAGGATCTCATCCGCTTCCGGGTATTTGGTCACCTGCCATACGCAGGTCACCAGCTGATCCAGCGCCGCAGAGTTCTTCGCATCGTCAGAGTATCCGCCGAACTCATTGTAGTCTTCGGTCATGATTCTGATCAGGTTAAGCTTGTCTTTCACGGAAATTGCCATATGTATTTCTCCTTTAACTGATTTGCCTTGCGTACTGGTTGTCAGACGCAAGATTGACGCCGAGAACAGGATCCATGTGCGGCTGCTGATCCGGCACGAACCGGCCGAACTTCACGATGATATTCGGCATCGACATCAGGAAGCGCAGATGGCCGTCGATTTCCTGCTCAGTGTAGCCGGTGTAGATCACGACGGGATCCTTGCATCCGTACTGCATGCGCAGCTTCTGGATGAAGTTGAAGAGCTCCTGCCACTGATCGAAAGGCTCCAGGCCGCCGAAGACGATCGCCTTGCTGATCGGGTTTTTCAGGTAGCGATTGATCAGATAGTCGTCGCCGGTGTGGATGTTGTCCTGATGCGCAAGCTCCACATTCTGACAGATCTGACGGCCACAGTCACGGTCGCACTTGAAGTCACAGGTTGTCGTCGCGATAAACATGGATGGGACTCTGTAGTTGACAAAGTCCTCATCCGTTATGCCTTTGAGCCACATGCTTACTGCATCACCCCGTCATTGGAAAGTACATTCATCCACTTGCGGGCGTCGAACTCCCGCTTGCGGACCTTCTGGTAACTGGATACCGGCGTGTAGAACCCGACCACACGGGCATAGGTATCGGCGATGGGTTCCCCGCATACCGGGCAGCGCGGCTCGGAAATGAAGGCGTGCTTGTGACGGCACACGCTGATCTTCGTCGTGAAGGCGAAGTAAATGACACCCTGCTGCGCTACATAATTCAGCATGTCCCAGGCCTCCTCCTCGGTTGCGAAACGGTTCTCAATGTTAATGTGGGCGATACAGCCGCCGCCACACTTCTTGTCGAAGAGCGAACCGAGCCTGCACTTCTCCTGGATGGTGCACTTTTCCGTCAGGGCAATCCATTGGTTCGAGTAAATCCAGTATTTGTTCTGCTCGAACAGCAGATTGTCCGCCTGGCAGATGACACCGGCACAGTTCTCAGCGGGGATCATCTCGATGTTGAATGAAAAATCGCACTGGAAAGAATCCTTGACTTCGTTCATCGCATCCAGAATCTGCGTGGCGAACTCCACCGCCTCATCCGAGTAGCTCTTGCATCCGAATTCATCGGTGTTGATCAGGCCGAAGAGATCCATAACCTCATACATGCCGATGCCGCCGATGGTGCAGAACTGCTTGTCGAGCTCGACAGCGCCGTCCTGATAGTTCGGCAGGAGCCCCTTCTCGATGTTGCGCTGGATGATGTGGCGCATGGAAGTCAGCGCCTTGCAGTCCAGAAGGACACGGCTTCTCAGGATCTTCAGGTACTTCTTCTTGTCCATCTCGCTCTCGTAGGCGATGCGCACCAGATTGATGGTGGAAACCCTGCAGGAGCCGACAGACAGCGCCGTGCCTCCAATGGAGTTAATGAACGCGTCAAGCTTCTGCGTATCAGAGAGGAGGCGGCAGCAGTTCGACAGAACGCCGACGTTGTCGCTGACGAAGAAGTTGGAGTCAGACCAGCGCATGTTGTGGGCGCTGCACCAGCGGGCGTATTCTTCGTCCTGGAACTTGCCGTCCTTGTACAGAAGACTGTATGTAAGCACCGGATAGGTAAACATATTGGTCTCGCGAATCTCGCTCACCACATCCATGAAGACCTTCTGGCATTCCGCCAGGTCTTCGATGTGATCGATGGCGAGCGTGCCGTCCGGGAATTCCAGACCGCCGAAGAGGGATTCGAGATAGGGGCGGTCGAAGATGGAAATATTGGTAAAGGCACTCTGGTCGATTCTCAGAAACGGCTGGTTCAGCCTGTAAACCAGCTTCTGGAACTGCTGACGCAGGTAGTAGTCAGGATCCTTCATGTAGTATCCTTCCTTCACGTCCTTCTGCCAGAAGTACCACGCCCAGATCAGGACGTTCGGCATCCCGACCGCCCCACTCTGACGGTTGGACAGGAACGAGACGAACTCGATCACGTCGTCGAAATAGGTCGTCAGATGCTTCGGCGGCTCCGCATTGTAGTTCGTCAGGAAGAACAAGCCTTCCGTGGCGAGACGGGTGAAATCGTTCGCCCAGCAATACGGGAAGTAGCTCGCGGTGGTCGCATCATTGAGGTAGAAAGCCCTGGAGAACTCCGCCTCAAGCCACATCTTCGCCGTGCGCAGACCCCACATCTTCTTGATCTCGGTAAAGATCTTGTTCAGACCGAAGAGCTTATCCTCCGCTTTCCCTTTCTCGGTCATAAAGGAGCGGATGTCCTTGTGATTCGCGTTGGCGTTCGGGTCGATGGACGCGTCCGCCAGCGTATCCTTGTCTACAAAATTGTCGATGAACTCAGAGAAGTCGAGCTGGCTCGGATGGAGCCCGTTGATGTACTCGAAATCTTCCCCGTACTTCTTTTTCAGGTCTTCGAGGCAGCGCTCGAAGTCCTTAGACAACCTCAGCTGAATTTCCAATTCTTACTCCTTCTCAACCGGCTG
>Ga0256405_10004126_pt1 | contig 27983 bp, 31 predicted proteins | sample RumenRJG_02DNA_FD_189096 | JGI IMG/M metagenome (GOLD analysis project Ga0256405, IMG submission 189096) | Bovine rumen microbial communities from Lethbridge, Alberta, Canada - RJG_02 | ecosystem: Host-associated > Mammals > Digestive system > Stomach > Rumen | place: Canada: Alberta... | reverse complement strand
AGACCATCAAAAACCTACACGAAAAACAACCATTTACTGGCTTAAAATCAAAAATAAAGACTATTTCACTATGAAAATAAGAAAAATAAGAAAAACTATCAATAATCTAAATTATTGACAAAGTCCTAAAAGAGAAATTGTATTTTCCATATCCTTAATATTAGCTATTTTAACTTGTTTTTTTGCAAAACCTAGCATTGGGTATATCAACTGGGATACAATAATATTGCTTTTTTTAATAATGCTTATTGTTGAGATTTTAAAGAATTTGGCCATTTTTGAAAGGTTGGTTAGAAAGCTATTGGTTAAAGTTTCAAACACTCGTGAATTGGTCATTGTTTTAGTTTTCACTTGTTTTTTAAGTTCAATTTTCATAACCAATGATGTTTCATTAATCATCTTTGTCCCATTTTCAATATTGGCATTAAAAAAAGTTGAAAGATTGGATTTAATAATACTGACCGTTTCCTTACAGACCATTGCTGCAAATGTCGGATGCATGGTCTTACCTATTGGCGCTCCTCACAATATCGTGATGTTAACGGTTTCAAACATTCCTTTTGGGTCATTTTTCTTGTTATTGTTACCTTATATTTTAGTTTCCCTTATATTTTTAGCGGTAATTTTATTATTCTCTCCAAATGACAGGATCACTCTTCCAAAAATGAATAAGGTAGTTTTTGAGAAAAAAAGTTTCCTTAAAAGAGCCTTTTTAGGGGTGGACTATTATTTGCTATTGACTTTCATTGCACTTTTCATATTGATAGGCAACCTGCAAAACATTCCGTTTTTCAATTCACTGTTCACCAAATCGATTGTCGCAAATGAGGTCATGTGGGGAGTATTGGCATCTCAGGTGATTTCCAACGTTCCGGCCGCAATGTTATTAAGCGGATTCAGCAGTAATTATGAAGCGATAATTGTTGGAATTAACATTGGTGGATTTGGGACTCTCATTGCGTCAATGGCTAACCTGATTTCATTTAAGATTCTTGTGCGTGAGTTTGATGAATTTAAAATTAAATATTTGGGAATATTCACTGCACTGAATATTGCATTGCTCATAATTCTTTTAGGGGTTTATGTTCTGATTTAGAAAATGTTTTATTTTTAATGATACAAAGTTAATTTCATGAGTGATTCTTTAAGGATGTATGATGATTTTTCAAATGTCATATCAAATGAGGAGAGTATTTCAACAGAATCAGTTTTGGACATTTTAAAGGAGTATTCTGGCAACATTTCCGTATTTGACTTGATGGCAGTGAATGCTGAGATGATTGAGGAGAGCAAATATGTTCAGGAAAACTACAAGCATAAAAGCCATGGAGTTTATGTGAAATACTTTCTGGGTCGCATCAAGGATGTTCACAGTGACAATAACACTTATGACCATGACATTGACAAGGGGGAGTTCATTGATGCAATCGCTACCTTGAAGTCATATCACATCAATGAATCTGTAAAATCTAAAACCAAGTTTCCTTTGATTTATGGAATCATTTCAATTTACACCACTTTCATATTGGAAGAGCCGATTCATCCTGTGGGAACTCCGTTTCCAGGATCACTTTATGTTGAAGAGCATGACGGCAAGTTTTACTGTCCTGTCAAGGATGCAAATCTGGAATCTCCCAATGCTGTTTGCAAGATGTGCATTGCCGAACAATTGGATTTTTAACATTAATAATCTTTTGATATACATTCTTTTTTTACTTTAGTTAATATTTTTAAAATCATCAATGTTAATGAAAATGATGATTAAAAAAATTGAAGTTATAAGAAAATTCTTTAATTTAATTAGTCAGATTTTCATTTAAACTATAGTTTAATATTGTATGAAAATCAAAGATTTAATGGGGAGTAGAAAATGGCTAATAAAAATGTTGAATTGATGAGGGGAGAGCCTGAAATAGCGGTTCGAAAACTTGCAATTCCAATCATGATATCCATGCTTTTGACAGCATCATACAATATAGTCGACGGGATATGGGTTGCAGGATTGGGCCAGGCGGCTATTGCAGGAATAGGTTTTGTAACACCTATATTCATGATTTTAAATGGTGTCAGCGTAGGACTTGGAAATGGTGCAACAAGCAGTATAGCCCGTGCAGTCGGAGCAAGAAATCATGAAGGAGCCAGCAAGTCAGCAACACACTCTCTTTTGATATTTTTAATAGCATCAATCTTATTAACCGTTCTTTTGCTCATAATTCAGGAGCCATTGCTTAAGACATACGGTGCAAGCGGCCAATCATTGGTCGAAGGAATTAAGTATGGTACTCCATTATTTTTAGGTCTGTTCGCATTCATATTTGCCAATGGGGGAAGTGGTGTTCTTCGTGGTGAGGGTGATATGAAAAGGGCAATGTATGCAATGATTGTATCTGTCGTATTAAATTTCATTTTGGACCCGTTATTCATATATGTCTTGAATTTAGGCTCAGCGGGAGCTTCCCTTGCAACAATTGTAAGTTCCATCGGCTCAGCCATGGTGATAATGTATTGGATTTTAATCAAAAAAGACACTTATGTTGACGTGACATTTAAAAACTTCAAGTTCGAATCAGAAATTTCAAAGGATATTTTAAAGGTGGGTATTCCATCATCATTGGACATGCTCATGATGTCAATAGCAATGAGTCTGTATTTAATATTCATTTCATCAATTGGGGGAGAATACGGTATTGCGGCATTTACATCTGGTCAAAGATTATATTTATTCGGCATAATGCCTTTAACAGCTATTGGTAGTGCTGTTGCAGCAGTTAGTGGAAGTGCATTTGGGGCTAAAAACTGGGACTATCTTAGAAGGACACATACTTTCGGTACCAAATTCGCAACTGTAATTGCACTGGTTATAATGCTTCTGTTGGTAATATTTGCTCCACAATTGTCCTTGATATTTGCATATACTCCGGAAACCGCTCCATTGATACCTGAAATTACAAATTTCTTAAGAATTGCATCCTTCGGTTTGCTTCTGGTGGGTATTGGAATGCCGTCAAGCTTTTTCTATCAGGGAATCGGGCGTGGAACAACAAGTCTTGTCTGGACAATCATAAGGGAAGTGATTTTCACAGTAAGTTGTACCTACCTATTTGGAATAATAATGAATATGGGATTGACCGGCATATGGATAGGTTTGGCTGTCGGTAGGATTTTAGCATCCATTTTAAACTACGCTTATGCCAGATACACAATTAAAAAACTTAAAACAACATTAAATTAAAAAACAAGATCTGGTTTGTTTTTGGTTTGGTATGAATACCATGTACTGTTTTCAATCAGATATTCACGAGCCAAGGATATGAGAAGTTCTTCACTTTCTCCGTTTTTCATAATATCCTTTTCGGCTTTTTGGTATAATGAACTCATTCTTCTGTGGTCGTCAATAGTATTTGATAAAGACATCTTGCCGTAATAGCTTCCAGTAAACAATGTGATTGCAGACATTGTTCCTACAATGATTTTTAAAATGGCGCGAACCATATTTGCATCAATGCTGCTGGATGATGCATTATAAATGAAGATTTCAAATAATAAGGTCACAATGTACGCTATAATTGTTATAACAATCACAATTTTTGTAGTTCGTTTGTCTCTATGCTTTTTATTTTCCGTTTTTATGAGTGCACTGTCATGATATGCCTTTTGATCTTTAATCCAACAGTCGATGATTGGCATTCTTTCATTAATATTGCTTATAGGTAATGTTAACAATAGTTCATCAATCCACGGAAGTCCCTTTTTAATAAACCAGGGAAGAATATCGCTAACGTGCTGTTTAACTCCTGCAATTGATAGGAAAAATTGAAGGCGAAGTGTTTCGGCCAGAACTCTATATTCAATGTATTTTCTATGACAGTCGAGTTTATCGGCAATTCTTCGAGTTAAAAACAGAAATATAATCATGATTATGCATGCAAGGATAAGTCCGTGCATTTCCGCCTCATCATATAGGAGAAAAGTCATTGTGATTATTGTTCCAATGATTGAGAGCAATAAAAGGATTTTATTGTGTTTTTTAGCATTTTCAATACTTAAAATATCTGCCGCACCATACAATTCATCAATTTTAAGCAGTGAGGAATCGGTTATTCCATCCATTATGTGTGTTGGCGGAATTTCACACTTCTTTTTATCTTCAAAAAAAATATCTTTTTCATTCATAAAAACACTAACTTTTCAACATGGGGGTAGAAATTTTTTTTGATTCATTTCATTTGTCAAGTAAATCCGCTACCTTGTTTGCAATAAATACGCAGCAATCAACGCAAGGGGATTTGTCTTCACCATTTTTGCTGATTATATCGCATCGGACTGTTCCATATTCCTCTTTAAATGCATTAAATATTTCTTTAGCGTTAGCTTTAATTTCAGCAGGGTCATCATTGATAATTCCATTTGCCATCAGTGCACCGGTAACTGCACCGCAGGTTCCCTCATCGAATGTTCCACCCATTCCACCTGCAAATCCACATGCTAATTTTGTCATTAGCTGTGGAGTAATGTCTGATTCTGCAGTTTCGCAAAGTCCCATCAAGGTTGATTCCGAACAGCTTTTGAATGTTCTGTATTCACGAATTTTTTCTTCAAGAATTTGTTTGTCGAGTTTCATAATGCAATCTCCCTAATTAATTATATTAATTAAGAATTTTAAATAATTACTTATTAAATTGTTAGGTGATAAAAATTATACATCCAAGACCAAGTCCGATTGCCGCAACTCTTTATACTTTAAGGGACATGAATGTTGATGTTATCATTATGCACGGACCAACCGGCTGCTGCTTTAGAACAGCTAGGCTATTAGAAAGCGATGGGGTTCGTGTGGTGACAACAGGAATGTCTGAAAATGATTTTATATTGGGTGCAGGCGAAAAACTAGTCGATACATTAACTGAAGCTTATGATACTTTTAAACCGAAATTGATGGGAATTGCAGGTACCTGTGCCAGTATGATTATTGGTGAAGATTTAAAAGACGCTATTGAAACTGCAGATTTGCCATGTACTGTAATACCTGTCGAATCTCATGGGGGATCTGGTGAAGGGGACAACACCGTTGGAGCAATAATGGCATTGGATGCAGCTGTTGATGCGGGTGTTATTCCTCGTGAAGAATCCGACAGGCAAATTGAAATGCTTGAAAAGGCAACGGAAGTCGAAAAGACCCGTGGAATGGCACAGGGAAAATACATTAAGCCAAACTTTGGTGACTCCAAAGAAAAAGTTGCAAGAACTGTTGTAAACGCCCTGAAAGATGGTAAAAAAGTGGCATTTGTACTCAACGTTAAAAAGGAAACTTCCTACTTGTTTGCAGATATCGTCAATTTCGACTATAATGAAATCAATCCGGACAACAAACCTATTTTTGTGGCTAATTTGGATGAGAATATAGGATTGCCAAGAATCAGGCAGCATGCGGTAAACATTAAGGACCAATTGGACATCGAGCCGGATTTCATTACCGGAGGTCTTGATGAGTATCCAATAACAGCAGATAATGCTGCGGAATATCTTAAAGATAGGGATTTGGACTTGATAGTTGTATTCGGTGTTCCTCATGCATTCCCAATTGAGGACTTTGAAGTAGAATCAGTTGCAGTGACAGATGGTCCGAGATTGGTTCAACCTCTAAAAGAGTTGGGATACACTCATGTTGTGGCGGAACTGGATGCTCACTCAAAAACACTCGGTACCGAAGAGATTGTCTTTTCTGACTTTGGAGGAATGATTAGATCAACAATCGGGTGGTTAAACGAATGATTACAATAATTGATTATAAGAGCGGAAACCTAAAAAGCATTTCAAACGGATTTAAAAAGATAGGTGCCGATTATCAAATAAGCGATGATAAGGAAGTCATTGCCAATAGTGATTACTTGGTATTGCCAGGTGTTGGAGCATTCGGAAGTGCAATGGAAAACCTGGAACCGTTTAAGGATGTTATTTATGAACATGTAAATGATGACAAGCCATTTTTAGGAATCTGTCTTGGCCAGCAGGTGTTGATGAGTGAAAGTGAAGAGACACCTGGAGTAAAAGGTTTGGATTTGTTTAAGGGTCGTGTAGAAAAATTGCCTGAAGGCGTTAAAATACCTCATATGGGCTGGAACAAATTAAAGGTCACAAACGATTCGCCAATCCTTGAAGGAATCGATGGTGAATATTTTTATTTCGTTCACTCTTATCATGTTATTCCAGATGATGAAAACATCATAGCGGGAACTTGTGAATATGGAAACAGTGTTGTAGCAAGTTTAAGTCAAAACAATTTATTCTCAACACAATTCCATCCAGAAAAAAGCAGTAAAGCAGGATTAAAAATTTTAAAGAATTTCACTAACTTGGAGATATAAACAATGGATATTGAAGGATTTGTAAGAGCTAGAATTGACGATTATTCATACGATGATTTAGCAGAAATTTTAGCTGTTCGCATTAGGGAATATAAGAAAATCTCAGAGGATAACTCTGTAGAGATGGCAAAAGCGGTAATTGATGAAGTATCAACCACCTTAAAATTGCAGGAATCAGATGATGAGTTTTTAAAAGAGATAGTTGACGTTAACAAGGCCGATGTATTGATGGGTGAGATGGGAGTAGGCTCACGTGGAGCGGGAGACTTTTTTGTCCACAGAAAAATCGCTGAAATCGTAGCATCAACCGACACAGCTTCTCTAGTCAATCCATCAGAGCAGGACGATGGAGGAGTTGTGAAAGCGCCAGTTCAAAACGATGAAGTTTATATCACTACTGCTGTCGACGGAATACATTCAAGATTAAGTGAATATCCATTTTTAGGTGGTTTTCATGTAACAAGAGCTACTTTAAGGGATGTTTGTGTAATGGGGGCTGACCCGGTAGCTATTTTAAGTGACGTGCACCTGGCAGATGATGGGGATGTTGCCAAAATATTCGACTTCACAGCAGGTGTGGCTGCAGTGTCCGAACTCGTTGATGTTCCAATTGTTGCTGGAAGTACCTTGCGTGTCGGTGGAGACATGGTTTTAGGAGACAGATTCGTTTCAGCCGTTGGAAGTGTAGGAGTATCACCATATCCGCCAACAGCAAGAAAAGGAGCAACAGAAGGTGATGTGATACTTTTAACTGAAGGTTCCGGTGGAGGAACAATCACAACAACCGCATTATACAACGGTTTCTTTGATGTGGTATGGGATACAATGAACGTTAACTTCGTGCAGGCATCACATGCACTGTTTGAATCAGACCTTGTAAAGGATGTTCATGCAATGACTGATGTAACAAATGGAGGACTTAGAGGAGATGCTCATGAAATATCAAATACTACAGGTGTAGGTTTGGAATTTTATGAGGAAAACATTAGAAAAATGGTTGCTCCAAATGTATTGAACATGCTTGAAACATTAAACATTGACCCTCTTGGAGTATCAACTGATTCACTGATGTTGATTGTGCCTCCGGAAGTTGCAGAAGATGTCAAAAAAGCAGTTGGAAAATATGATGTTGCAATCTCTGAAATTGGGGAAGTCAACAATTCCGGCGAACCGATACTCATTAAGGAAGACGGTTCTGATGAAAAACTGGTTCCGTTATTCAGGGAAGCTGCATATACTAAAATTAAAAAGTTAGTTGGTGAAACAACTCCTGAAGACTTTGAAGAAATGAAAGAAAAAGTTCAAAAGGCTTCAGATGCGGCAATTGCCAAAAAAGAAAAGGTAATTGAGTATATTAAAGGGAATTAAATAATTAATTTCTACTTTTTAGTGTGACTGTGCACAAAATCACACTTTCACACTTTCCTATTTTTTATAAATCACTTCATCCAATCATTAGATTATGTTAGACAATAAAGGATCATTTTATATAATGGATGCAATTCTTGCAATATTTTTACTTTTAATCGTATTTTTAGTCGTTAACACTGCAATAACATTACCAACATCTGATTATTCTTATGAAAGCAAAGAAATTAGGACTGCACAGGACACAATGGAATTGTTAAGTGGAAAAATAGATTTCAATGACAACACTTTCCTTGCTGAAATATCAAATATTTTAAAGGAAGGAAAAAATTCAAAGGAATCAATTAGACAAGTTTCTGAAATTTCAAAAGATAAATTAAATTCATATAAACTTAAAAATTATATGTTAACGGAGAATAATATTTTAAAGGGTAAGGTTTTAGCTTCTAAAGGTGATTATAACAAGGCTAATGATGTTGATGTGGCAACAAGGACATATGGGGATTATTCTTATACCTTGTATATATGGCAATAATTAAATAGTATAAAAATTATATAATTAATTGTTATCTTATTTTGTTTAGCCCTGGTGGTGTAGTTTGGATAACACATGGGACTGCGGATCCCATTCCCCGGGTTCAAATCCCGGCCAGGGCATTTATAAATTCCGTGATATTATGTTAAATGCTAATACTTATGTTACTTCTCAAAAAGGTATTGGTGGAACTATTAGAAACCAATATGAAGATTTTTACGTTGAAGAAATTCCAGAAATTATCCCATCCGGTGAAGGTCCAAACATTTACATTTGGATTGAAAAACTTGGAAGAACCACTCTTGACGTTGTGCTTGACATTTCAAGGGATTTGCATATCTCAAGAAAAAGAATGGGCTTTGCTGGAATGAAGGATAAAAAGGCTTTGACTCGTCAATGGATTTGCATTGCCAATATGGATTCAGAGGAACAAATGCAGCAGGTTAAAGACTTGGATATCTATAAAACTGATTTTTTAAATGTTGTCAGAGGACGCAAAAAACTCAGGATGGGTCAGCTTAAAGGAAATAAATTCAAAATCTTAATCAAGGACTTGGATGATATCCAAGAGTCTGCAGATATTGCAAATGAAGTGTTAAAGGAATTAGAAACCACTGGAGTTCCAAACTACTTTGGATGGCAGAGATTTGGAAAGCCAAGAACAAACACTCATCTTGTTGGTGAGGCTTTAATTGAAAACGACCTTGAAAAGGCGGTCAGCAGATACATTGGAAACCCATCTGAAGAGGAGCATGAGGAAAACCAAAAGGCAAGACAGGCTTATGATGACGGCAACCTTGAAGAATCCCTGGAATTGATGGGTAAGGGAATGAGATATGAAAAAATGATGATTCGCGAATTAATTAAAGATGATAAAAAGGGCAAATTGTCAGAAAAATCATATAAGAATGCCCTTCATGCACTTCCAAAGCCACTTCAAAGAATGTTTGTTCATGCTTATCAATCTTATTTATTCAACGAGGCTGTAAGCAACCGTGTAGCAATGGGAATTAATAAATACATTGAAGGAGACATTATCATTGACACAGAAGAGCATATTGTCTATGATAAGACTCCTGAAGAATATCAAGAGTTAATGGATAATTTCGAAGTTAATCCGACATGTCCGTTATATGGAACGAAAGTCCCTTATGCAGGTGGGGAAGTTGGTGTGATGGAAGAAAATGTTTTAAAAGGTTATAATTTGGAAAAATCTGACTTTGAAGTTCCAAAAATGCCACGTTTGGGAAGTCATGGTCTTAGAAGGTCAATGAGGTTCCAGGTGTGGGATGCTCAAGCCACCCCTACCGATGAAGGGGTATTGTGTGAATTCTCAATTAACAAGGGTTCCTATGCTACAGCCGTTTTAAGAGAAATCATGAAAGTAGATGTGATTTAGATGGTTATATGTCCAGATTGTGGAAAAGAAGTTCCTAAAGATAAATTCTGTAAAAATTGCGGAGCATATTTGGTAGATGTTGAGGAAGTTGAAGTTAGTGAAACTCCATCAACAGATATAATTGAATCTGATGAGGAAAAGTCTTTAACAGTTAATAATCAGCAACAGAAAATTAAATTCTGTTATAATTGCGGTGCCGAGTTGACAGGCAACTTTAAATTCTGCCCGGAATGCGGACAGGATTTAAGTTCAAATATTGCAAACTCCAACAAACCTGCAATTGTCGCTCCAAGAGAAAAGAATACATTGCTGGCGGTCATTCTAAGCGTGTTGCTGCCGGGTCTTGGACAGATATATCTTGGTCTTGACAATAAGGGAGCTATCTTTTTAATAGCATACGTGGTATCAGCAATTTTAATTTTATTCGTTATTGGATTTGTTTTAGTTATTATTTTATGGATTTGGGCATTGGTTGATACAATAATATCTGCTAATGCTTTAAGCCGTGGAGATAGTGTAGAAGATAAATTATTTTAAGTGATTCTTATGATTGAATGTAGAAATATAGCAAAAGGAAAAGGAAAAGGAGAACTGATTGTTTCATCAGAACCGATTAGCTTTTTGGGAGGAGTGAATCCTGAAAACGGTGAAATAATTGATCCGAACCATGAATTGAAAGGAGAAATCATTAAAGATAAGGTATTGTTTATTCCCGGTGGAAAAGGATCCACTGTCGGTTCATATGTTATTTTTCAAATGATGAAAAATAATACTGCACCTAAGGCAATCATTTGCTTAAATGCAGAACCGATTATAGCTACCGGTGCTATAATGTCTGATATTCCAATGGTTGACTCACCGGCTGAAACTAAAGATTTAACAACAGGAACATTGGTTGAAGTTGATGGGGATAACGGTACAATAGAAATATTGTAGTGATAATATGCAAACTCTAATTGAAAATGTAAACATCATTAATCCATTTGATGAAGTTGAAACTCATAAAAATGTTTTGATTGAAGAAGGAATGATAAAAGAGATTTCATCATCCAGGATGCAAGCAGAAAATGTCATTGATGGTGAGGATAATTATTTGATGGCTGGATTTATCGATTGCCATACTCATATATTTGCAAAAGGTTTTCACAAAGAGGAAAACATGGCAAATCCTTTAGGTCTTCATTTTTATAATGCAGTCCCTCATAGTATGCAAACAATCAATGCGGGTGTTACAACAATTAGGGATTGTGGATCTGCTGATTTAAGTTTTAAGTTAGCTCAACAACGTAAATTATTCACTGCTCCAAAAATACATCTGTCAATCACTCCACTGGTAATGACTGGTGGACATTTTGACTTGCTTCTGCCTTCAGGATGGGATATGGAAATAATCTATCCGGGTTTTCCTAAAGGAAGATGTGACGGTGTTGAGGAGGTTCTAAAAAAGACTCGTGAAGTGAAAAGGGCAGGGGCAGATTTTATCAAGGTAATGTGCAGTGGAGGAGTATTGACAACCAACACTTCACCGGAATTTGCACAGTTCAATAAGAAAGAATTGAAAACCATTGTTAATGAGGCAAGATCCACTGACATGAAAGTGTCAGCTCACTGCCACAGTCTTAAAGGCATGAATAATTGTATTGATGCCGGTTTTTCATCAATTGAACATGGAACATTCATTGATAAGAAAACCTCAAAAAGAATGGTTGAAAATAATGTCAGTTTAGTCCCGACACTTCTTGTTCATCAATTCCTATACAAGAACGGTTTTCCTAAATGGGATAACTATGCTCAGGAAAAAACTGAAAAACTAAAAGAAATAGTCAAAGTACACAAAGAAAACATTCAAGTAGCATACGAGGAAGGTGTTAACATATTAATGGGAACTGACAGCGGGGTAATCCCTCATGGGCATAATCTTGAGGAATTGGTTCATTTGTATGATATAGGAATGTCACCTTCAGAAGCGATATCCTCCGGTACTGTCAAGGCAGCGGAATTTTTAGGATTTGACAATTTGGGTTTGGTAAAGGAGAATTATGTTGCTGACTTGATATTGGTCAATTCTAATCCTTTAGATGATGTTTCAGTATTGAGCAACAACGACAATGTATTAAAGGTTATTCAGGATGGATTCATGATAAAATGAAATTAATGATTGATAGTGAGAAATGCATAGGTTGCGGACAATGCAAGTCCGTATGTATAAGGGATAACATTGAAATCGATGAGGTTGCCTATGAAACAGGAAGCAACTGTTTTGAATGTGGGCATTGCATGGCAATATGTCCTACCTGTGCTGTAACCCTTAAGATATTCAAAGGACGTGAAGATAGGATTGAGGAGTACAATCCTAAGGAGTTGCCGGTTAATTATAGGGAAATGTTGCAATTTTTAAAGCAGAGAAGGTCCATGCGCTGGTTTAAAAAGAAAAAAATTGATAAGGATACTTTTAATAAATTGATTGAGGGAGCATATTATTCACCATCAGCGCAAAACGAGCAGGATGTTGAATTTGTCGTTTTGGATAAAAGATTAAATGACTTCATGAAGCATATTTATGACATAATCAAGGTGGAAGAGGAAGAGTTTTTTAGAATTAAGGAATTTGGAGATTACATTCGTGACAATTCAACCAAAAAGTATCATCCATTATTATGGACTGGTCAACAGTTAATTTTAACCTTTTCAACTGATAAGACAAGTGCAGTAATAGCAAATACTCGCATGGAACTGTTAGCATACGCTTTGGGCCTTGGAGGATTTTACTCATTGTTTATCCTAAAAGCTGATGAAATCGATCATGAAAAATTAATGGAATTTTTCCCTGGAATCGATAAAAACAAGCATATGTACTCAGCTTTCATAATAGGATATCCTAAAAAGAGATTCAGGCGTACCATCCCTCATAAGGACATTAATGTTAATTATATGTGAATATAATTAACTCTTTTTTTTATTTTTTAGGTAATTTTAGTATAACCTAAACTTTTTTATACATTAAAGATAAATTTAGTTTCATAGAATAGAAACGGTTGTGATAATGGTGAAACATAAACATATGGATTTGCCTATTGAAGGAATGCACTGCGCTTCCTGTGTTTTAAGTGTTAATAAAACTTTTGGAAAAATTGAAGGAGTAGAAGAGGTTGATGCAGACCTTGCATCAAATAAACTACACATCACTGTCGATACCAAAAAAATATCATATGAACAGATGGAAAAACTGGTTAAAAATCTTGGTTTTGACCTGCATACAGACGAGATGACCATAAGAATTCAGGGAATGCATTGTGCATCATGTACAATGAATGTTGAGAATTTCCTAATAAGATTGGATGGAATATTTGATGTCAAGGCAGATTTAACCGCACAAAATGCAAAAATACGTTATGATTCTTCAAAAGTGACTTTGGATGAGATTGAGGAAGTCATAAAGTCTTTAGGATTTGAACTTTTAGGCGTTGAAGGTCAAACTGAAATTGATGAAGAGGCAATTTATCAAAAGGATTTAAAGGAAAAAAGAAACAGAATCATTGTCGGTTTGATTTTTTCAGCCATCTTGATGATTCTCATGTTTAGCGGATGGGATCCGCTAATGGGATTGACACATTCTCTTCATGAATCAACAGGGATTCATATCTCCTCAATGGGATTGTTATCATTGTTAGTAAGTATTGCACCGTTCTTATATGTATCTTTACCAATTTTAAAAGCAGGAATCAACGGTTTGATGCATAAAAACCTAAACATGGATGTAATGTATTCAATGGGTATTCTTGTCGCTTACATTTCAAGCATCTTTGGAACATTTGGAATTGTCTTGGACCACACATTCATGTTTTATGACTCAGCGGTAATGCTTCCTTCATTTTTAATGATTGGAAGATATCTTGAAGCAAGGGCTAAAAAACACACTTCAGATTCAATCCGTGAACTTATCGGTCTTCAGCCAACTGTCGCAACTGCAATTGAAGTGGATGAAAACGGTGAAATAACCTCACAAAAGGAAGTTTCCATTGCAGATATAGTGCTTGACGATTTGCTTTTGGTAAAACCTGGTGAAAAAATCCCAGTGGATGGTGATGTCGTTGGCGGAGAGTCCTATGTCGATGAGTCAATGATTAACGGTGAACCAATTCCTAAAGTCAAAAAAGACGGTGAGGAAGTCTTTGCCGGAACCATCAATCAGGATGGGGTATTGCATATTCGGGCTAAAAAGATCGGAAAGGAAACAGTTCTATCAAACATCATACGTTTAGTTGAAAAGGCACAGTCTTCACGCCCTCCGGTTCAGAAATTCGCTAACACAATCGTTTCATACTTTATTCCAGTAATTTTAACAATTGCAATAGTGGTGTTCTTGATTTGGTACTTTGTGCTTGGCGCAACATTACTCTTCTCTTTAACATGCCTAATTTCCATTCTAGTTGTAGCATGTCCATGCGCATTGGGTCTTGCCACTCCAACGGCTGTTACAGTAGGTGTCGGAAGAGCAGCAGAATATGGGATATTGATTAAAAACGGGGACACCCTGGAAAATGCAGGTCAAATCAATGTTGCGGCATTCGATAAAACAGGCACAATAACTGAAGGAAAACCTGAAGTTGATGATATTATTCCATATGGCTGCAGTGATGATGATTTGATTAAGCTTGCAGCAAGCATTGAACAGAATTCAACTCATCCAATTGCCAAAGCTATCGTAAACAAGTCGAAAGAATTGAATTTGGAATTGGACCAAACCGATCAGTTTGAAAATGTAACCGGAAAAGGCCTAAAAGCTGAATTAAATGGCAGTGAAGTGCTTGCAGGTAACTTGGCTTTAATGGAAACTTTTGAAGTTGACGTTTCTGATGATTTGGTTGACAAATATCATGAACTTGAAAGTTTAAGTAAAACAATTATCTTTTTAGCACAAGATAAATCTGTAAAGGGTATTTTAAGTTTATCAGATAAAATCAAGAATAATTCAAAAAGAACAATTGATGAACTCCACAATATGGGTGTTGAAACATACATGTTGACTGGAGACAATGAAGCTACCGCATTAAATGTTGCTCGTGAAGTTGGAATTGATAATGTAGAGGCAGGAGTGTTGCCTGAAAACAAATTGGAAATTGTTAAAAATGCTCAAGCAAACAATACCCGCAAGGTTCTATTTGTTGGAGACGGTATCAACGATGCTCCGGCGTTAACACAAGCGGATATTGGTGTTGCAATGGGCAACGGTACTGATATTGCAATGGAAAGTGGGGATATTGTGGTAATGGAAGGTGACTTGGAGAATGTTGTGGCTGCAGTGCAGTTTTCCAAAAAAGTAATGCGCAGAATCAAGGAAAACATTTTCTGGGCATTTGCATATAACTCCATTCTAATCCCGATTGCGGCGGGTGTCTTATATCCTACATTTGGCATAACATTCGAACCGGCTCTTGCGGGTCTTGCAATGGCCTTAAGTTCAGTAACTGTAATATCATTATCATTGATGCTTAAGAGATATGTTCCAGAAATAAAAAGAAGTAAAAATTAATTGATTTAGATTTTAAAATCAATTAATTCTATTTTTAATTTTCCAAGTTTTGGAGCTAAATAATTGTAAAAAACAGCTATTAAATAGAATTCTACAAATCCTACTATAAAACCACATAATACATTGCCGATAGCTGATGTGATTGGACTTCCACTAATCATCATGATTATTGCAACGATTAAGTTTAAAATACCGCTAATAATTGCAAATGCAATAGCTAATTTTAAAGGCTCAATTGAGTTAATTGAGGTTAATCCATTTTCATTACTTAAATTTAAAACTATTCCTCTTCCATTTTTCGCTAAAATATTATAGATGTAAGTTCCAAGCAATACGAAAACAAAGGATATGATAAAAGTTCCGAAAATGAATATTGCAATTGTTACAGGTTGGCTTAACAATATTAATGCTTGATAAAAAGTGTATGCAATTGCTTGTTGGCCGGAATACATTAAGGTTTGTACTGCGGTTGTTAAAATCAAAGGCAAAATCAAAACTGATACCAAATAGAGTAATATTACTTGAATTGTTAAAATCAAAGCAAGTATGGTTGCTGTTTCGCTGGTTGAAATTTTCACAATTTCCTTATTGTCCTTGATTTCAATAGCTATTGTTTTAAGCTTTTTTGCAAGCAAATTATAAAGCAAACCTTGACAAAAGCTGTTGTAAATTGTGTACATGAATGCACCAACGATAATTGTTGGTATCAAGTAAGGTACAATGCTTGCTCCATTTGGAACAAATGCAATTATTCCAATCGAAAGAATTATTGCAGATATTATTGAGAATAACACTGCAATTCCTGTTGTCAAGGTTGTATATGAAGATAACTCGATTGATCGTAATTCTTTAAACTCGCTCATTCGAACCAACTTTCGGATTTTTCAAGTAATTCGTCAATAATTGTTGGAATTGAACCGGTGTAAGTGTGTGGATCCATGAGTTTATCCACATCTTCTTTAGTTAAGTATTTTTGAACTTCCTCGTCTTCTAAAATAAGTTCGCCAAGCAATAATTTTTCTTTGTTTGCTTTAATTGCATTTTTCCTTACAATTCCATATGCGGTTTGTTTTCCCATTCCTGCACGGGTCAATTCCGCCATTAATCTTTCAGCCATGATTAAACCATTGGTCAAGTTTAGGTTTCTTTCTATGTTTTCATCATAGAACACTAAATTGTTCATCAATTTAATGGTCAAGTTAAGGATATAGTCTGTTAAAATGCAGCTTTCCGGAAACATTATCCTTTCGCATGAGGAGTTGGTCAAGTCCCTTTCATGCCATAATGGGTTGTTGTCAAGTGCGGCGTTAATGAATGATTTGACAATTCTTGCAACTCCACAAATCCTTTCTGCGGTAATTGGATTCATTTTATGTGGCATTGTACTGCTTCCAACCTGTTTTTCAGGGTCGAAGTATTCTCCAACTTCCATAATCTCTGTTCTTTGCAAACTTCTAATTTCAAGTGCAATTTTGTCTAATGTGGATGCAATATTTGCTAAAACACTTATGAATTCTACATGATTGTCCCTTTGAACAACTTGGTTTGTTATGGTTGCTGCAGGAAGTCCTAATATTTCTGCAACTGTTTTATGAATTTCCCAGCCTTGTTCTCCTAAAGCTGCAGTTGTACCAACTGCTCCATCCATCATTCCAATACAAACATTTGATTTAGCATTTTGCAATCTTACGTATTGCCTGTGAAGCTCATCTGCCCAAATACCGAATTTCATTCCGTAGGTGGTTGGGAGTGCATGCTGTCCGTGAGTACGTCCGATGCATACTTTCATTTTGTTTTCACTGGTAAGCTTAAGCATTATTTTTGTCAATCTTTCCAGTTTTTCTTCTAAAACGTCAATTGAGTCACGAATAAGTAGGGAATTTGAACTGTCTACAATATCGTTTGATGTAGCACCAAAGTGAACATATTCTCCTGCACCATTTTCACATACTTCAGTAATGGATTTTGATAGTGCAGCAATATCGTGATTTGTTTCAGCCTCAATTTCTTTCATTCTTTCTAATTTTACATATTTTGTGTTTGCTTTTGCTGCAATTTCATCAGCAACTTCCTGTGGTATTATTCCAAGTTTTCCTTCAGCAAGGGCAAGTGCAGCTTCTACATCGAGCATTCTTTGTAATTTGTTTTCTTCTTCCCAAATATTTTTCATTTCAGGGGTACCATACCTAAATTCAATGGGGTGTATAGCCATTTTTTATCAACTCACAAAATTATTTATAATATATATTTGTTTTTTAAACTATTATATTTTAAGAAAGATTTATATATGTTTTATTTTAAGAATAATAAATGCTATTATACATAATATAATAGGTGATATATTTGGAAACTAAAATACGACAGTTTCGCCAAGAAAAAGGTATAACTCAACAGGAGTTAGCCGATTTGGTTGGTGTGACTCGTCAGACAATCAATGCTTTAGAAAATGCCCGCTATAACCCTTCCTTATTATTGGCCTATAACATTACTAAGACTTTGGGTAGAGATGCAATTGAAGATGTTTTTATCTTCAATGAAGAAGATTAAGTGAGACTTGTATTAACTATTTTGGAGATTTAGTTAATTTGTATTACTTTTTAGATTATTGTATATTTTTTTTTACTTATATTTTTTTTAACTTGATAATATGTCTTTATTTAATGATAAACTTAAAAAAATTACTTTGAAGGAATTGTTGTCCTTAATTATTATTTTATTCTTAATAAATTATTCATTCAATCTTTTAAACATTGTTCACATTGATAGCAGTTGGATTTATATTTTCATGATAATTTACTTCATGTTTAAACTTAGGAATGAATTTTTTACAATAAAATCAGATATTATTGAAATATTTTCAAATGATATGTTGAAAAGTATTTTGGCCATTGTTGTCTTGAACATATTTTTTTCATACGGCATGCTGTATTTATCAAATTCTATTTTGGATGTATCACAGTCAATTAATTTAACCAATTCATTTTTGACTGGAGGGTTGCTTGCAACAATTATTATTTCACCTATTTCTGAGGAATTGATATTTAGGGGCGTTTTTTTAAATAGATTAAGGCTAATCGTGCCTACTTTATTTGCGGTATTGATTTCCTCACTATTGTTTGCAGCACTTCACAGTTTCGGAAGCATCTTTTCCGCTTTTATTTTTGCGATTTGCATTGCAATTCTTTATTTGAAAACTGATAATATCTTCGTTCCAATTCTTGCTCATTTCTTAAACAACTTGCTTGCTGAACTAATTGTTTTAATTGATGTTGATAAAATCTTATTCACCGATTCTATCGTGGTGATGATGATGTCAATTTTGGCGATTGTTTCATTTGTTTTAATTTTAAGGTTCATTGTTAAAGAATTAAATACTATTAAAGATAATACCTTTTAATATGGATTTAAGAAAAATCGGAATTGTATTAATATTTGTTGGTATTGCCTTTACAATTCTTTTTATTGATAATCAGAAAATTTTTGTTCCAGCTTTAACAATAACAGTTTTAGGATTTTTTGTAACCGTTGTTGGTTTTGTCATTGAGATTAGAAAAAGGAAAATTATCAATGACCAGTTGGATAAGGATATTGAAAGTGTTCTTCAGCCTTTGATTACTAAGTATTCAAATTTGAATAAACAATATAAAATGGAATTTGAGGGTGAGGAGTATGTCCAAAAAAGATTGGAAATGAATAGAAATCTAGAAAGGGAAATCACTGAAAATCTTCCTTATCTGGAAAGCAGGGAAATCAAAAAGATTGTTATTCAATTTTCTAAAGAACAAGATAAAATGTAATATTTTTTTTAAAGCTAATTTTAATGTACATTTTATGACAACAAGGTTTTAAATAGTACATTATATAAATTAGTATTAGTGATAAAATGTTTTCCCCAAACTTAAACGAAGTAAAAGAAATAGCAAAAAACTCAGAATATAAACGAATACCAATATCTTATGAATTATTTTCAGATATTGCCACTCCAATAGAAGTGTTAAGAATTTTAAAGGGTGTAAGTAAACACTGTTACATGCTTGAAAGTGTAGAGGATACAAAAAAATGGGGAAGATACAGTTTCTTGGGTTATGACCCTCTATTGGAATTCACATGCCAAAATGGTGTAGTTAAAATCAAGGGAGATAAGGACTTCACACAACTGACCGATGACGAAACAATCATCGAGACAGACAAGCCGAATGAAATAATCAGGGATTTGGTTTTAAAAAATAAATCCCCAAAATTCGAGAATTTGCCAACATTTACAGGTGGATTCGTAGGATATTTTGCATACGACTATATCAAATACCAGGAGCCGAGCCTAAAGCTGGACGCCAAAAATCAGGATCAGTTTAAAGACATTGACTTGATGCTGTTTGACAAGGTAATCGCATTTGACAATTTCAAACAAAAGATAATCATCATAGTTAACATGAAAACTGATGAAGTCGAAAAAAACTATAAAAATGCATGTGATGAACTAACAAAAATTGCCGATTTGATAAAGAACGGTAAAAAAACTGAAATTGAACCATTGAAATTAAAATCTAATTTTAAACCAGCATTTTCACGTGAAAAATTCTGCAATATGGTGGATAAGGCAAAAAATTACATTTATGAAGGAGATATTTTTCAGGTTGTTCTGTCAAACAGAATTGAGGCGGAAATTTCCGGAAGCTTGTTTGACACATATAGGGTATTGAGAACAACCAATCCCTCTCCCTACATGTTCTACTTTTCAAGTGAGGATATAGAAATTGCGGGAGCCTCACCTGAAACGTTAGTAAAACTGGATGACAATAAACTCTATACCTTTCCACTAGCAGGAACAAGGCCACGGGGGAAAACTGATGAAGAGGATTTGGAACTTGAAAAAGACTTGCTTTCTGATGAAAAGGAATTGGCAGAACACAATATGCTGGTGGATTTGGGAAGAAACGATATCGGAAGAATTTCTGAAATAGGATCGGTAAAAGTTGAGAAATACCTGTCAATCGAAAGATTTTCACATGTAATGCACATAGGTTCTACCGTTACCGGAAATTTAAGGGATGATTTGGATTCACTTGCAGCAATAGATTCCATATTGCCTGCGGGAACATTGTCAGGAGCTCCAAAAATCAGAGCATGTGAGATAATAAACGAACTTGAAGACAATAAGAGAGGAATTTACGGTGGAGCAATCGGCTATGTTGATTTAAGCGGAAATATTGACACATGTATTTCTATAAGAATAGCTTTTGCTCGAAATAACAAGGTGTTCATACGTTCGGGAGCAGGAATAGTTGCGGATAGCGTGCCGGACAAGGAATTTGAAGAATGCATAAATAAGGCCGCAGCAGTAATTGATGCATTAAAAATTGCAGATGGAGGCATACAATGATTCTTTTAATAGACAATTATGACAGCTTTTCATACAATCTCTACCAACTGATTGGGGAAGTCAGCTCAGACATCAAGGTTTCAAGGAATGACAAGATAACTCTAGATGAAATTAAACAGTTAAACCCTGAAGCGATAATATTGTCTCCTGGGCCTGGAAAACCTGAAAATGCAGGAATCTGTGTGGAATTAGTAAGGGAATTTTACAATAAAATACCTATATTGGGAGTTTGTCTCGGCCATCAGGCGATATGTGCTGCTTTTGGAGGTAAAGTCTCTTATGCTAAAAGATTGATGCATGGCAAGTCATCAAACATTTCACTTGATTATGATTATATCTTCAAAGGCCTTCCCGGTGAAATCACCGTTGGAAGATATCACTCCTTAAGCCTGGTTGAAGATTCACTTCCGGACTGTCTGGAAATAATTTCAAAAGCAAAGGATGATGGTGAAGTCATGGCCGTAAGACATAAGGAATTCAATATTTATGGTCTTCAGTTCCATCCTGAATCAATTTTAACACCTGATGGATTAACAATTATTGATAATTTTTTAGATAAAGTTAAAAGAGGCATATTATGATTAAAGAAGCAATATTAAAAGTATATAAACATCAAGACCTTACTTATGATGAAGCATACCAAACAATGGACGAAATCATGAGTGGAAAAGCCAGTGAAGTTCAAATGAGTGCTTATTTAACCGCAATGTCAATGAAAGGAGAAACGATTGATGAAATCACAGCATCTGCCGAAGCAATGAGGGCCCATTGTGTAAGGCTATTGAATGATAAGGAAGTTTTGGAGATTGTTGGAACCGGAGGTGACGGTTCAAACACCTTCAATATTTCAACAACATCCTCAATAGTCATATCTGCAGCTGGTGTGCCTGTCGCTAAACATGGAAACAGGTCAGCTTCAAGTAAATGTGGTGCCGCTGATGTATTGGAAGCATTAGGCGTAAATATTCATATTGAACCCGAAAAAAGTTTGAAATGTCTTGAAGAGATTAATCTATGTTTCCTTTTTGCTCAAAATTATCATTTGTCAATGAAATATGTTGCAAATGTACGTAAGGAACTGTCCATCAGAACCATATTCAATATTCTTGGTCCATTAACAAATCCCGCAGGTGCTACAATGCAGGTTTTAGGGGTTTATGAAAAAGAATTAGTAGAACCATTGATTAAAGTATTAAATAATCTGGGTGTTGAATCTGCAGTGTCTGTTTATGGGATGGATGGGATGGATGAAATTTCTGCAAGTGATAAGACTTTTGTCTGTGAGCTTAAGGATGGAAAGACAATGTCCTATGAGATTTCACCCGAATATTTCGGAATGGAGATGGCATCCAAAGAGGATTTGATTGGTGGAGATGCACAAGAGAATGCAGAAATAACCTTATCAATTTTAAATGGTGAAAAAGGACCTAAAAGAAATGCTGTTTTGTTAAATTCCGCTGCAGGTTTATATGTTGCAGGCGTTGTTGACTCGTTAAGGGACGGTGTGGCTCTTGCTGAGGATATCATTGATTCCGGCAGAGCATTAAAACAGCTTGAAAAATTTATCGAATTTACTAATGGATGATTATTATGTTGGATGAAATTGTTGAAAAAACCAAGGAAAGAATAGAAAATGAAAAGCAGATTATTTCATTGGATGATTTAAAAAATGAAGTTGCGTTAATGGATACTGATGATGAATTTTCATTTAAAAAGGCTTTAAGTGGAGAGGATATCTCAATTATTGCTGAGGTAAAAAAGGCATCTCCTTCAAAAGGGTTAATAGCAGAGGATTTTGACTATTTAACTATTGCAAGGGATTATGAAGCCGCAGGAGCATCTGCAATTTCTGTTTTAACAGAGCCTTATTTTTTCATGGGTTCTGATGATTACTTGTCTGAAATTGCCAAAAATGTCAACATTCCCGTTTTGAGAAAGGATTTTGTCATTGATGAGTATATGATTTGGCAGGCAAAGGCATTGGGCGCTTCAGCAATATTGTTGATTGTTTCTATTCTTGATATTGTTCAGTTGAAAAAATATCTGGACTTGGCTCATGACCTTGGCCTTTCAGCTATTGTGGAAGCTCACGACAGTGAGGAAATCATGCGTGCATTAACTGTAGGTGCAGAAATTATTGGTGTCAATAACAGAAATCTCAACGATTTCACAGTTGATATTGAAAACAGTATCAACTTACGTAGATGTGTTAGTGGAGATGTTATATTTATTTCAGAAAGTGGTATTAAAACAAAGGAAGATGTAACTAGATTAAAAGAAAATAATGTCGATGCAGTTTTAATAGGTGAAACTTTAATGAAAAGTGATGATAAAAAGGCTATGATTTTGGAGTTGAAGAATGGTTAAAATCAAAATCTGTGGATTGACACGATTGGAAGATATTGATATAGTAAATAAGTATAAACCAGATTATATAGGATTTGTATTTGCTGATTCAAAAAGAAAAGTTTCTAATAAAATTGCAAAGAAATTAAAAGATAATTTGAACTCCAATATAAAATCAGTGGGAGTTTTTGTAAATGCGCCGAAAGAGGAAATTCTGGATTTGTTTAACGATGGAATAATTGAAATTGCACAGCTTCACGGAACTGAAAGTGAAGACTATATAATTGATTTAAAAGAAAGTACAAATAATGAACTGAAAATCATCAATGCCATTGAAATGTCCGGTGACACAGACTTGATAAAATATGATTCATCAAACGCAGATTATTTATTGTTGGACAGTGGAAAAGGCAGTGGAAAAACATTTGACTGGAGCTTGATTAGAAAAGATTTAAAAAAAGAATTTTTCCTTGCAGGTGGATTGGATAGTGACAATATTTCAGAGGCCATTGAGGAATTCGATCCATATGCTGTGGATTTAAGTTCAAGCCTTGAAGTTAACGGATTTAAAGATAAAGACAAGATAAAAGAAATAATGGAGATAATACATGAGTAAAGGAAGATATGGGGAATATGGTGGTCAGTACATATCTGAAACATTAATGAACGAGTTAATCTATTTGGAGGAACAGTACAATCATTACATGAATGACCCTGATTTTATAGATGAATTAAATACATTGCTTAAAGAATATGCAGGAAGACCATCATTATTATACTATGCTAAAAGGATGACAGAAGACCTTGGCGGTGCTAAAATCTATTTGAAACGTGAAGATTTAAACCACACTGGTGCCCATAAGATAAATAATGTTCTGGGACAGGTTTTGCTTGCTAAAAAAATGGGCAAGACTAGAGTCATTGCCGAAACAGGTGCTGGCCAACATGGAGTTGCAACCGCCACCGCTGCTGCACTCTTGGATATGGAATGTGAAGTTTATATGGGAGAAGTGGATACAAAAAGGCAGGCATTAAACGTTTATCGTATGGAATTGCTTGGTGCTAAAGTTCATCCTGTCAAATCAGGCACAAAAACACTTAAGGATGCGGTAAATGACGCTTTCAGGGATTGGATTGCAAGAGTTCATGATACTAATTATGTGATAGGCTCCACAATGGGCCCGCACCCATATCCTCAAATGGTAAGGGATTTCCAAGCGGTTATAAGTGCAGAAGCACGTGAACAGTTCCTTGAAGAGGAAGGAAGGCTTCCTAATGTAGTTTTAGCATGCATAGGTGGTGGAAGCAATGCAATGGGGGCATTCTATAATTTCATAGATGATGAAGATGTCAGATTGATCGGTTGTGAAGCGGGAGGAAAAGGAATAGACACTCCATATAATGCAGCAGCCTTAACCAATGGTAAAATTGGAATATTCCATGGAATGAAATCAGTTTTCAATCAGGGCGATTATGGTCAGATTGCGCCTGTCTATTCAGTTTCAGCAGGTTTGGATTATCCTGGTGTTGGCCCTGAGCATGCATATTTAAGAGATATAGGAAGGGCCGAGTATGTTCCCGTAACCGATGAGGAGGCAGTTGAGGCATTTGAGTATTTATCAAGAATGGAAGGAATCATACCCGCTATTGAAAGTGCTCATGCAGTAGCATATGCAATGAAATTGGCTCCGACTATGGATAAGGATGATTTAATAATGATTTGTTTGTCTGGAAGAGGAGATAAGGATGTCAGGTCAATTGCAGAATACAGGGGAGTTGAGTTAAATGAGTAAAATAGCAAATGCATTTGAAGATGGCACTGCGTTTATAGGATTTTTGACTGCCGGGGATCCGACAATTGACAAGACCGTTGAATTCATTCTGGCAATGGACGAGGCAGGATGTGATTTAATAGAAATAGGAATTCCATTTTCAGACCCGATGGCTGAAGGAGTCGTTATACAGGATGCCAATGTAAGGGCATTGAAACACAATACTACAACCGATGACGTGTTTGACATTGTTCGTCGTGTGCGTGAAAAGACTGATGTTCCTTTGGTATTTTTAACCTACATCAATCCAGTATTCTTTTATGGCTATGAAAAATTCTTTAAAAAATGCAATGAGCTGGGAGTTGATGGAATAATATCTCCGGATCTTCCGTTTGAGGAAAAAGGCGAAATTGCAGACATTGCACGTGAAAATGATGTTGACGTGATATCATTGATTGCTCCTACTTCAAAGCAGAGAATACAAATGATTGCAAATGATGCGACAGGATTTATTTATGTTGTCTCATCATTGGGAGTCACTGGAATGAGGGTTGAAATCAAAACAGATTTGAATTCCATATTAGAACATATTCGTGATGTTACAGACTTGCCTTTGGCAGTTGGATTTGGAATAAATACTCCCGAACAAGCACATGAAATCGGTAAGATTGCAGATGGTGTAATTGTTGGAAGTGCAATTGTGAAAATCATTGGGGAATACGGAGAAGATGCAACTCAACATATTAAGGATTATGTTTCCAGCATGAAAAAGGCATCTAACGATTAATCGTAATAAAATCATAAACATTATAATATAGAAAAAATATATATAAACATATTATATTATAAGAGGATTATTTATGTTTAAAGCTGAATTAAGTGATTCTAGTATATTAAAAACCAGTTTTGATGCTATTTCATCTATTGTGGATGAAGTACAAATTCAAACTGATAGTGAAGGCATGAGATTAGATGCCTTAGACCGTAGTCACATAACTTTCGTACATTTAGAGCTTAAAGCAAGCTTATTCGATGAATATATTTGTGATGTTCCAGAAAAGATTAACATTGACACTGATGAATTCATGAGAGTTCTCAAACGTGCAAAATCTCAAGACAGAGTTTTAATGTCTGTAGATGAAGGTAATTTCATCATTACTTTTGAAGGAGATGCAACTAGAACTTTCAAAATAAGATTAATTGATATAGAGTACGATAACCCTACTCCACCTCAAATTAGTCATCCAACATCATTCAAAGTACGTTTCTCTATCTTAAAAGATTGTATTAACGATATTGATATCTTTTCAGACAAAATCGCTTTGCAAGTTGATGAAGATTACTTCATTGCATCTGCAGATGGTGAATTTGGTGATGCAAGCATCAAGTATCTTCACGGTGAAAACATCCAATCTCACGAAAAAGCTTTGTTCTCTTTAGATAAGATTAGAGAAATGCTTAAAGCAGATAAATTTTCAGAAGAAGCAGAAATTAACTTAGGAACCGACATGCCTTTAAGTTTAACTCTTACTATGGTAACCGGTGATGGTAAACTAAGTTTCTTACTTGCTCCTAGATTAGAACAAGATGATTAATTTCATCCGTTCATCTTTTTTTTATTTTAAATTTAATTTTAGAGATGGTATTAAGTGGATCAATTTTATCAGACCTTACGTAAAGTTCAAAAAAAGGAACGTAACAACGGTACATTAGCTCGTGTAGATGAGACTTTTTACAATGACATGCATGAGTATATGGACATGCTTAAACAGGAGGCAATTAATGATCCATTTTCTAAAGCACCTGCGATACTTAAGGAAGCTCAGATTATAGCAACCGATATCTGTCAGAGAAGGGAAACTAAAATTACCAATTCTGCAGTGCTTAATATTCATAGGTCTTACCATTTGTTCACAGGCAAGCCCCAATTTGATTTGGTTGATACCACTCCTTTAAATTTAACTCCTGAAGAGGAGAAGTTTTATTATTCATTGATTGACACTTTAAAAAACCATAGAAATAATATTTCTCTTGCAGACTTTTCCGATGACGATAAAACAGAACATACTACAATCATCAAACCAATTGAAACCCAGACTAATACCTTAACTTCTGGCACTGTCGAAAAGCCGGCAGAGGATATTGTTAAACCAAAACCTATTGTAAAGGAAGTTACACCCCAGGATGAAAAACCTATTGTAAAGGAAGTAGAATCTCCTCAAGTTAAGCCTGTTGAAAGTATTGAGGATAATCCTAATGCTTTTGATGATCAGGAGGAGTTTTATGATTTTGAATCTAAAAAAGTAGCTAAGGAAACCGAACTGGTTACAATGTTGGTTTTTGATGAAGTCGGTGCAATAGTGGGAGTTGATGAGAAAGTTTATGGTCCTTTTAGACCGCAGGACATAGTAACCTTGCCATTAATTAATGCAAAAATATTTTTCAAAAATAGAAAAGGCCGTCAAGTTAAAATTTAACAATTTTTCCATTACCTTTAAATAACTTGATAAATATATTTATTATCATATCTATTTGTGATAGTAAAAAATTATATTTTATATAATTTGGATTTTTGCTGTCTGTAGACTTGATGCGTTACAATGCAGTTTTAATCTCTAACGTTTTTTGATAGAAATTGAATTTAGATAAATTCACAACTAGATTTATCATAACTTATTAATTTACGGTGAAATAATGAAAATACCAAAAGAAAAAAGAACATACTGTCCTCACTGTAAAAGACACACAGTGCATGAGGTTCACACTGCAAAAAGAAGAAAAGCTAGTGAATTAACCTGGGGACAAAGACAATTCAGACGTGTGACTGCTGGTTACAGAGGATACCCAAGGCCTTTACCTGCTGGAAATAAACCAGTTAAAAAATTAGATTTAAGACTTAAATGTAAAGAATGTGGAAAATCTCACATTAAACAATCTTTCAGAACAGGTAAACCTGAATTCGTAGCTAAATAAGGTGGTTAACATGGTTAGTAAAGGTAGAGGAAACTTTTTAAAAGTTAAATGTTTAGATTGTGATAATGAACAAGTAATTTTTGACCGTGCTGCATCTGATGTAAAATGTATCATTTGTGGTAAAACTCTCGTTAAATCCCGTGGAGCTAAAGCAAAAATTACTGCACACATCGAAAAAGTTTTAAACTAGATTTCTAGTTTATAACTTATTTTTTACTATTTTTTTTATAATTTTTATTTGATGTTGGTGACAATATGGTAAGAAAAAGTCAAGAATGGCCTGATGAAGGAGAACTTATTGTAGGTACAGTT